>Ga0209098_1001428_pt1 | contig 22931 bp, 10 predicted proteins | sample AD_JPNHW1_MetaG_FD_184429 | JGI IMG/M metagenome (GOLD analysis project Ga0209098, IMG submission 184429) | Active sludge microbial communities of municipal wastewater-treating anaerobic digesters from Japan - AD_JPNHW1_MetaG (SPAdes) (version 2) | ecosystem: Engineered > Bioreactor > Anaerobic...
TACCTGTTTGTAGAATTTCTTCAGGGTCTCATCATCCTCTTTCTTTGTGAGAAGTGAACCAAGGATACTGCCTCCAAGGGAGATGAGGAAGATAATCGGGAATGCATTCATGTTAAAGTTGGCTGTAAGCGGGAAGTTTTGAAGCATACCGATATGCAGTGCCGGCAGGATAATGGCAGCGGCAATACCTGAGAGCATACCCCAGAAGTAACCGTAGCCATTAAAGCGCCACCAGTACCATTTCAGTACGTTAGGTGCTGTATATCCGCCCCACAGTGCAGCGGTGATCCACAATACAACCTCGTTTATTGAGGTGACAAAGAACCCGAAGGTAATGCCAACCACCACAATAAGAAGTGAAGCGGCATAGCTCATCTTCACATAAGTCTTTTCAGAGGCATGCGGATTGACGTATTTTTTATATATATCATTTACCAGGTAGGCAGGTGCAGCGTTTACGGTAGCTGCAAAGTTGCTCATGAAGGCAGCAATAAGGCCGGCAATAAGTAAGCCCAGCAGACCTACCGGCACGTATGATGCCAGCACTTCGGGGAGGATGCTCTCAAAGTCGGGACTGGTGAGAGAGCCTGTATATAGCTTATCGAAGTTTACCAGGGCCAGAACGGTGAGGCCGGCAACCATGAAATAACGCGGAGGGTTAAGCACAACACTTACCAGTGAACTCATCTTTGAGGCTTCCTTTGGGCTTTTTGTTGCAAGGATACGCTGCATGTCGTAGTTTGGTGCCGGACCTGCGGCAGCGACAAAAATACCTTTGAAGAGCATCATCACAAAGAAGAGCCCGAAGAGTTCATAGCCGTCTTTACTGATCCAGTCGTTGAACATATGAAGCTTTGGTGATGCCGCGGCAGAGATGCTGTTCCAGTTAAGGCCCGTTGTGTGTCCGAACCACAAGCTCTTCCAGCCATCAGGAACCACAGCTGTAATGGAGTCGGCAGAGACATTATGTATGGCAATAATACCAACAGCAATTGAAGCAATGGTGAGGATGACATATTGTATCACCTCAGTGATGACAACACTGAACATACCCCCCTTGACAACATAAAAAGTTGTCACGGCCATAAGCATTAGTGCATAGAGGTTAACATTTATCTGGGGATGAGCGGCAAGGTAAACAGGGTCTGAGACAAGCGGAGGGAGGAATGCGGCCACGAACTTACCCACGCCTTTGAAACCGTAGGAGAGAAAACCTATCACACTCACCAGGGCAAAGACGACCACAATTATGTGAGAGAGAGTGGAGGCTTTGCCTTCACCAAAGCGGGTGCGGATCCATTCGGCGCCTGTCATTACGTTAGAGCGTCTCAGCCATGCCGACATAAAGACCATAAGGAAGATCTGGTTGAATACAGGCCACATCCAGGGGATCCACATACTCTTCAGGCCGTATACGGCCAACCAGTAGACAAGCAGCATTGTTCCTGCTATATCGAACATTCCGGAGGCATTTGACACGCCAAGGAAATACCAGGGCAGGCTGTTGCCTCCCAGAAAATAGGAGTTGATATTTTTTGAGGCCCTTTTGGATACCCAGTTGCCTATAAAGATGGTGGCTACAAGGTAAATGAGTATTATACCAAGGTCAATCCAGTGCAATTTCATAATGGGTTAGTTTTCGGTTAGTATTTTTTTTACTGCAACGCTTTAAAAATTGTCTGATAGTGTTATCTGCTGTGTGATTGAGGGTTAAATGATAAATGAAATCTTGCCTTTTCTGGTCTTCTCATACACTTCACGGCTGAAGAGGTAATACTGAGCCGGTTTATGGGCAACACCTTTTTGTTTTTTCTTCAGGGGTATCACGTAGTGCATCTGTGCAACCTTTTTCCGGAAGTTTCTTTTGTCGAACGATGCACCCAGGAGTGCCTCATACAGTTTCTGCAGTTGTGATAGTGTGAAATAATCAGGCAGCAACTCAAAGGCGATAGGTTCAACCTTTACTTTTCTCTGGAGTGCTTCGAGGGCTTTGTAGAAGATGTTTTTATGGTCAAAAGCCATCTCCATCCCGTCCACCTCATTAACAGGCACCCATCTGACATCTCTGTCGGAGAGTTTGAGTGTTACTTTGGTATTATCAATAAGTGCAAGATAGCCGACGGTAACAATTCTCTCGGCAAATCCCTGGTTTATATATTTAAGCCACATCTGGTCCTTCTCTCCTGTTACCCTGTCGAGCTGGCCGAATGTTCCGAACTGTTCAAGGAAGATGTTATCCAGACCTGTAAGATCCTTCAATATCCTGGCTGCTGCGCTGTCAATATCTTCGTCTTCAAATATATGATAACCTGCCAGTGTATGGTCGCTTATAAGCATTTTACCTGTTTTCTCGTCCTTCATGTCACGCTCAACCAGAAGCACATTCAGCTTCTGAAAATCGAATCCAAAAATTACACAGTCAACAGATATATTTGGAACTATTTTATGTGAAAGCATTGTTAGTCAGAAGATTAAGACATTAAAAATAGTTAGTGTACAAATTATCAAGTTCAAAGGTATTGTAAAAATTAATTAAAATCAAGAGTGAAAAATTAAAATTTGAGCCAATTGTCTCTTTAAAGAGTCTTTAGAGAGTTGATAAGTCTTTCCGGAATCTTTACCCGTATAATGGTTCAGGTGGAAATGATATTATTAGGGTAATCTGGAAAAAAAATCAGGCCGGGGAAGCATGTAATGTCACTATTGATTGTCAAAAATTCAATACAAAACCGTGGTCATATAGTATCAGAGCGTCATAAGATGGCCACAGGAGAGGCATAAAAGAAAGTGTTATAAATGCACTAACTTATTTTTCAAATGGTATACCTTATATTATATAGAGCAAAAAAGAATTGTTACAGTAAATGAAAAAAAGTAGAATAAATATTTAAAAACAGGGTTAAAGAGTTGATAAAGAGGGGGCTTGATTAACGAAAAAAAAATGAAATAAAAGTTGCCAGTTTTAATAATTTCATATCTTCGTGTACATAATACACGAACACATTTTAAAAAGTTAAAAAAGCCGGTATAATCTTCTCCGTTGGGGAGGAGGGTAAAAAGGAAGACAATAAGAGCTATAACGCAGATACATAGGCGTATAAAGTAAACGAGCGCCACATAATGCCCGGTAACGGGCAGGTATCAAAATCAAATTATTATAACAATATGGTAAAAAAGTATTATTTACGGGATAATAAATAGGTTTACATTTAAAAATCTAAAATTCTACCGCTATGCAAAACAAACTCCTTAAAATTTTAACCTTGATTTGTTTCATAGCCGTAACCTTTCCGGCAGTACTTAGTGCTCAGCAACTAAGGACTGTAACGGGGACAGTAACGGATGATACGGGGGCACCGCTTCCGGGCGCATCTATTGTTGTAAAGGGGACGACTGTTGGAACAGCTTCAGGTGTTGATGGGTCATTTACCCTGAAAGTTCCTGAAGGATCAACAACCTTGCTGGTTTCATTCATCGGAATGGAAACACAGGAAGTCGCTATTACCGCCGGACCAATTAAGGTTTCTTTGGCAGCGTCAAAGAAAATGCTTGATGAAGTAGTCGTGGTTGGTTACGGTACAATGCGCAGGTCTGAAGTATCCTCTGCGATATCTTCAGTATCCGACGCAGAACTCAAGAATCTCTCTGTTACAGGTGTTGACCAGGCTCTGCAAGGCAAAGTCGCAGGTCTTACCATTCAGAACAACTCAGGTCAGCCTGGTGGAGGTGTTGCAGTAAGAGTAAGAGGTATAACTACTATCAATAGCAATGACCCGTTAATTGTTATCGATGGTGTTCCTTTTACAAGCAATACTGTATCAAACACTGGTTATGACGGACTTGGTGGTTCAAACGGTCAGACAGGAAACAGCTTCCTGGCTACATTGAACCCCAACGACATACAGTCAGTCGACGTTCTTAAAGACGCTTCAGCCCAGGCAATCTACGGATCGCAGGCTGCTAACGGCGTTATCATCATTACCACAAAGAAAGGTAAAGCTGGTGAAGGAAAGATCAACTACGACGTTAGCTATGGCGTTTCCCAGATTTACAATAAGCTGGATGTAATGAACCTTCGCGATTTTGCAACCTATCAGAATGCTGTTGGCCCGCTTCTCAATCAGGATCCCGCTGAAGAACTGGCTAATCCTGATCTTCTTGGCAGGGGAACAGACTGGCAGGATGCTATCTTCCAGAATGGTACCACCATGGATCATCAGCTTAGTTTCTCAGGTGGAAGGGATAAACTCAGCTACTATGTTTCAGCTGGTTATTTCAAACAGAAAGGTATCCTTATCGGATCTGATTTTGACCGTTATTCAACAAGGTTTAACCTGGAAGACCAGATTAAATCGTGGTTGAAAGTTGGTGTTACATCAAACTTCTCAAGGACAAATCAGTCTGTAACACTTGCCGATGCTGCTGAAAGTACAATATGGTGGGCAGCTCTTGAAAGCCCGCTGGTACCTGTTAAGAATATTGACGGTACATGGGGTGGCAACAACCAGGTAGGTGATTATACATACCTCCAGGACAACCCTGTTGCAACAAGCAGAAACAGGGGTAACAGAACACAGATCAACCAGTTGTTCGGTAGCCTTTTTGCTGACGTTCAGCTCATGAAAGGACTAAATGTACACAATGAATTCTCTTACAATATTGGTCAGCAGAATAACATTGCTTACCAGTATGGAGCTAATGTTGGAACACGCACCCTTCAGTCAAAGCTTAACGACCGCAGGAACAGCAACTACTACTGGGCTCTGAGAAACTATATTAACTACAACAAGGTAATTAACAAGCACAACATTTCTGTTACTGCGGGTCATGAGGCTCAGTATTCATACTGGTCACAGGTTGCAGGTACAAAAGTTGGTCTTCAGAATAACATCCTTGACCTGAACTCAGGAAGCACAGACCAGACAACATGGGAACTTACCGGTGGTAAGGGTGACTGGGCAATGGAGTCATACTTCGTCAGAGGCAACTATGTATATGACAACAAGTACTCTTTGTCTGTAAGTTATCGTGGTGATGGTTCTTCAAACTTTGGTCCCAATAACAAGTGGGGTTATTTCCCCGGCGCATCATTGGGATGGACCGTTTCTAACGAGGAATTTGCAGCAGGATGGAAAGATGTTGTAAACTATATGAAAGTAAGGGTAGGTTATGGTGCAGTAGGTAACCAGAATCTTCCAAGTGGTGCTCCAAATCCACCGTATACAGCAACTGTTAACTTCTGGCCCGGCCCGACAGGTTTTGGTGCAGTAGGTTCTGCTTCAACAAACTTCATCGCCGGTATTGCCAATCCTAACCTCAGTTGGGAGTCAGTTATCACTGAAAATGCCGGTGTTGACCTTGGTATGCTTAAAGGAAAGATCGAAGCATCATTCGATGTTTACAGAAAGATCACAACCGACATGCTTCTCTTCTCAACCGGACCGAGACTTCTTGGTGTTGGCTCAACATGGAGCGATCTTAAGGCACCTATCGGAAACGTTGGTAAGATGACCAATACAGGTATTGATATCAGCATTACCAGCCATAACATTGAGAAACAGGACTTCTCATGGACTACATCATTGGTCTTCTCTGCTTACAGGAACAAGCTGAATAAACTTATAAATGACAAGTCTTCAATTGATGGTAAGGTTTATTATGACGGATATCTTATTTCCCATACAACCCCTGGCCATTCAGTAGGTGAGTTCTACGGTCTTAAAACCAATGGTCTTTTCCGTACACAGGAAGAGCTTAACGTATCAATGCCTCAGTTCGGTTATGCAGTAACGCAGGACCAGACATGGCTTGGTGACGTAAGGTTTAAAGATGTGTCAAGTGCCGATGGTACTCCTGACGAGGTGATCGATGCATACGACTATACCTATATTGGCAGTCCGCTTCCAAAATTCACTTTTGGTTTAACCAACTCATTCACCTATAAGAACTTTGACCTCTCAATCTTCCTCCAGGGAAGCTATGGGGCAAAGATCTACAACTTCATGTACTGGCAGCTTACCAGGATGAACAATGCTTACTACAACCAGTCCAGGGATGTTCTTGACAGGTATACAGCAGACAATGTAATGGGAAAACTTCCTAGGTTTACTTCAACCAACACCAACAACGTGGCAATGTCTGATCGTTATGTTGAGGATGGTTCATACCTGCGTATCCAGAACGTAACTTTTGGTTACAGAATTCCCAAAGAGATTGCCAGCAAGCTACAGATGGCAAGCCTGAGAGCATATGTTTCAGTACAGAACCTCTATACCTTCACGAAATATTCAGGTTATGATCCTGAAGTAGGTGCATATAACAACACTATTTCGTTGATGAACGTTGATATGGGTCACTATCCCAATCCTCGCACAGTTTCATGTGGGTTGAATGTTGAATTTTAATGATTAAAAAAACTATAATCATGAAACATAGAATTATATATGCTCTTGTAATACTTCTTGTTACACTTGCATCATGCAGCAAGGACTTTATCGACAGACCGTCGCTTTCAGGTGCTTCTGTAAGTAACTATTATAACACGGCTGATCAGGTAAGGGCTGCAACAAGTACTCTTTACTCAGGGCTTGTATGGGGTGGTTATGAAAACCGCGCCATGGATGCTATCGCTGAGATTATGTCCGGTAATGAAATATCAACCGGTTCAGACGATGCTCCTTTCCAGAGCCTGACAATATCTGCTACCTCAATACGTCTTTCTGACAGCTGGGGCGCCTTCTACAAAATCGGTGGATGGACAAGTGCCCTTATTGTTACACTGGAAGATAAGAAAGCCCAGGGAGGTGATGCATCTATCCTTGATCCTGCAATTGCAGAATGTCATTTCCTCAGAGGAACTGCCTATTTCTACATTGCACGTATATGGGGTGATGTTCCTATAGTAACTGACCCGGGTGCAATTGCCCTTTCAGGTGATTTTAACATCCCTCGTTACTACAAGGCTGACGTGCTTCGTTTTGCACGTGAAGAGCTAGAACTTGCTGAGGCTGGTCTCCCTGAGACAGATGTGGCAGGACGCTTAACAACATACTCAGCAAAAGGTATGCTTGCAAAACTCTATCTCTATCAGAAAGATTATGCAAATGCCAAGATAAAAGCCGGTGAAGTGATTGCTTCAACCCACTATGGTCTCGTTGATGATTATGCAGGAATGTTCAATAACTCCGCATATAACAACAACAAAGAGTCTCTCTTCTCAGTTCAGCACCAGTGCACCCAGAACCCATGGGGTTCAGGTAACCAGCTGCAGTGCGACCGTGGCCCATCTAACCTTCAGACCGACGTGGCCAGCATGTGGGAGCTTTACAGACCATCTCTCGACATCCTTAAAGCATACGAGGTTGGCGACAAGAGACGTCCTGGTTCTATTATGGAACAGGGATGGAAACATCTTACATGGAAACCTAAAAAACCTCCTGTAGATGGACAATATTCTGCCAACGATGCTGCTTATAACACATTCATGGCTAACGGATATGTATATGATACTGTTCAGAATACAGCTCAGGGTGGTACGCTTAACGGCACACGTTCAAATATTGCAAAATATGTTGTAGGACCGGGTACTGCTTATGGAGGTGAAAACGTAATTGGTATGAATACCGGAATCAACTTCATGGTTCTCCGTTATGCTGATGTTCTTCTGATCTATGCTGAAGCAACACTGGGAACAGCTGCATCAACAACTGATGATGGTGCTATTGATGCTTATAATGAAGTTCGCAGACGTGCTGGTCTTTCTGAGGCTTCTTCTATCACTCTGGACGACATTCTTCAGGAACGTCGCGTTGAGCTTGCATTTGAAGGTGACTACTGGTATGACCTCACACGTCAGGGATTTGCTTATGCAAAGGCAGCTATCGAGTCTCAGAACAGAGGAACTGTTGGCGCAGGCAATTCTAAGTATATCACCACCTTCACACAGTCTATGATGGTACTGCCTATTCCAACAAGCGAATCATTGCAGGATCCTGCTCTGCTTGAACCTCCGGTACATTATTATAACGACTAGATACTATATCTGATATGAAAAAGATAATAAAAAGCAATTTTATACTGCTGTCTCTGCTGGCACTCGTGGGCGCTTTTGCTCTCACCTCCTGCAAGGACAGTGATGGTAGCCCGGATATCAAAGCAGGTACACCGGTACTTACAAGCATTACTCCTGCAGACCCGGCAGGAGGGGATCTTGTTACAGTTATCGGTACAGGCCTCGGCGATATGACATCTATCGTCTTTGCAAAAGGAGACGTGCCAGCTACCGTGGTTTCGACTCTCAATACTGAAAAATGTATTCTCTTCAGGGTTCCTCAGTCAGTAAACGGTGGCGTTCAGAATGTGACTTTCACAAACAGGAACGGCAAGACAATGGTTGCTTCTTTGGACGTACAATGCCCTGCACAGGTGGTTTCAGTTTCTGATTACAACTTTACAGAAGGAACAGAACTGACACTTACTGGTTATAACTTTAATGATGTTACAAGTGCTGTCTTAACATCAACCGGCACTCCTGTCACCATTGTTTCTCAGACAAGGAACACTATGGTTATTAAAATGCCTGCAACAACACTCAGCAGGACTACCATTGACCTGACAAACATAACAGGAACAACCACCACAACACAGGAGTTTGTTTGCTATGACAATAACTTCCTGGTATACACCGATGCTTATGGCCCGGGTGCCTTTAACGGCGGTATACAGAACTGGGGCTGGGGATGTACAGTCGGAGAAGTCACTTCTACATTCAAGAATGGAACCAAGTGCCTTAAGGTTACTTATACCGATGGCGGATTAAGCCTGTGGCTTGGATCTGACACATGGTCTACCGGTCACTGGTTCACTGACTACTTTACTCCGGCATACCTCACATTCTGGGCTAAGGCTGAAGGTGCAGCAGTGTCTGTTACAATAGGAGATGATGGCCCTCCGGGCGGTGAAACAGCAACAGCAATAGTAACTATCCCAGCTGACACCTGGACATATTTCAAAGTAGATGCAACCACATGGAAAAGCACCTACGGAAGAATAAATTTCAAAGCTAAGAACGCAACTGTTGCTTATGACGACATAATATATGTCAAATAGTTAAACAGATTATAACCACTTAACAGGAATACCGGTTTGAGAAGAGTTAAACTTGCTTCTTGGCCGGTATTCTTTTAACAGGGAAGGGAGATAAATGAGACAGAGAATTTTTTTGATCAGCGTTTTTGTCACGTGGGTAAGCCTGATTTGCCTGGGCCAGAAACCTCAGGGTTTTTTTCTTGACGGATGGAAGGCAAAAACCATTACAAGCCCGTCATACACTGATGTGGCTCAAACAACAAATAGTGTTACTGTTTCAATAACAGTTGACTTTAAGGATACGCTGACAAAAATCTCTCCCTATCTCTTTGGCGACAATGCAAACCTGTGGACAGGGCCCATGTCGGACAACAAGACCCTGATGACAAACATTGCCAACCGCCACCCCGGTGTGCTTCGCGGACCTGGAGGAAGTACCTCTGACGTCTTTTTCTGGAACGCTTTGCTTAATACCACGGTTATAGATTCTATCCCTTCAACCCTGCCCGGATCAACCGCAACAGACTGGATGTGGTATGGCCGACGGCCAAAAGGATGGGATGGCTGGACCATGGATCCCGACTCATTTTACCAGGTGCTGGGACATATAGACGCAACCGGCATGATCACAGTAAACTATGGTTATGCCCGTTACGGAACAAGCCGCTACCCGGTAAGAAAAGCCGCACATCTTGCTGCCGAGTGGGTGAGATACGACAAGGGACGCTCCAGGTTCTGGGAGATAGGTAACGAAGTATTTGGCAGCTGGGAGGCAGGCTACAAGATAAACACTGCAACAAACCTCGACGGACAGCCTCAGTATGTCACAGGATCACTCTATGGACAGCACGCTGCTGTATTTATTGATTCGATGAAAGCAGCAGCAGCAAAGATCGGGGTTGATATAAAGATCGGCGTTGTTATGGCTGAAGCTTCATCAACAAGCTCTTCATGGAACAGGCAGGTGGCCGCTGCTGTGGGGGACAAAGCCGATTTTTATTCGGTACACAGTTATTATACAAACTATAACGAGAACTCAACTGCGGATGTAATCCTTGCCTCGCCAACAAAGACCGGCACTTATAAGGATTATGTATGGCAACAGGCTGACCTTGCGGGGAAGTCACATCTGCCTATAGCACTCACTGAGTATAATATATTTGCCATAGGCTCAAAGCAACAGGTGTCTCATATAAACGGGATGCATGCAGTACTGGTTATTGGCGAGGCCATGAAGCAGGGGCTAGGCGCTGCCTGCCGATGGGACCTGGCCAATGGCTGGAGCAACGGCGATGATCATGGAATGTTCTCTGCAGGAGACGAGTCTTCCATAGCCAAATACGCTCCACGCCCGGCATTCTATCACATGTATTATCTGCAACGTTTTACAGGAGATGTACTGCTCAAATCATACCAGGTGGGAGGATCTGGTGTAACAATAATACCCACTGCATTCAAATCGGGACAGGTGGGGGCAGCAATAATCAATACAGCCTCATACGATAAGACTGTAAGGCTAAACATAAAGAACTTTGGATTTGGCAACAGGTATTATACTTATACACTTACAGGCACTGCCGGAGAGACCTTCTCAAGAAAAGTCTATGTCAATGGCACAGGCAACTCCCTTGTAGCCGGAGGACCTGACAACTATGAAACACTGAATGCATATTCAAGCAATATCGGCGATGAGATAAGGATTACGTTACCGGCCCGTTCTTCAACTTTTGTACTGATTGAAAACGGAACAAAAGAGCTTGTTGTTAACGATAATATTACTGACGTAAACGAAACAGGAGATGAAGATAATATTATCATTTACCCTAACCCTGCAGATGAAGAATTCAACATAATTAACATACCTTCATGCATTAAAGCGATAGAAATTCGCGATCTTACAGGCAGAACTCTCTACCATGACCAGGCAGGGAAATTTGACCAGAATATAACAATAGAAAGCAGACTGACGCCAGGGATTTACTTCGTCACACTTTATGGTGGTTCAAAACCAATAACCAGGAAGCTTGTAGTAAGATAAAACCATGATCTGATGTCTGATAAAACTTCAAAATAACATATATGAATTCAATGAGAACCCATCGTGCAATCATGTTTTTTACGGCCTTTCTAGTGGTGTTTCTTCTCCCTTCATGCAACAAGACAAGCGTAAGGGAGCTGAAAGACGGTATTATTGTTTACCTGGGCAAGGACGCAATAAACAGTAACCAGTCAGTAAGGCTTCAGGTTGTGAACGATAAAATTATCCATGTAACATCTGTGCCCGGAAAATCATTTCCTGAGGTTAAAAGCCTGATGGCAGTTGAAAATACTGCTGCAAAACCTTCATTCAGGCTGGAAAACGTAAAAGGATATGCTGTTTTGCATACTAATTCGATGTATGCAATAGTCTCCCTCAGAACCGGAGAAGTAATTTTCAATGACAAGGATGGAAAGATAATTCTTGCTGAGAAGCAGGGTGGAGGAAAGGAATTTAATCCTGTTACCATACAGGGAAAGCAGTATCTGCAGATTCGTCAGCAGTTTGAGTCTCCTATGAACGAGGCTCTTTATGGGTTGGGAGCAAACCAGAATTCGATCACAAATCTTAAAGGGAAGGATGCTGATCTGTATGAGTATAACACTCTGGCCACGGTACCTTTCTTTGTCTCAAACAGGAATTATGGTCTGCTATGGGACAACTACTCAAGGACAAAATTCGGTGATGTAAACGAGTACAAGGAGATATCGGGTCTTAGGATATCTAATAAAGACAGTGTTGCCGGTTCTCTTACCGCCACATATTATATGAGGAACGACAAATCGAAGGTTGTTGCCTCCAGGGATGAGAAAGAGATCAGCTACCAGTTTATTCCCGACCTTGTAAAATTTCCTCAGGGATATAGCCTGGTGGATGGTTTTGTCACATGGGAGGGATACATTGAAGCCCCTGCCTCAGGCACTTATAAATTCATGTTTACCTCGGCCGGTTATGCAAAGTTATGGATTGACGGTAATCTTGTTATCGACCGCTGGCGTCAGTGCTGGAATCCGTCGTCAAACAGGTTCGATCTTCCAATGGAAAGCGGTAAGAAACATTCACTGAAGATCGAATGGACGCCTGACGGAGCCGAGTCTTTCATCGCCCTGAAATACCTTGATCCTCTCACAGATGCAGAACAGAATCGTATATCCTTCTCCTCGGAAGTGGCTGATCAGATAGACTACTACTTCATCTCAGGGAAAAACATGGATGAGGTGATTAGCGGCTACCGCACTGTCACAGGTAAGGCGCCCATGATGCCTAAATGGGTTATGGGATTCTGGCAAAGTCGCCAGCGTTATAAAACACAGGATGAGCTTCTGTCGGTTGTAAGAGAATACCGTAACCGTCAGATTCCTCTCGATAACATTGTCCTTGACTGGCAGTACTGGCCTGTTGATAAATGGGGTGATCATGACTTTGACCCGGCACGTTTCAGTGATCCGGAAGGGATGATCAAAGAGCTTCATGATCAGCTTCATACCAACATAATGATTTCAGTATGGGCAAAATATTATGTCGGTACCGAAAACTACGACCACATGAATGCCAAAGGATGGCTTTACAAGCTGAATATTGAAAAGAACCGTAAAGACTGGATGGGTTACGTCTCTACCTTTTATGATGCTTATAATGCAGAGGCACGAGAAGATTTCTGGAACCAGATAAACACCAAGCTCTTCAGCAAGGGTGTTGATGCATGGTGGCTCGATGCCACAGAGCCTGATATATGTTCAAATGTACCGATGGATGAGCGCAAGGCTCTGATGAACCCGACAGCACTGGGTCCTTCTGACAAGTATTTCAATGCTTTCTCACTCATGCAGTCAAAAGGTGTCTATGAGGGTCAGATAAAGGCCAGCCCCGATCAGAGGGTCTTCATACTCACCCGCTCAGCTTTTGCAGGCCTGCAGCGTTTCTCGGCCGCAAACTGGAGCGGCGACATTGCAGCACGCTGGCATGATATGAAACAACAGATTGCCTGCGGAGTGAGCTTCAGCATGTCAGGAATACCTTACTGGACAATGGATATAGGAGGTTTCTCCGTGGAAGCACGTTACATGGATGCAAAAGGTGCTGACCTTGACGAATGGAAAGAGCAGATGACACGCTGGTACCAGTTCGGAGCCTTCTGCCCCTTGTTCAGATCACATGGTGAGTATCCATTCAGGGAGATATATAATGTAGCTCCCGAGACCGATCCGGTTTACAAGACTATACTCGCATACGATAAACTGAGGTACAGGCTCATGCCTTATATCTATTCTCTTGCCGGAGAGACATGGCTTAACGACTATACCATTATGCGTGGCATGGTGATGGATTTTGGCGCAGATAAAGCGGTTAACAATATTAACGACCAGTTTATGTTCGGACCGTCACTCCTTATCAATCCTGTCACTGAGTATAAAGCCCGCTCTCGTAGTGTATATCTGCCTAACACATGCGGATGGTACGACCTCTTTACAGGAACCCATTTCAACGGTGGCCAGACGGTCGTTGCCAATGCCCCGATAGAAAACATACCTGTGTTTGTTCGCGATGGCTCAATAATTCCTTTTGGACCGGAGATACAGTATACATCGGAAAAACCGGCCGATCCGGTAACACTCTTTGTTTATACCGGTGCCGACGGATCTTTCTCCCTTTATGAGGATGAAGGAACCAACAACAACTATCTTAAAGGGGCGTACTCACTTATTAACATTTCTTACAGTGAAGCAGACCGTTCACTGACACTGGCTGCCCGCCAGGGTAAGTATGATGGCATGCCTGAGAGCCGTACCTTCAGGATTATAGTCGTTTCAAAAGATAAACCGGCCGCCCTGGACTTCAACCTGATACCGGCAAAAGAGGTAGTTTATAATGGAACCGAACAAAAAATCACCTTATAACAGTAAGATAATAAACGCATCATGAAAAAGATATTTGTTTCAGCAGTAGTTCTTCTGGCTACAGTTTTGTTATGCCAGGGACAGGCAGTTCTGCCGGAGAAGTGGAAATTTCAAAAAGGAGATAATCCTGAATATGCATCGCTATCATTTGACGATTCAGGCTGGGCAACAATAGTCCCGGGCACAGTATGGGAACAACAGGGATATAATATGTACGATGGCTTTGCATGGTACAGGGTATCCTTTACCATACCGGCCTCGCTAAAGAAAGAAGCAAAGCAATATGGTGGTCTTGAAGTTCACCTCGGCAAGATTGATGACAGCGATGAGACTTTCTTTAACGGGGTGATGATCGGCGCAACAGGGAAGATGCCTCCAAAGGATGTTACAGCATGGGATACACAACGTTCATACACTATTCCATCAGACAAGGTCAACTGGGGTGGGAAAAACACCCTTGCCGTAAGAGTGTTTGACTCTGGTGGCAATGGTGGAATATACTTTTCCCCTATTGAAATAACAACAAAAGGGATTGCCGATTTCATTGTTTTTACACCTGCTTTCAAAGAAGAAGACAGAATAATCAAAGGATCACCGGATATTGAGATACCTGTCAGGGTTAAGAATGAATTTAAGAAAGATATCATAGGTGCAATTACACTTAAAGTTGTCTCCGATTTTGGTGATGAGATTGCAACTTTTAAAAAAGATGTAAAGATCAAAAAGGGTACGGAAGCATCATTTTCATTCCCAGTAAAAAATATTGCACCGGGATTTTATAAAGTGACAGCACGTGTTCAGAGCACCAGTGCCAGCCGTGAGATACTCTTCAACTTTGGCTATGAGCCTGAGAAGATAGCATCACCTGCCGACCCCAGACCTGATTTTAATGAGTTCTGGGCTGCAGCAAAGAGAGAGCTGGCACAGGTTGACCCACAGTATAAAATGGTAAAGAAAGATTCACTTTGTACTCCTGAACACAATGTCTATCTGGTAGAGATGCGGTCGCTTGGTAATGCCAGGATCAGAGGATGGCTGCAGGTTCCGGTGAAACCGGGTAAGTACCCTGCCATTATGCAGGTACCGGGCTACAGCTCAACAATAATGCCTGAGTACATCAACTATGGAGATGATATTATTGGTTTTGGACTCAATATAAGGGGTCATGGTAACAGTAAGGCTGATGTCAATCCCGGCTTCCCGGGCTACATTCTCTCCGGGCTCGAAAACAAGGAGACTTATATCTATCGTGGTGCATATATGGATTGTGCCAGGGGTATTGATTTTCTCTTCTCGCTGCCTGAGGTTGATACAACACGGGTTGGTGTTGAAGGCGGAAGCCAGGGTGGTGCACTCACATTCGCAACAGCAGCCCTTAATAATACCAGGATTGCAGCATGTGCCCCGCAGGTTCCTTTCCTCTCTGATTTTCAGCATTACTTCAAGGTAGCTTCATGGCCAGGCAATGAGTTTACAACATATGTTGAGCAGGAACATAAACAGACCTGGGAACAGGTGTTTAACACTCTCAGCTATTTCGACATAAAGAACCTTGCACCAATGATCAAGGCTCCTCTGCTTATGAGCTGTGGTCTTCGTGACGATGTCTGCCCCAATCATATCAATTTTGCAGCATATAATAATGTTCACAGCCCCAAAGCTTATTTTGCCTATCCCGAAGCGGGCCACGGAGTGCCTCAGGCATTTTATATTGAAAAAATGAAATTTTTCCGTGCTAAATTTGGGCTGACTAAATAGTATGTAATATGAAGGGGTTATTATCAGTAAAAGTTCTGCAGGGTGCAGCAGTGCTTGCTCTGGCAGGTTTGTTTGCATGTTCATCAGGAAAAGTACGCGAAAGAATCAATTTCGACCAGGGATGGCGTTTTACTCTCTCGGGTGATGAAAACTCATGGAAACCTGAGACGGACGACTCGTCGTGGAGACTGCTTGATCTGCCTCACGACTGGAGTGTAGAGGGTGATTTCAACCCCAATAACCCGGCAACCACCGGTGGCGGAGCACTACCGGGAGGAACTGGCTGGTACAGGAAAAGCTTTACCCTGAAGGCAGCCGATAAGGACAAGGTTATATACATCGATTTTGATGGTGTATATCGCAACAGCGAAGTTTGGATTAACGGTCATTATCTCGGCAAACGCCCTTACGGATATAGCTCCTTCAGATACGATATGACTCCGTTTCTGAAGTTCGGTGGTGAAAAGAATATTATTGCTGTAAAGGCCGATAACTCACAGCAGCCTAACTCACGATGGTATTCCGGCTCGGGCATTTACAGGAATGTATGGCTGGTGAAGACGGGGACGATTGCTGTTGAACACTGGGGAACATACATCACAACACCTGAAGTAAGCCGCGAAAAAGCTTTGATTAATATTAAGGTTAAATTGCGTAATACCTCGGGCACACCGGAGGAGGTGACAGTAGTATCGACACTCCTTGATGCAGGGAACAAGACCATTGCAGTTGTTTCTTCTCCTCATGTTACGGTAATTGACACCTTAACTGCAGTAAGACAGCATATCAATGTTGGCAAACCTGAATTATGGTCAGATACGCGACCATACCTGTACACCATCAGGACTGCAATTAAGAAGGGATCGACCACTCTTGATGAATATGAAACCACAATAGGTATTCGGTCATTTGTCTTTGATGCAGAGAAGGGATTCATTCTCAATGGTGTACCAGTTAAGATCAGGGGAGTGTGCAACCATCACGATCTTGGATGCCTTGGTGCTGCAATAAATACCCGGGCACTGGAGAGACAGCTGGAGATATTGCGTGATATGGGATGTAATGCCATCCGTACCTCTCATAATCCTCCCGCTCCTGAGCTCCTTGATCTCTGCGACAAGATGGGATTCATAGTGATGGATGAGGCATTTGACATGTGGAAGATCAGCAAGACAAAGTATGATTACAGTCTTGACTTTGATAAATGGCATAAGCGCGATCTGAGTGATCTGATTAAGCGCGACCGTAACCACCCGAGCGTATTCATGTGGAGCATAGGCAATGAGATTCCCGAACAGTGGGACTCAACAGGAATAAAAATTGCCAGGGATCTTGCAGCAATAGTTCGAGGCCTGGACAAGACCCGCCCGATCACTTCAGCATGTAACTATCCTCAGCCCGACAATTTCATAATCAGGTCCGGCGCCCTTGACCTTATAGGATATAATTATCACCAGGACACCTATGCCGATTTCCCAAAGGTTTTTCCCGGACAGAAATTCATTGGTTCGGAGACCACCTCTGCACTGGCCACACGCGGAAGCTATGACATGCCTTCCGACTCAATACGCCGTTGGCCCGAGAGATGGGACAAGCCTTTTAATGAAGGGAACAAGGACTTCACCTGCTCTTCTTACGATAACTGTTCTGCTCCATGGGGCTCGACAAACGAAGAGACATGGAAAATTGTCAAGGCCCATGACTTCCTTTCCGGGATGTTCATCTGGACAGGGTTTGATTACCTGGGAGAGCCTACTCCTTATCCATGGCCTGCACGCAGCTCCTATTTTGGCATAATAGACCTCTGTGGCTTCCCCAAGGATGCTTATTACATGTACCAGAGCGAATGGACCAGCAAGCCGGTGCTGCACCTCTTCCCGCACTGGAACTGGAAGCAGGGTGAAACAATTGATGTATGGGTTTATTCAAACTGCAGCCAGGTAGAGTTACTGCTCAATGGCAAGTCTCTCGGCACAAAAAGCAAACAGGGAGATGAGCTTCACCTGATGTGGAGGGTCCCCTTTGAAGCCGGGACACTTACTGCAATCGGCCGTGACGCTAACGGCGCTGAGACCATGAGAAGCGAGGTGAAGACTGCAGGAGAGCCGGCAAAAATCGTGCTTACCCCTGACAGAACCACAATAAATGCTGATGGCAGCGATCTCTCTTTTGTGAAGGTTGAGATACTTGATAAGGATGGCAACCTGGTACCACGCGCCGACAACCTTGTTAAATTTTCCGTTGAAGGCGGAGCAGTCATCACTGCCGTTGACAACGGATGCCAGACCAGCATGGAGCACTTTAATGATAACAAGCGTAAGGCATTTAACGGCATGTGCCTGGCCGTGGTGAAGGCCGGGACAAAAAGGGGTAAGGTAACCCTGAAAGCTTCATCTGAAGGCTTGCCGGAGGCCATCACTTATATTAACCTTAAATAAGCTGAATAATGAAATCATTTTATACAGTTTTAGTACTTGTTCTTTTCAGCCTGAACGCCTTCGGTCAGAAGTTCGACCTGGCAAAGACCCCTCCCATGGGGTGGAACAGCTGGAACAGGTTTGCATGCGACATAAACGAGGATCTCATCCGCCAGGTAGCCGATGCCATGGTAGCTACCGGCATGAAAGATGCAGGTTACCAGTATATCAATATCGACGACTGCTGGCAGGGGACACGTGACAGTCTTGGGTTCATTAGGCCTGATCCCGACAGGTTCCCTTCAGGAATGAAAAAGCTGGCCGATTATGTTCACTCCAAAGGTCTTAAGCTTGGCATATACTCTGATGCTGGTGCTCATACCTGTGGAGGCCGGGCAGGAAGTCGCGGTTACGAAAACCAGGATGCAATTACATATGCACAGTGGGGGATAGACTATCTCAAGTTCGACTGGTGTGATACTAAAGGTTTATCCGCACCGGCATCATACGCAACAATGAGGGATGCTCTCTATAATGCGGGCCATCCGATTGTATTCAGCATCTGCGAATGGGGCGACAACAACCCAACACAATGGGCACCGGAGACCGGACACCTCTGGAGGACAACAGGCGATATTCATAATTGCTGGGACTGTGAGATGGGTTTTGGCACATGGAGTAAGTTCGGGGTGCTCAATATTCTTGACAAACAAAATGGCCTTCGCAAATACGCAGGTCCCAGTCACTGGAACGATCCTGACATGCTCGAGGTAGGCAACGGGATGACATATATAGAAGACCGTGCTCACTTCTCACTCTGGTGCATGCTTGCAGCACCACTGATATCGGGAAACGACCTGAGAAACATGTCGAAGGAGACAATAGATATTCTCACAAACAAGGAGGTTATTGCCCTTGATCAGGATCCCCTTGGAGTGCAGTGCTATAAGATGGTCGATTTTGGTGATTATGAGATTTATGCAAAACCGCTGGCAAACAACGAGGTGGCATTGTGCTTCCTCAACAGGGGCAAAGAGACCATAAAAGTGAACTTTAACTGGAAGGATTACCCGGTTATGGACGGCATGTCAGGAGTATCTCTTGACTTCTCCCGCGACATATACAAAGTAAGGGATCTGTGGCTGAAGAAGGAGATAGGAACAACAGCAACACCTCTTAAAGCAGATCTTCAGCCTCACGATGTCATCGTTGTGAGACTTTTTAAGTAGTCTGGGATTAATTAAAGATAAATGATATGAAGCGGGCGTCACTGGGGATGATGGTCATCGCACTCTTTCTCAATATTTTTATTGCAGAAGGGCAGGTGCCTTTTACCAAGGGGGTCAATCTGACAGGGTGGTTTCAGACCTCTTCGGCGGGACAGATTCAGTTTAAGGAGTTCACAAAACAGGACCTTATAAACATTAAGAGCCTTGGTTGCGATGTAATACGACTGCCCATAAACATGCATGCAATGACATCGGGCTCACCGGATTTTATCCCCGATCCGCTTTTCGTTTCATTCCTCGACTCTGTTGTCAACTGGGCAGAAGAGCTGAACATTTACCTGATCATTGACAATCACTCGGAACTGGTATCCCTTTCAACAACCGAGAAGCAGAATGAGCTTACAAAGCTATGGACGCAGCTGGCGGACCATTATGCCTCTGCATCAGACTATATCATTTATGAAGTTTTGAATGAACCGCATGATATAACTGCCTCTGTATGGGGTTCGATACAGCAGGTTGTCATCAATGCAATAAGAACAAAGGATACCAAACACATGATCATGGTCGGGGGTGTTAACTTCAACAGCTACACTGAGCTGGCAAACATACCTTCATACACTGACAACAAGCTGATATATACATTCCATTTCTACGATCCGTTTATGTTCACCCACCAGGGAGCCACATGGGTAACACCCTCCATGGCTCCTCTGTCAGGAGTGCCGTTTCCATATAATGCGGCGGAGATGCCTGCCTGCCCGTCATCGCTTGTGGGCACATGGATAGAGTCGGGTCTTAACAGTTATCCCACGCAGGGAACGGTGGCATATGTAAAATCGCTTATTGATATTGCAGCATCATTTAAAAATAACCGTAATGTGCCTGTCTATTGCGGTGAGTTAGGTGTTTATATCCCTAACAGCGATCCGGCCGACAGAGCTTACTGGTATGGTGTGGTGAAAGCCTACCTTGAGGAAAAAGGCATTCCATGGACGATGTGGGATTATAAGGGAGGCTTCGGCCTGTTTGAGAAAAACTCAAACGAAATGTTTGACTACGACCTGAATATCCCTCTTGTTAACGCACTTGGATTTAGTGCCCCGCCTCAGAAAACATGGCAAAGCCGGCCTGACTCTACAGGATTTCTTATTTATACCGATGGAATAGAGCAATATATAAGCGATGCAAGTTATACCTCGGGGAAAATCAATTTCTATAACACCAATAAACCAAACAACGGGAATTATTGTGTCAGCTGGAATAATTTCGTACAGTATAACACGGTTAGTTTTGATTTCGTGCCCAATAAAGATTTATCCAGGCTTAAAAATGATGGATACGCGCTTGACTTTATGGTACGGGGCAATACCGACGGGATTAAGTTTGACGTACGTTTTATTGATACAAAGACAGGCACCAGCGATCATCCCTGGAGAATGAAATACACAATAGATAACACTCTTGCCACATGGGATAAGAAGTGGCATCATGTGCATATTGACCTGGGCGCTTTCACAGAGGGAGGATCGTGGGACAACGGCTCATGGTACAATGCTGCGGGTCTTTTTGACTGGACCGCGGTGGATCTTTTCCAGGCCAGCTCTGAATATGTCGTAGGTGCTTCAACAGAGGTCTGGTTTGACAATATTCATGTGACAAATCTCGATACTGCTATTGTAAGAGAGACTGGCACCGTTGGGGTAAAAGATATATTGTCCGATGATGCGGTAAACCTTCAGGTGAGGCCGAACCCGTTTGTTCATGAGACCACGCTGAGTTATTCATTGGTCAGCAGGAGCCGGGTAATGGTTTATATTACCGATCTTTCCGGCAGACGCATCAGGATGCTCGAAGACGGATCACTCCCGGCAGGTGATTACACTCTGACCTGGGACGGTCTCTCATCATCAGGCTCTCCCGTGCCGGCAGGAATATACCTTTGTGTCCTCAACACCCCGCACCAGACTTTTGTATGCAGAGTGGTGAAAGGAAAATAATCAGATTTATACCAAGGAGTACACAGGGTATCTCTTAACTTTTTCTCTGTGCTCTCTGTGTTCTCTGTGGTGAAAAAGGATTTACCACGGAGTACACGGAGTACACAGAATATTTTTTAATTTTTTCTCTGTGCTCTCTGTGCCATCTGTGGTTATATTTTTTCTGATACAATAGGGTGTTGCCACATATTCTATACATTTGTGTAAAGGTTATTCCTGATGCTGTTTAAAAACCTGACATTCAACAAATCTTTTTTCAAGGATGTACTCAAACTCATATCCGGATACTCAATTTCTCAACTTGTAATAGTTGCCTTTAGCCCCTTGCTGACAAGATTATATTCTCCGGAGGAATTCGGAATTTTCTTCTTCTTCATTACCACGGCCTCTCTCATTTCGATTGTGGCTACAGGAGGTTATGAAAAGGCTATTGTTGTTGCCAAAACAGATTCTGATGCAAGAGATCTGGTCAGATGCTCTTTGATTCTTGCGTTATCTGCCTTTGTGCTTGCAACAGTCATTTTTATCCTTTTGCAATTCACCGGCGGAGACCTTTTTGACAGCATCGCGGAGCGCAGAATAATGCTTCTTGTGCCCGTTTATTCACTTCTCTTCGGGATGTTCAGGATAATGCAAAACCTTAACATCCGGAAGAATAAGTTCAGAGCAATATCTTCAGCCTTTGTACTGAGGTCCTCTTCCCAGTCGGTTGTTCAGGCCGGGCTGGGTGCAGCAGGAATGGCAAGCCCCGGATTAGTGACAGGCAGTTGTCTCGGTCAGTTGTTGTCAGTGCTGTTGCAGATGAGGAAAGAAAAATTATTCAGGGGGTTATTCAATAAAGAAAACCGGCGACTGGCGCGGGCCAGAGCTCTTGAGTTTTCTGATTATCCTGAATACAGAATGTCTTCAGATCTGATAAATGAGGCAAGTATTCAGGCTCCGGTGTACATCCTTAAGTCCTTTTTCAGTAATGCTGTCACCGGACTCTACACATTCCCGCAGAAGATATTGTACCAGCCCTCAAAATTCATAAGCCAGGCTGTTGCGGATGTTTTTTTTAACAAGGCTTCAAGAATGAACAGCCGGAACAAAAGTCTTGGAGAACTAACATTCAGTACATATAAGACTCTTTTAATACTTGGAGTGGTCCCTTATCTTTTGATAATCTTATGGGGACCGGAGCTCTTCTCATTCGTTTTCGGCAAAGAATGGATGGGAAGCGGCAGAATAGCAGCTATACTCAGCCCCTGGATGTTCCTGGTATTTGTCGGGTCACCTGTTTCAGGGATATTTTTGGTTGACAAAAGGCTCCGACTCTCTTTTGTACTTAATATCTCATTGCTTGTGTTGCGTCTGGCAGCCCTTTTTTACGGTGCAGTATTATTGAAGGATGTGACCGCCACCATTCTTTTATTTTCAGTGGTAAGCTCATTATATTGGGTAGCGACAATACTTTACTCGCTCAGGTTTGCAGGAGTGACAATCGGCAGGGTTCTCTTATTTAC
>Ga0209098_1001434_pt1 | contig 22892 bp, 13 predicted proteins | sample AD_JPNHW1_MetaG_FD_184429 | JGI IMG/M metagenome (GOLD analysis project Ga0209098, IMG submission 184429) | Active sludge microbial communities of municipal wastewater-treating anaerobic digesters from Japan - AD_JPNHW1_MetaG (SPAdes) (version 2) | ecosystem: Engineered > Bioreactor > Anaerobic...
CTCCTGAAAGCCAACAGGTAGCTTTGCCCGAAATAGAAGAGGGGAAAGGCGGCCTCAAACTCGCAGTCACCATCCTCTACCTTATGGCTCAGGGAGACTCTCTCGTCCACACCCTCCTGGTTCAAGAGGTAGAGGCCCTTCTCCAGGTAGTGCTCCGATAGCTGTTTCGAGGCCTCCTGCAGAAGAATCTCCATCTTGAGCGACATGAGGGCAACCCCCTTGAGTCCCTCGGAACCTCTCCCCCGGGAGAAGAGGGGGTAGTAGACCATGATGACCTTCTGCCTGTCGTTGGCAGTGTAGACCGGGGCGGAAGCCGTGGGGAGGCTGTCCCGAAGGGACTCGTGCAGGGCGGCGGCCCTTCTCCCTTCTGAAGAGATCTCGTACCCAATGGCCCCTTGGTTCTCCGCCAGAGGTTCTATGTAGAGAAGGGGGAAGTAGACCTCTTTCTCCGGAACAGGTACAGGGCGGTTCGATGGACCGAACTGGAAGATCTTCCTCCCTAAACGTTCCCGCTCGAAGCGCTCCCGCTCAGAGGAGAAGACTCGGGGAACCCATCCGACCCCATGAACGGCGGGGCTGTTGGTCAAGGGCTCAACGAAGGCGGCGAACCGCTCCCGATCGATGGTCCCCTCCCCGGAGAGGAACCGGGCCAAACCTGTCAACTGGCGGGTCTGAAAATCTCTCAGTTTCTCCCGGACCAGGGAGGCTCGGTAGTCGACCAGTTGGTTGAAGGCGCGGTTCCGGGAACGGTTCTCGGTCTCCCACCCCAGGAAGGAGAAGAGGGCGGTGACGGAGAGTCCGATCAGAACGACCAGGAAGACTTCGGTGTGGCGGAGACTCCTCTGCCGGGCCACCGGGAGCGAATTGCGCCACATGAGGAGGAGATAGCCCCCGGAGAGGAGGATGGCGAAGAGGAGCGTCGCGGCGAGGGTTCCCCATCGGGTCTTCTGGATCTCTCTCCTCCACTCCCGAATGTCCATGTCGACTCCCACGGCCATGAGAATGCGTCCGCTACGAGGATCCTTAACAGGAGCGAAGCCGCTGACGAAAGTTCCATACTCATCCGTATAGGGCCCTACCGAGAGGGGCGCTCCTTCGCTGAACAGCCGGAAGAGATCCCCAGGAGCGTGGCGGTAGACCGTTCCGGGTGGAGACGAGAGAGAGGCTCCCTCTTTCAGGCTCTCCGGGCCGAAGAGCAGTTTCCCTCCCTTAAAGGCGACGGTATAGACGGCCAAGAGCTTTCGGACTCCGGCGTAGGAGGCTATCTGCCGATGGTAACGTCTGAAGACCGGACTCTCCCTGTCCCGAGAGGAGAAGGAGAGCTCCTTGGCCCCCTCGGGGTCCAAGGTCCTGGCGATGTTTGTCGCTTCGTTCTGGAGCCTCTCTTCGATCAACCGCCGCCGCTCCGACACTCTGGCGTTGGCGATGAAGACTCCACTCACAAGGACAAGAAGCACGGCGGATGGGATGAGATAGCGTTGAACCCGTTCCCGCAGGGTGATCCGTCGAAACCGGTTCCAGGAGAGATTTCTTGTCCTTTTTATCACTGTTCTCCCTTCTTTTAGGCTTGTATTTAAATCTTATCCCATTCTCGAAAAAACATGAAGTCCAGAGGGAGAAAGACGACCCTTCCTGCTTTCAAAGGTTCGAGAGAGAATCCTCCCGGAAGAGCCTCACCCTAAGGCCTTTTGCGGCAATAAATCGTTTTTCGACTATTAGTCTAATTTTAGTATTGCGTTTTATTTTCGACCGTTGTATTATTTCTGACTGTTAGTCATTTTATGGAGGAAGCCATGGAAGAGAGCGTCAACCGCCGAGAGAGGAAGAGGGAAAAGAAGCGCTGCGAAATCGTGGATGCCGCGGAACAGCTCTTCTTCAGCCAGGGGTACTCCAACACCACCATGGACCAGATCGCCGAAAAGTCTGACCTGAGCAAGGGGGCCATCTACTTCTACTTCAAGAGCAAGGAAGAGATCTTCAGGTACATCATTCTCAGAACCCTCTCCTCCTTTGGCACGAGGATCAACGAAGCCTTTGAGAGGGAAGAGAGCGGGATCATGAAGCTCTACGAATCCGGGAAGGCCATCAAAGATTTCTTCAACGAAGACCGCAACCACTTCGAGGTTCTCTTCTTCCACCACTTCAGCCAAATGGGACCGATCTCCCACTCCACTCTCCCCATCGACGAGTCTCTGGACGATCAGATCAAGAGAGAAACGGACAAGCTCATAGAAAAGGGCCGAGAGGTGATTCTCCTGGGGATGAGGGACGGTTCCATCCGCAGCGACATCGACCCGACCCTTACGCTCTTCACCCTCCACGGGATGTTGATCGGCTTGATCCGGATCGCCTCCATGGATGAGGAGTATTACCTGAAGCACTTCAATATCTCCTTCGACAATCTGGTAGAAACGGCCTTTTCTGTGATCGGCGAAGCCATCGAGCCCCACACCCACGGGGTCGAAGCCCTCTCATGCGACGGCAAGAAGGTCTCCCATTAACCCTTTGCCGGTGAAGGTGAAACCATGAAACGGAACCGTACCCTAGCCTCTCTCCTGCTCCTCCTCCCATTCTCTCTTCTCATAGCCCAGGGAGGGCCCTCCAGCCCGGTGGAACTGACCGTGGACGATTGCGTCAGGATGGGCCTCTCTTACAGCAAGGGCCTGGATTCCTCCCGCTGGGAGGTCGAGCACTCCCGGTTTCAGCTCAAGGAGGTTCAAGCCTCGGCCCTCCCCTCCCTCTCCCTCTCGGGGACCTATACAAGGCTGAGCAAGACTCCCTCCTTCGGGGTCACCATCCCCGGAAGCGACTCAACCTTTGTCCTGAACCCCTCGATCGCCGACAACTACTCGAGCCAGCTCACGCTCAAGGCCCCCCTCTTCACGGGAGGAAAGCTCTCCTCCTTGACCACGGCGGCCCGTTCCGGCCTTGAGGCCGCCAAAGAGCTCTACAACCGCGACAGGAAGGAGTTGGTCCTCACTCTCCGCTCTTCTTACTGGAACCTCTACAGGGCCAGGGAGCTCGAAGGGCTCATCCTTGAGAACGTCGAGCTGATCAAGGTCCACCTCGAACAAGTCAACCGCTTCTACGACCAGGGGCTGGCCAAGACCAACGAAGTTCTCAAGGTGAAGGTTCAACTCTCGTCGGTGGAGCTGAAACGGGTCGAGGCGACAAACGGTGTCAGGCTCGCCTCCAAAACCCTGGCGAGCCTCTTGGGCCTTCCCCTGGAGACGACCTTCGCACTCAAGACCGACGTCCAAAGGGAGATCGCCGGCGTCCGTCCCGTGGAAACGCTCGTCGAGGAGGCCTTGAGAAACCGCCCGGAGATCAAGGCGGCCTCCCACTCCATCAAGGCCGGAGAGGCCCAGGTCAAGGCGGCGAAGGGAGACCTCTACCCCTCCCTCGCCCTCTTGGGAAACTACACCTACGCCCGCCCCAACTCGCGGATCATGCCGGTAGAGGAGAAGTTCAACGACACCTGGGACGTGAGCCTCGCCCTCTCCTTTGACCTTTGGAACTGGGGAATCGCCCGGCACAAGGCTGGACAGGCACGGGCAAGGCTTATCCAGAGCCGGGACCAGAGCATTGCCCTCAAGGACTCCGTGACCCTGGAGGTTCATCAGATCTACAACGACACGGTCCAGGCGGTCGAGAAGATCAAGGTCGCCCAGGAAGGAGTGACCTTGGCCCAAGAGAACTACCGGATCACCAACGAACGGTTCAAGGCGGGGCTGACGCTGAACTCGGAACTGCTCGACGCCGAAGTCGCGCTACTTCAGGCGAAGGTAGACAACACTCAATCCTGGATCGATTACGAATTGAACAAAGAGAAGCTCAAGAAAGCCCTCGGTCAGGAGTGACCATAAGGAGAAGGAGCATGAAAACAAGAACATTCCTTTGGACAGGGTTGATCATCTTCATCGTCGCTATCGTCGGTCTTCTTGTCCGAAACCGCCTTATCCAAGAGAGGAAGATCGCTCAAAACGTCCCCCTCCTGCCGACCGTATCGACGACGGTGGTTCAAAAGAAATCGCTTCAGGAGACCCTCTCCCTAGTGGGCACCCTCGAAGCGGTCCAGGACGTCGTGGTCGTCTCGGAGACCTCTGGACGGGTCGTCGCCGTCCGCGCCGAAATCGGTGACAAACTTGTGGGAGGCAGCGAGATCGTCCGCGTTGACGATGAGCTGAAACTGGCCTCCTTCAGGACCGCGGAGGTGAACTTCGAGAAGGCCAAGAAAGATCTGACCCGTTACGAGAACCTCTACGCGTCGAAGGCCGCCACCGACGCGGAAGTGGAGGCCGCACGCCTCAACTTCAAGGCCGCTGAGGCTCAGTTCCTGACCGCCCGGAGGCAGTACCAAGACGCCCGAATCAAGAGTCCCATCCCAGGGATTCTCACCTCCCGATCCGTCGACTTGGGCGACATGGTTCAGCCCGGAACGGCGGTAGCCAACGTCGTGGACATCTCCAGCTTCAAGGCCATCGTCAACCTTGCGGAGAAAGACATCAACAAGGTGAAGGTCGGTGACAGGGTAAACGTCACCAGTGACCTTCTCCCGGGGCAAGACTTCTCCGGAAAAGTTCTTAACCTAAGCGTCAAAGGCGATGAGGCCCACTCCTACCGGGTAGAGATCTCTATCCCCAACCCCAAAGGCTCTCCCTTAAAGGCTCAGATGTTCTGCCGGATCACCTTCCCCGTCCTGGTCAAGAGGGAGTCGGTCGTGATCCCTCGGGAGGCCCTTACCGGAAGCCGAAAAGATCCACAGGTCTTTGTCCTTAGGGGTGACAGGGTGACTCTGCTCGCCATCACCGTCGGCGCCGAGGTGGAGACCGACGTGGAGGTGCTCAAGGGGCTGAACCCCGGGGAGACCATCGTTGTGAGCGGTCAACAGAACATCGGCGACGGGGCGCGGGTTACCGCCGTTCCTCTGCGCTGACCCAAGGAGCCGAAATGACACTCACCGAAATCTCCATAAAGCGTTCTACCATCGTCGTTGTCATCTTCACGGCCCTCATCGTCCTCGGCATCCTCAGCTACACGACCCTCAGCTACGAACTCCTGCCGGACATCTCCGTTCCCTACGTCTCGGTGATGATCACCTACCCGGGAGCCTCCCCAAAGGTCGTGGAGACCTCGGTCACGAAGGTCATCGAAGAGTCCCTCTCTTCGTTGGACAAGGTGAAGAACATCCAAGGGAACTCCCGGGAGGGTGTCTCCTTTGTCACGGTCGAGTTCACCCAGAGCGCCAACGTCGACTTCGCCGTCCAGGAGGTTCAGCGGAAGGTCAACCAAGTCACCGCGGACCTCCCCACCGACGCCAACGACCCGATCATCTCGAAGATCGCCTTGGACGACCTTCCCATCCTCAAGATCGGCGCCACCTCCAGGCTGAAGCCCCCGGAATTCGCCCAGTTTCTCAAAGACTCCGTTCGACCCGCCCTCTCCAAGATCGGAGGGGTAGGTCAGATCTCCCTGGTCGGGCAGGAGGAGCGGGAGATCCGGGTCAACCTGGACAAACAGAAGCTCCGCTCCTACAACCTTCCTCTCCTACAGATCGTTCAGGCGGTCAATGCCGCTAACCTGGACTTCCCGACAGGGAAGGTCAAGGACATCGACGGACAGTTCATCGTCCGAATCGCCGGCCGCTTCCAGAGCCTCGACGAACTGCGTAACCTGATCGTCGGACGGGGAGAGAGCGGGGAGATCCGCCTGGGCGACATTGCGGAGGTTCAGGACACGGTCAAGGAGACCGTCAACATCAGCCGCCTCAACGGAAAGCCTTCGGTGGGGATTCTGATTCAGAAGCAGACCGATGCCAACACCGTCGATGTCAGCAAGAGAGTCCGGGACTCCCTTCAGGAGCTTGAAAGGGACTACGCCAAGATCGGCCTGAAGTTCACCGTCTCCCAGGACAGCTCCACCTTCACCCTCGACGCGGCCAACGCCGTCAAGAAAGACCTCCTGTTCGCCATCGTCCTGGTCGCCTTGGTCATGCTGATCTTCCTCCACAGCATCCGCAACTCCCTGATCGTCATGGTCGCCATCCCCTGCTCCCTGATCTCGACCTTCACGGCCATGTACCTCTTCGACTTCTCCTTGAACCTGATGTCCCTCCTGGCCATGTCTCTGGTGATCGGGATCTTGGTGGACGACTCCATCGTCGTTCTCGAGAACATCTACCGCCACCTGGAGATGGGGAAGGACCGCCGTACCGCGGCCCTGGATGGACGGAGCGAGATAGGTTTCACGGCCATCTCGATCACCATGGTGGACGTGGCGGTCTTTCTCCCCCTCTCCCTGGTCTCGGGAATCGTCGGCGACCTGATCAGGCAGTACAGCGTCGTCATGATCGTTTCCACTCTCCTCAGCCTCTTTGTCTCCTTCACGGTCACTCCCCTCCTGGCGTCGAGGTTCGCCAAGCTCGAGCACCCCTCCACGGCAGGCCTCATGGGGCGCTTCGGATTCTGGTTCGAGAAGAGGTACGACACCCTCACCCAATACTACGGCAGATTGCTGGAGTGGGGCATCGGCCATCCCAAGAGCGTGGCTTCTCTCGCCCTGGGCCTTCTCCTCTTCGCCTTCTCCCTTGTCCCCCTCGGCTTCATCGGCTCGGAGTTCATGGAAGTGACCGATCGAGGAGAGTTCACCGTCACTCTGGAACTTGAGCCGGGAGCGAAGCTGACAAAGACGAACGAGAAGACCCTGATCGTGGAGAAGGAGATCGCCAAGATCCCCGAGGTCACAAAGATCTTCACCAACGTCGGCTCCTCCAGCGACGGTTTCATCGGCCAGAGCTCCAACAACAACGCGGAGATCAGCGTGACCCTCGTGGATAAGAGGAGAAGGAGCCGCTCCACCGACGACGTCATCCTCGACATCAAGAGGAGGATCGCCAAGGTTCCCGGCATCAAGGTCAGAGTCAACCCCATCGGAGTCTTGGGAAGCGCCGTGATGGCGACGGTTTACGTAGGAGTCGACGGACCCAATCTGGAGGAGGTGCAAGAGGCGGCAAAAACCGTCGAGAGGGTGGTCCGCGCCGTTCCAGGGACCTCGGATGTCCGCCTCTCTTCCCAGGATGGAAACCCCGAAACCCGCATCGAGATCGACCGGGAAAAGATGGCCTCCTTCGGTTTCAGCCTGGGGGAGGTAGGTTCCACGCTCCAGGCGGCTCTCTCGGGGAACGATGATTCCAAATACCAGGAGGGGGCCAACGAGTACCCCATCCGAATCCAGCTCGACCAGTTCGACCGGTCCAAGACATCGGAGATCGAGAACCTGACCTTTGTCTCCCCCAGGAAGGAGCAGGTTGAGCTCCAACAGTTCGCGCGAGTCTCCCAGAGCACCGGACCCACGAAGCTGGAACGGGTTAACCGCAACTACTCCATCAGCGTCCAGGGGGAGGCCTTCGGACGGCCCAGCGGCGACATCCACAACGATATCCGCAAGCTCCTGGAGAAAGAGAGTCTACCCTCGTCGGTCAACATCCGTTACGAGGGGGTAGAGATGCAGGAGGAGGCTTTCGGCTACCTTCTCATGGCCTTGGCGGCGGCGATCCTCTTCGTCTACCTGGTCATGGTCGCCCTCTACGACTCCTACTCCACCCCCTTCGTCGTCCTCTTCTCGATCCCCGTGGCCGTCGTGGGAGCCTTCCTGGCCTTGGCCTTCACCATTAAGTCGCTGAACGTCTTCACCCTGGTCGGGATGATCATGCTCATCGGGCTGGTGGCGAAAAACGCCATCCTACTGGTGGACTTCACCAACAAGCTCCGCGGGGAGGGCCTCGACCTCCTCTCGGCGGTCAGAGAGGCGGGAAAGATCCGTCTCCGCCCCATTCTCATGACAACCCTGGCCATGGTCTTCGGCATGCTTCCCATCGCCTTGGCCTCCTCTTCGGGGTCGGAGATGAAAAACGGCCTGGGATGGGTCCTGATAGGAGGCCTCACCTCCTCCCTCCTTCTCACATTGGTTCTGGTTCCGGTCGTCTACATCTGGATGGCCAGAAAGAAAGAGCGCTTCCAGGCTTGGCGGGAGAGCCGTCAAGGATAAGAGCTCCGCAGAGGGAGCGGTGACAGAATGAAGAAGAGACGAAAAGGCCAAAGGGTTAACGGGTATTATCCACTCCTTCTCCTTGATCCCTTCCTCTGCCTCTTCCTCAAGGCAGGGACTTCGGGCGGAGCACGAAAGCCTTCGCTGAAAGGGAAACCCTCCCCAAGGGCTCCCCGTCCCACCCATGGGGAGAGGAGCGGGTACTCCGAACGGGAGGGGCTCCTCTCTCTCTCCCCCGGGAAGGGAGAACCTTTTCGTTCCTAGGTTATCGGGGACTCTACCCCTTGGTTCTGAGTCTCCAGGGTCTCAGGTTACTCTTGCGCCCTGTAGAGGAAGGCCCCCTGAACGGAGGCAACTCCCTTCTTCTTATCCAGAGAGGGGCGGACGGCGAATCCTACCCGATCCCCCTCCCGACAATCCGGTGGAAGATCGCGTAGAAGGACAAAGAGGGCCGGTTTTCCGTCTTCCCTGGTGATGAAGGTGTGCTTCTTCCCCGCCTTGATGTTCCCGAGTCGCCCAAACCCCTTTTCCATACCCAGAGTCGCCACGTCCCTCCAGACTCTCTGACAGAGGGCGAAGAGCTCTTCATGGTCCGACGGGTGGGAGGGCCAAGGCTCCTGGAGGGCCTGAAGGGCTTCCCGGATACCCTCTTCAAGCCTCAGAATCTGTGAAGGAACCATCCACCCGTTCCGCTTTCGGATCGATTCCATCAGATCCACAGTGAGGGCGGCCTCCTTGTGCCTTCCCAAGGCCAGGAGGGACCTGGTGAGGGTCTCCTGAACCTCCAAGGCGAAGACATCCCCCAAGGGCTTCAGGGCCACCTCGCAGAGGACTCGGATCGCCTCCCCAAAGTTACCTCTCCTGAGCTCCAGCTCCCACAAGTCGGCCCTCATGTACCAATCCGCTCCGGGGGAGTCGAGAAGGTCTCGAAGCTCTCGAATGGCGCCGTCCAGATTCCCTGTACCCGCCAGGGCCAGAGCAGCGGTTCTCCGGAGGAAGAGATCCCCCGGGTGGATCTTCAACCCTTCCAAAGCCGTATGCCTGGCCTCCACAAAGCGTTCCGCTTCCAGGAGCGCCCTCGACCGAACCAGGAACCAGAGGCCCCGTTCAGAGATACGGAGCTTGCCCTCGAAGAGGGGCGATTCCGGGGAGAACATTTCCGCCCCCACTCTCCCAGACCACTCCAGGGCAACGTCCCAGAGATTTCCCTTCCTCGCGCCCCGGAGAACCTGCAAGACAAGCTTCTTGCAGAGCAGATCGCTGGGCTTGAGGAGCCAAAGTTCCTCCGCCGCCGGAAGGGCCTGGAGGACATTCCCCTCTTCGATCGCCGGTTTGATCACCTGGTCGATCAGATTCCAACCGTACTCACTCACTCCGAAAGGGTCGTCAGGAAAACGGAGAACAACCTCCCGGGAGACCCTCAGCGCCTCCTCCCCACGGTTCAGCTTCCTCAGACAGAAGGCGTACCGCCACCCGATCGACGAGCGGGGGACCTTCTCCCACAGGGAGACGAAAGAGGCGGCCGCCTCTTGGTAACTCTTCTTGCGACGAAGTCCTTCGGCGCGACCGTACTCTTCCCTCTCTTGGGGCGACAGGGTTCTCTCCATGGTCTCTCTCCTGCCTCCATTCTACCAGGAGAGGGGGGGGTTGTCACCCCAGAGCCTGGGAGCTCTCTAGGAGAAGAGGCGGAAGAGTTTTTCACAAGGCCTGGCAGGAATGCCCCTCAAGGCTCCCTTGCCCCCGGGAAGGGGATACCCGCGACCCCTCTCTCTCCGTCGCTCTCTCCCCTTGACGGGAAAGAACCGAGGGGTTAGGATTCTCTCTTCAAAATGAGGAAATTGATGAGAAGCTACGGGAAGAGAGGTGTTTGGCTCCTTCTTCTCCTCTCCCTTCTCGCTTTTCAGCTTCATGTAGCCTTTCACCACCACGCCGACGAAAAGAGTCACAACGACTGCCCCCTTTGCGTCCTCTCTCTCTCCTTGCACCTCCCTTCACACCCGAGGATCGCCATCCTTTTCCTCCTCTTCCTTGGAAGCCTCACACCCGGGAAGAGCCCTTTTCCGGTTTCCCCTTCCACTCTCTCCCTCCCTCCCCTGCGGGGTCCTCCCAAAAGGTCTCTTCTCCCTTAATTTTTTCTCTCGAACTCCCTTTTGGAGGTATCCATGAAAACAAGCTGTTGGATTCTTCTCTTTCTCTTCCTCTCCCTCTGCCCATTAGTGGCCCAGAAGGAGGATTCTCGCGACTCAAAGGGGGATCTTCACCTCAACCTCTTTCTAGACTTCTCCCTCACGGGGCGTAACATCGGTGATGCATCCTTCTCTCTCCTAAGCTCGCCTGGTTTTCCCCAAGGAGGGGAGGAGGATCAAGGCGTTTCAGAGCGCGGCTTTTCCCTGAACTACGGAGAGCTCGTCCTCTCTTCCACCCTGGACCGCCACTTCGAGATCGCAACGGTCCTTCACCTTCGGGAAGACCACTTGGAAATCGAGGAGGCTTGGGTAAGAACCAAGAGCCTTCCGGCAGGTTTCCAGGTCCAGGTGGGGAAGTTTCTCAGCTCTTTCGGCCGGACAAACAGTCAACACGCCCACTACTGGCGTTTCGCAAGCCGTCCCCTCCCGGCCTCATTGGTACTGGGGGAGGAGGGTCTCGGGGAAAAGGGGATTCGGCTCTCCTGGACTCCCCCCCTCCCTCTCTCCCTGCAAGTGGGAACAGAGCTCTTGAACGGAGAAAACGGGGCCTCCTTCGCTTCGGAAGGGAGCGCCACGCTGGAGAGGAGCCCCGCTCCCCGCCTGATCACCGCCTTCCTCAAAGGGGAGAGAAGGATCGGAAAGGTTCTCTGCCTCTACGGCCTCTCTTGGGCCAACGGGAAAGAGAGAAGAGAGACCTTCGACGAGGGAGCGAGCCTTCCTTACCGGGGACACTCCCGACTCTACGGCGCCGACATCACCATCAGGCTCGACATCGATTCGGACCGTTACCTCTCCCTCACCGGGGAAGGACTCTGGAGGAAGAGAAGGGGAGACCTTCTCGAATCTGACGGGTCGCTCCTCCCAGGAAGCGCCGATCAGGGGGGGCTCTTTCTCGAGACAACCTGGAAATTCTCCCGACGCTGGGGCGTCAACGGCCGGTGGGAAGAGGTGGTCCGGAACAAGGCGGAGTCGGGGGGCAGGAGTCTTCTCCTCCCTAAGAGCCTCTCGGCCTGGAGAGGATCTCTGGAGTTTCTTCCCACCGAATCCTTCCGGCTCCGGCTGGAGCTCCTTCGTGACCTGAGCCGCTTCCTCTCGAAGGAACGGAGGCCCTTCACGGAGATCCGTCTGAGCCTCAACGTTGTCGCCGGCGGTCATAGGGATCACTCGCACTGAGGGAGAGAGATCCCTCCCCTCTGCGAAAAGAAGAGGCAACAGAAGAGAGAGCGGGGCAAGCAGAGAGACTCTCAGGGCTCCGTCGAACGCCTTAGGACAATGACCGTCATGTCGTCGGTCAGGGGTTTGTCGCTCCCCCGCCACTCCTCTTCCTTGGAGAGAAGACAACGGAGAATCTCTTGGGCCGAATCCCTTCGGCACTCCGCCAACGCCCTCTCCACACCCTGGAGCCCCCAGAGTCTCTCTTCGGCGTTAAAGCTCTCCGCCAGCCCATCGGTGAAGAGCACAAGGGACTCTCCCTCTCCGAGCACCTCTTCCCTCTCCTCGTAGACAAAGTCTTCGAGGGCCCCCAGGGGAATCCCGGAGGCGGAGATTCTGCGAAAGCCCTCTCTTGCGAGGATATAGGCCGGCGGCATCCCGGCGCAGACGATCCGAATCCGCCCCTCCCGGTAGCGGCAGAGGGTCAGTCCCATGTAGAGAGGACCCAGGTGCATCTTCTTGAGGGTGATGTTGGTATGGTGAAAAAACTCCAGGGAGCTCATCCGAGAGGAGCAGGAGAGGAAGAGTCCCTTGACCACGGAGACCATGATCCCCGCTTTGAGGCCGTGGTGGGTGGCGTCTCCGAGAACGAGGGTAGACTCCCCTCTCTCCTCATAACCGTCGTAGTAGTCACCCCCTACCTCGGCGGCGGTCTTCATGGCCACCGCCAGCTCGGCTCCCTGAACCTTTGGGAGGGAGAGAGGGAGCATGGAGAGTTGGAGCTGCCGGGCCTCCTCGAGTTCGCGGCTCTTGCGGTTGTTCTCCTGCTGGACGAGCCGGGATTGAGCCTCCGCCGCCCTTGCCCTGAGCTCAGATTCCTTGACCGCCGTCCTCTCCCTCTCCCTCCTCAAGACCGCTCCCCTCCCTGCGACCAGCAGGGAGACGGCGACACCCAGGTAGAAGAGATAAGCCCAGAAGCTCTTCCAGAAGGGGGGCAGGATTCGGATTCTCAGGGTCACCGGCTTTGGGTTCCAGACGCCGTCGGGGTTGGCCGCGGTCACCTTGAAAAGGTAGGACCCCGCGGGAAGGTTCGTATAGGTCGCGTAGCGCCGGTTGCCCGCATCGATCCACTCCCGGTCGAACCCCTCCAGGATGTACCGGAAGCGGTTCCTCTCGGGCCCGGTGAAGTGGAGAGCCCCATAGCCGAGAGTGAAGACCTTCTCCTTGGGACCGAGGACGATCTCTTCCAGGTAGGTCGGCTGAAGGGGGAGAAGGTACCCCTTGGGGCCCCTCTTCACCTTAGCGGTCTTCACATCCCCCTCTCCGGTAACCTCCACGGGCTTGTTGTAGATCTGCAGCTGCGTGATCACCACCGGCGGAAAGAGAGGGTCCGATCCGAGGGAGGCCGGGTTGAAGAGGGTGGCGCCGTTAACACCTCCGAAGATCATCCTGCCGTCGTGGAGCCTCAGGGCCGCCCCTATGTTGAACTCGTTCTCCTGAAGACCGTCGAAGAGATCGTAGTTGAAGAACTTCTCTCTCTCTGTGTCGAAACGGGAGAGTCCCTTGTTCGTTCCCATCCAGAGAGCTCCCTGACTATCCTCGAGCAACGAGTAGACGACGTTGTTCGCCAGCCCCTCCCTTTCGCCCCAGTGGCGAAAGAGTCCCCTCTTCTCGTCGTAGAGGGCGAGCCCCTCGGTTCCTGTTCCCAACCAGATCCGGCCGCGGCTGTCCTCCAGGAGCGAAATCACCCTCTCCGCGCGGACCCCTTTCCCGTCCGAACTCTTCCCGGGGAAGCGGGTCATGCTTCCCGAGAGGGGGTCGTAGAGAACCGTCATCCCATCTAGGGCCATCCAGATCCGTCCCTTCCGGTCCTCGAGAATCGCCCAGAGGTTCCCGTTTCTCTGCAGGGTTGGGGTGAGACGGCTTGGAGGGAACCTCTGGCAAAGACCTGTCTTCGGATCCAAACGGGCGCCCCCCTGTCCCGTGGTCCCCACCCATACCCCTCCGTACCGGTCCACGGCACAGGAGGTCAGAGCGTTGGAGGGAAGGCTCCGGGGATCCGACGGGAGGTTCCGGTAGATCCGAAGCTTCCCACTCTTTGAATCCACCCTGACCAGCCCTCCCCCGAGGGTGGCGGCCCAAATTTCCCCCTCCCTTCCCTTACAGAGAGCCATAGGGGCGGCGTTCGGAAAGGAGACAGGACTTCCTTGACCGAAGAGGAGAGAGGAGTGTTTCCTGGTTTTGGGGTCGTAGATGTCGATCCCCTTGTCGAAGATTCCGGTCCAGATTCTCCCCCGGTCATCCTCGACAAAGCTGAAGACGTTCACGCCGATAAGCCCCTCGTCGGGATGAAGGTGGTGGAAGCGTCTCGTTCCGGGAGAGTAGAGGAAGAGCCCTGAACCGAAGGTGCCGAACCAGAGGTTCCCGCCGTTGTCCTGGAGGGGTGGAAAGAAGTGGTCCACCGGTTGGGAACCCGACGAAAAGGCAAGCCGCAGAGATCGTCCCTCGGAGGGGGTGAAACGGGTGAGGACTCCCCCGTTGTTGGGGTTCAGCGGGCCGTTGAGCCAGAGGTCTCCGGCCTTGTCCTGGGTGATTCCGACGATTCTGTTCCCATCGCTCCCCGGAGTGGCGATATCGAAGCGGGTATACCCGCCCCTCTGGTCGACGCGGTAGAGCCCGTCGGCGCTCCCCGCCCAGAGACGTCCCCCCCGGTCGAGAAACAGGGCCCTCACATCCGCACCGGCCCTCTTCAAACCTTCGTGGAGAGTAAAGGTCCCCCTCAGGGGATCGAAGGCGTAGAGGTTTCCCTGGAGAGAGAGCCAGAGGTTTCCGCGACGGTCCGGCAAGGCCGCTCGGACCTTACCGATCTTCTGAACACCCCGCTCCGGAAGGGGAAAGGAGGTCCACTCCACCCTCTCCGGTTCGAAGCGGAGAAGGTTCTCTCCGCTGAGCCCCCAGAGTCTCCCTTGGGAATCCCTCCCGAAGCCGATGACTCCCCCTTGGCTTTCGGCCTCGAAGCGTACCTTGAAGTGCGTCAAGTCCCTCTCCAAGGTCACGATTCCCCCCAAGGTGGCCAAGAGGAAGCGACCATCCTCGATCTCCAAGACATCCCGGACACCCCGGAAGAGTTGTTCGTACCGGGGGGGGGCCCCGATGAAAAGCCTTCGGAAGCCCTTCTGCCGGGGGTTCCAAAGAAACACGCCCCTGTCGTTGGCCAGCCAGACCCTCCCCTGAGAGTCTTCCTTCACCCGAAAGAGCCCCCGAAAAGGTGTCAGTGAGGAGGGATCCCTGGGGTCAGGCGTAAGCCTCTGAACCTTCAGGCTCTTCAGGTCCACCAGGTTGATGACCCGATCGTTGGTCACCACCCAGAGAACCTCCCGGGAATCCTCCAGGAGAATCCCGTTCACCCAGCTATCGGAGAGAGTGGAAGTATCGGTCAGTTCGGAGCGGAGGGCCAAGAACCCGGACCCGTCGAAACGGTTGAGGCCGTCCTGAGTACCGACCCAGAGAAACCCCTTGCGGTCTTGGAAGAGAGAGGTAACGGCGTTCTCAGAAAGCCCCTGGGCCGAAGTATAGCGCCTGTGCCTCACCTCCTCCCCGGAAAGAACCATCACCAGAAGGGTGGCGAAGAAGATGAATCCCCCGTGTCCTCTCTTGATCATTCTCCTCTCTCCCTACCCCTATGGTAGGGAAAAGAACGGATCAGAGCAAGAGAACGGCCCCTTTCGCTCTCCCCGCTAAACCAGCTTCCCCGGCTCTTCTCCGGGGCCGTCACTCCTTGGCGGAAGAGCGGCGCCGTCCCTCTTCGTCCACTGCCATCCAGGCCGGTTCAGCCTCGTGGCGCAGGAAACGGTTGAAAAACTCATCCACTTTCTGGGTCCAGTGAAAGCGGTTAACGCCTTTGTTCAAACTATGGCCCTCCCCGGTGTAGTTGAAGAGGTAAGCTGGCTTCTCAAGACGGCGAAGGGCCATGAAGAGCTCGATCCCCTGCTCCCAGGGGACGGTGTCATCATCGTCGTTGGCTTGAATCAACAGGGGGGTGGTGAGTTTGTAAAGGGAGAAGAGGGGAGAGTTCTGGATATACTTCTCCGGCATGTCCCAGAGAGAGCCGCCCAGACGGCTCTGGTCCCTTTCGTAGAGGAACTGCCGAGAATCGCCCCTCCCCCAACGGATTCCACCGTAAGAGCTCGTCATATTGGCCACCGGAGCCGAAACCACTCCGGCGGAGAAGAGAGAGCACTGGGTCAGGATGTAGGTCGTCTCATAACCTCCGAAGGAGTGACCCGTGATCCCTACCCCCTTCGGGTCGACCCATCCCTCCTTGAGAAGGCTTTCCACGCTGGAGACAACACACTTCAGCGCGCTCTGCCCTGGCTCCCCAGGGGTGTAGATGATATCGGGCATCCACACGGCATACCCCCGGGAGACGAAGAAGGGAACGTTGAGCTCCGTTGCCGCCTCGGGGGTGTGAAAGCGGTGGAAGTACTGGCTCATCCTCTCGTAGATCACGACGATCAAAGGAGAGCGCCCTCCTGAAAGGGTCCTCTCCGGTCGGTAGAGAACCCCTTTCAGGCTTTTCCCATCGGGGAGGGAGAAGGAACGTAGCTCCTCCTTTCCCCAGAAGAAGGCTCCCTTCTGGTCGTCCAGAGAGGTGACCCTCTGAGGGTTTGAAAAATTGCCGTCCGCCGTCCAGAGGTCTGGGTAGAGGTCGAAGGCGGAGCGGGTGAAGAGATAGGTGGAGGAGTCGTCGCTGTTGCCCAGAAGTTCCAAGTGGTAGGGCCCTTTCATGAGCCGTTGGGGAGATCTTTCCCAGGGGGCGACTCTGTAGATTCCCTCCTCACCGGTCTCTTGGTTCCGCCCATGCAGGAGGAGGAAAGGACGATCTTCGACCCACCCTCTCTCCGAGGTCGGCTTCTCCAAGGCGCGGAAGAGAACCCTCTCCTTGCGCCCCATCCCTCCCGTTAACCGAAAGGCCTTTCCGTTGTTGGTGTCGAAGCGCCAGAGGTCGATGCCGTCGGAGAGGAGGAGCCCCTCGTCGCCGTTCACCCAGGTCGGTTCCCCCCAGGAGGGAGCGGGAGAGGGACGGTCCCAGTTGCTTCTCCTGAAGAGATCATCCGCTTCGCCGCTGGCCTTCAGGAGAAGCTCCCGCTTTCTGGTCCGGTCGAAAAGGTGCCACATCCCCTCCTCACCGAACCAGAGAACGAAGTTCCCCCGGGGGGAGAGGTACCCCTTCCAGGGGTTCTTACGGGCGAGGGTGCGACGTTCGCCGCTCTTTAGGTCGACAAGGATGACGTCGTAGAGAGAACCTTCGAAGGAAGAACTCCTCCTGTAGGGGTAGAAGGAGTTGAGAAGTAAGGACGAAGCCGTGGTGTCCACGGTCCCTTCAGGGTTCTCCCTGTCGGTGACAGGAACGACCCGGCGCTCCTTGGGCAGGAAGAGCGCCTGCCTGGGTGTCTGAGTCGCCCTCCTCTCCATCCGCTCTTCCTGGGAGTACGGGAGAGGATCGTTCCACTTCCAAAGTTCCACTTCCGGTTTGAGGTTTTTCGTCTCCCCCCGCCCCTCGGTGTAACCAAAGAGAAAGGCCCCCTGACTCTCGGGAAGGAATCGCATGGGAGCCTCTGCAACAACCTCCCTTTCCATGCCCCACCCGGTAGTGGAGCCGTCGACGAGCGGCAAGGCCCCTGGGGTTCCTTCACTCCAGCCGTAAACCTTCCAAAGAGGCCTTCTCTTTTCGAAGGTGTCCCGGTTGGAGAGAAAGACCACCGAACCTCTGGCAGAATCGACGGTGAGGTTGGTGTAGAGCCCCTCCCCCTGGAGAAGGACCTGCACGTAGGCGTCCTTGAGCCGGCACCGGTAGACCCCGTTCTTCTTGGAGTTCTTGATGGAACGGAGGATGAAGAAGATGTTCTCCCCGGAATCGTCCATACGGCTCTCCCAGACATCGGAGAAAACCACACGACGGTCATCCTTAAGGGATATGACCGTCAGGGCCCCCCCCTCTCCTCCGAACTTGCGGTTCCTCTCGAGGTTGCTCTTCTCCTCACCGAAACGGGGCCGGTCCAAAACGGGAAGGGCGGGGATCGAGGGGCGCACGGTTCTAGGGGTGTCTGCCGGGGCTTGTGCCCACCTCTCACCGGTAAAGGCGATCCATGAGGATCCTCGCCGGGAGGCGACCACCTCCTTCACCTCCGGGAAGATGCTCCTGCTCCCATCGTAGAGGCGAAGGAGGGTGAAGCTCTTGAACCTTCCCCTCTTCTTGGAGGAGAGAGAGCCGTGCTCCCTGGGGTAGACGGTGAAGAAACCGTACCGGGAATCCCGAGTAAAGCCGGGGCGGACCTTGGAGAGGTTCCTTCCATCGCTTCCGAGGGATCCGACCGAATAGGCATACTTTCGCGATCGACTCCGGAAGACCACCCGCCCCTCCCCCTTGAGAGAGGAGACGATGTACGCGGTCCAGCGGCCGTCCGGAGAGAGGGTCGCCTCGCCAAGGTTCTCCCACTTTTCCAGGTCTTGAAAGGCGATGGGTCGCTTCGCCTCCCCCTGAGCGAGGAGGGGAAGGGAAAGAAGCAGGATGGCGGGAACGAAAACGGAAAGGAGCCCCCCCTTCCGTTCTTCTCTCCCTCTGGCTCTACCCACTGCAACCTCCGAAACGATTCTCCCGTCAAGAGTACCACAGATAGAGGATTCGGAAAAGCCGACCGGTCTCCCCCCTTCGCGAAGAGCCTCTCCATGGGTCCGAGGAAAACCTCTCTTCAAGGTTGGGTGGGGCTCCTCTGGGTTTGCCTTTTTTCACGCTTTCCCGTACCATTTTCCCTGATCCGGCCCCTGTGAGGGCCGTGACGAGGAGCGAAAAACGGAGACCAACACTTATCGACACTACTGGGCCCTTGATCGGGAGACGATTTTTCTCAACCACGGCTCCTTCGGAGCCTGCCCCCTTCCCGTATTGGAGCGGCAAAAGGAGCTGAGGGAGAGAATGGAAAGCCAGCCTTGCCGTTTCATGCTTCGGGAACTTCCGGAGCTTCTGGAGAGGGCGAGGGGGGCGTTGGCCTCTTTTGTCAAGGCCGATAGGGAGAACCTCGTCTTCCTCCCCAACGCCACCGCCGGCGTCAACACAGTGTTAGCCTCTTTCCCCTTCCGCCCGGGGGACCGGCTCCTGACAACATCCCACGACTACTTCGCCTGCCACAACGCCCTCATGGTCAACGCGGAGAGAAGGGGCGCCGTCGTCGACACCGTGTCGATTCCCTTTCCCCTCTCTTCGGAAGAGGAGATCGTCGAAGGAGTCCTCTCCGCAGTCACCCCCAAGACCCGACTCGCCCTCCTGGACCACGTGTCCAGCCCGACGGGCCTCGTCTTCCCGGTTGGGAGACTGCTCTTGGAACTTCAGGGCCGAGGGGTGGAGTGCCTCGTAGATGGAGCCCACGCTCCGGGGATGCTTCCCTTGGAACTGGAAACTCTTCGCCCCGCTTTCTACACGGGCAACCTCCACAAGTGGACCTGCCTGCCCAAAGGCGCGGCCTTCCTCTATGTCCGCCCCGACCTTCAGGAGAAGATCCGCCCCCTCTCGATCAGCCATCTCCGGGAGGAAAACGGCGAAGGGACGCCCTTCCAGAGGGAGTTCCGGTGGCAGGGGACCCGAGACTACACCCCATGGCTCGTGATCCCCGAAGCCCTCTCCTTCCTCGGTTCCCTTCTCCCGGGAGGGTGGGAAGAGCTGAGGGAGAACAACCACAGGAAGGTTGTCGAAGGACGAAGGGTTTTGGCGGAGGTTTTAAACACTCCCCCTCCCTGTCCGCCAGGGCTTCTCGGATCCCTGGCCTCCCTCCCCCTTCCCCCCAGTGAATCGAGTTCCTGCGAGATCGATCCTCTTCAGGAAAGGCTCTACCGACACTACCACATCGAGGTCCCCATCATGACCCTTTCACAACCACCTCGACGCCTCATCCGCATTTCGGCACAGATCTACAACAGAAAGGAGGAGTACAAAGCGCTGGCCGAAGCCCTGGGGGAAGAGCTCCGGCGACGCTAAGCCTCTTGCCCCGCTCTGTGGTATACTTGAAACCATGAAAAGAGCACTCCTGGTTCTCTCCCTTCTCGTTCTTCTTCTCCCCCTCCAAGGGGCGAAGCCCTCCCTGACCGCCACCATCCCCCCCCTCACCCTCTGGCTCTCGGAGATCGCCGGCCCCCAGATGGAGATCACGACCCTCATCAAACCGGGCTCCTCTCCCCACACTTTCGCCTTAACCGTCTCAGCGGCCGCATCAATCCATAGGTCCAAGGGGATGGTTCTGGTGGGAGCGGACCTGGAACCCTGGCTCAAAGAGATGGGGAACCCCAAGAAGAGCTCTATCCCCCTCTTCGTTCTGGCGGACCACTGCGCCCCCCTGATCGGCCCCGCCGACCATCCCAACCCACACCTGTGGCTCTCCCCTCGAAGGATGGCCAAGGCGACTCCGGCGCTCGGAGAGTTCCTCGCCCGCCTCGACCCCGCCAACGCCCCCCTCTACCGAAAGAGGGCCGGAGAGGTAAAGAGGCGCCTGGAGGAGCTGGACAAATCCCTGACTCAACAGAGCCGTTCCCTCTCCAAGAGGGCCGTGGTGGTTCACCACCCCTCCTGGAACTACCTCCTGGAGGACTACGGAATCCGAGTGGTCGCCACTGTGGAGCGCAACGACGAGGAGACCCCTTCGCCCCGACGGATTCAGGAGATCCTGGAGACCATGAAGAGGGAGAGGGTCGACGTCATCCTCACGGAACCCAACGTTTCCGCCCCTTGGGGAAGGATGCTCTCCCAGGAAGGGCGGGGCCGCGAGGTCGTCCTGGACCCCCTGGCCTTCACCCCGAACCTGAAGAGCTACGCCCAATTTTTGGAGAAGAATTTCCTCCTCCTCAAGGACGCCTTGAGATGAACATGCCCCTCCGTCTCGACGGGGTTTGCGTTCAGTACGGCCCCGAGACGGTCCTGGACAGAGTCACCCTGGAGGTCAAGAGGGGGGAGTTCCTCGCCGTCGTCGGTCCCAACGGCGCCGGCAAGACCACCCTCCTGAGGGTGATCCTCGGGCTCAAGAGGCCAGACCGGGGAGAGGTTGAGGTCCTGGGGCAACCCTTCCACCGGATCTCCAAGATCCGCCCCCTCCTGGGCTATGTTCCCCAGGTGATTCAAGAGAACCTCCAGATCCCCCTCCAGGTTGAGGACATCGTCCGGATGGGCCGCTACCCAAGGCTTGGTTTTCTCAGATACGAGAAGGAGCCGGACCGGAAGGCCGTGGAGACCGCCATGGAGAGGCTTCAAATCCTTCCCCTCCGCAGGAATCTCTACCGCACCCTTTCGGGGGGGCAGAAGCAGAGAGTCTTGGTCGCCCGAGCCCTGGCCGTCGAGCCTGAGCTACTCATCCTCGACGAACCCACCACAGGCCTCGACCCCGCCGTCTCCGAAGGGCTCTACTCCATCCTGACCCACCTCCACAAGGAGACGGGAATCACCATCATCATGGTCTCCCACGACGTGATGGCCCTCTCCGAACGGGTCACCACGGTGGCATGCCTCAACCGCTCCCTGGTTGTCCATGGACGTCCCGCCGAGGTTCTCTCCAACGAGAACATGACCAAGCTCTACGGTCCCCATTACATCCTCTTCGGCCACGGCAATGTTCCCCATATGGTGGTTTCCCGGGATTACCCCAACCACAGGTGCGACCATGGTTGAACTCCTCCGGATGGCCTTCTTTCAGAAGGCCCTCGTCGCTGGTCTCTTGATCGGAATCGCCGCCTCCTTGGTAGGAGCCTTCGTCGTCCTGCGCCGTCTCTCCTCGATCGGTTCGGGGATCTCCCACTCCGCCTTCGGCGGCGTCGCCATCGGCCTTGTGTTGGGCATCAACCCTTACGGTTCGGCGCTGATCTTCGCCATCACCGTCGGGCTGATGATCGGGCTGAGCGTCCGGCGCCTCTCCCTGAGCGAAGACAGCGCAGTGGGGCTCTTCTTCCCAGCCACCATGGCCCTGGGGATCGCCGTTCTCTCCAAGATCGAGGGTTACACCCCCAACCTGCTCTCCTACCTCTTCGGGAACATCCTCCTGGTAGAGAGCCGGGACATCCTCTTCGCCGGAGGGACACTCCTGCTCATCCTCCTTCTCCTGGGACTCTTCTACAGGGAGTGGACTGCTCTCACCTTCGATGCAGAGACCGCCGAGGCTACGGGGATTCCAGTGGCCCGGATGGACGCCCTCTTCCTCTCCCTCCTGGCCTTCGTCGTGGTGGTTTCCATTAAAGTCGTCGGAATCGTCTTGGTCTCCGCCCTCCTTGTCACGCCGCCTCTGACCGCCTTAAAGCTGAGCAAGAGCTTTTCCTCCCTTCTCCTCTTCTCGGCCCTGGCCGGAGCCCTCTCGACACTGGCGGGGATCTTCCTCTCCTACTACATCAACATCCCCTCCGGAGCCGCCATCGTCCTCTTCTCAACCCTTCTTTTCTTCGCCGTCTCCCTGATCAAGAGGAGGGAGTGAGGAGCATGACCCCCTCCCTCTACGTCGACAGCCACCTCCACCTGGATGACCCCCGTTTCGACGGGGAGCGGGAGCAAACCATCGACAGGGCCCTCCAGGCGGGAGTCGGAGAGCTCCTCTGCCCCCTGGAGACAACGGAGGTCCCTCCGGGTCGAGGCGAACTCCTGGCCTTAGGCGAAACCCGTCCCTACCTCCGTTTTGCCTACGGAGTCCACCCCCATCAGGCACGTCTTTACGACGACGCCCAGGAGAAAAGCCTTCTGGAAAGCCTTACCAAGCCGGGAACCGTCGCCTTGGGGGAGATCGGCCTGGACTTCTTCTATGACCTTTCCGAGAGGGAGTGCCAAAAGAGGGTCTTCGACCGTCAACTCTCCCTGGCTTCGGAGATGAACCTCCCGGTCATCGTCCATCTGAGGGATTGCTTCCCGGAGGCGGAGGAGATCCTCTTCCGTCACAGAGATCTTCGGGGGGTTCTTCACAGCTACACCGGCGACGGAACCTTCATGAAGAAGGCTGTCGACAAAGGTTATTTCATCTCTTTCTCCGGCATGCTCACCTTCTCCAAGGCGAAAGCGATCCGGGAGACCTTCTCGATGGTCCCTCCCGAGCGTCTCTTGCTGGAGACAGACTCGCCCTACCTGGCCCCGGTTCCCTACCGGGGGAAACGAAACGAGCCCCTCTTCATCCTCTCCCTCTATCAAAAAGCGGCGGAGCTTCTCTATCGGGAGGTCGAAAGTGTCAGAGATCTTGTCTACAAGAACTACCTCACCCTTTTTCCTCAAGCCCCTACTCGCCCTTGAACTCCTCTTCCTCCTTCTCCTGCCCCTAAGGGCGCAGAGATCGGCGGTCGCCGCCGACGAACCCTTGGCCGCCAAGGTCGGCCAGGCCATTCTTGAGAAGGGGGGGAACGCCGTAGACGCGGCCGTCGCCGTGGGGCTCGCCCTAGCGGTCACCTACCCTCAGGCTGGGAACCTTGGTGGTGGAGGCTTCATGATGGGAAAGATGA
>Ga0209098_1001435_pt1 | contig 22889 bp, 21 predicted proteins | sample AD_JPNHW1_MetaG_FD_184429 | JGI IMG/M metagenome (GOLD analysis project Ga0209098, IMG submission 184429) | Active sludge microbial communities of municipal wastewater-treating anaerobic digesters from Japan - AD_JPNHW1_MetaG (SPAdes) (version 2) | ecosystem: Engineered > Bioreactor > Anaerobic...
CCGCATCGGAAAGGAAGGGATGGATTATAAAGGGTATAACATCGCCATCCATGAACTGGGACACAATGTCGAACAAACCATCAGCCTCTATTTTGTCGATTATTATATGATGCAGGGAGTTCCCAACACTGCATTTACCGAAGCTTTTGCCTTTACTTTCCAGAAACGTGACCTGGAATTGCTGGGCATTAAAGACGCCGACCCCGATAAGGAAGCGCTTGCAGCGTTAGATAATTTCTGGGCCAGCTTTGAGATCATGGGGGTTTCATTGGTGGATATGCAGGTCTGGAAATGGCTCTACGACAATCCCACAGCCACCAAAGAACAACTGAAAGAGACCGTGGTCAAAGCCGCGATTGACGTATGGAACCAGTACTATGCACCGGTATTCGGTATAAAAGACAGTCCGATCCTTGCCATCTATTCCCACATGATCGACAACCCGCTTTACCTTTCCAATTACCCGGTGGGGCACCTGATCGATTTTCAACTGGATCAGTTCCTGAAAGGGAAGAATTTCGCGGATGAGACCATGCGGATCTATTCAAGCGGACGGCTCATTCCCCAATTCTGGATGAGAAACGCGGTCGGTTCTGAGATTTCAGTTAAACCTTTGCTGGATGCCACCGACCAGGCACTGAAGGTCATCCATTGATAACCTTACCGTTCAGGATAACGGTCTCCACTTTGTTGCTGCCAAAAGCATAAGGCATGAATTCAATGCCAGGAATGGGCCGTGTGATGAAAACATTGGCTACTTTTCCGCGTGCAATGCTGCCATAATCTTTATTCAATCCCATCGCGTAGGCACCGTTGATCGTCACCGCGTGGACAGCCTCTGCCGGCAACATCCGGTAATTGATGCAGGCCATCGAAAGGATAAGCTGCATGTTCCCAGAAGGGGATGAACCGGGATTGAAATCGCTCGCCATAGCCACCGGTAAACCGGCTGTGATCATCGCGCGTGCCGGAGCATACCGCATACCCAGGAAAAAGGCGGCACCGGGCAGAATCACAGGCATGGTTTCACTGTTGAGCAAACACTGAATCTCTTCTTCGCCGGTGAACTCCAGGTGATCCACTGAAAGGGCATTGTGCTTCACCCCAACCTGAATACCTCCCGAATAATCCAGCTCATTGGCATGGATCTTGGGCCGCAGACCAAACTTTGCTCCGGCTTCCAACATCCGTTCAGTATCGGCAACGGTAAAAAAACCGCGGTCACAAAACACATCAATAAAATCAGCCAGCCCCTCTTCTGCCACCCTCGGGATCATCTCCCGGATGACAAGGTCCACGAAAACTTCCTGCCTGCCAATATAAGCAGCAGGGACCGCATGGGCACCTAAAAAAGTAGGTACGATGGTCAAGGGTGAAGTGGCTTTCAACCGCCGGATCACGCGCAACATCTTGAGTTCATCCTCAACATTCAGTCCGTAACCGCTCTTGATTTCAACAGCACCGGTCCCGGTCATCATGATCTCCTGCAACCTTGCGGATGCCTGCTCCGTCAACTCCTCTTCGGTGGCTTCATGAAGCCTCCGTGCCGAATTGAGAATCCCTCCGCCGCGGCGGGCAATCTCCTCGTAACTCAATCCACGGATCTTGTCGATGTACTCTTTTTCCCGGCTTCCGGCGTACACCAGGTGTGTGTGGGCATCACAAAAAGAGGGGAAAACCATCCTGCCCGTAGCATCGATCCTGCTAAGGTCATCCTGCATCTTTGGACTGCTGCTATTTTGTTGATCTGAAGCTGATTCCTTCATTAATCGCAATTCATCACAAGGCATGGTACCAAAATCTCTGATCCTGCCCTGTTCTATATACAACCAGGCATTGGTAAGAGTTTTGATCTCCGCCATGGCAGCACCGGCGACGCGGGTTACCGGTTGTTCCTCCACCTGCACCAGCTCCTTAATATTGGTTATGAGTATAGCCATGTTCAATCGATTAATCACCTGCTAAATTACTGCTATTTTCCGTATAAAGAAGGTCAACCTCCCCCCGATCATTGATGCAATCCATCAACCGGCGCTTGAGTTTCCAGCAGGTCATCTGCCGCAGTTCCATCTGTCGCGAGATTTCCCAGGAAGAGACCGAAGGATCGTGACAAACCAGGTACACGATTCTGAAGGCTTCCGTCAGCGGAATATGACAGCGGTGAAAGATCGTATGCGCTGTGGCCGATTCATCATGTTTGCAACGCGTACATCTTCTTGAAAATGGGGTTTTGCCCTGACAAAAATTGGTGTGGCCGCATTTCCGGCAAACGAACCCCTTCTCCCATTTTTGTTCGGCGATAAATTTTAAACACGATTCTTCGGAAGATGAAAGAATTGTAAACTCCTTAAAATCAATCTTTTTAATAAATTTCATGGAATGATCCTTCAATTTCATGTTGCAAAATTATAAAATTAGTGATATTTATGCGATTTGAATCGAATTTATTTTTAATTTTGCATCGTCGAAGCAATTGACACCATTCATGTCCGGCCGGTAATCCTGTAAAAAGAGACCTCCCGGCATGGTATCAAAGCAGGATAAATGAATTTAACTTTTGTGACCCATGAAAAAACTAGCTTTTACAATTCTCTTTTTAAGTACGCTGACACTGAATGCCTGCAACAACACCAGCAGTGCCGGCGACGGAGCCGGTAAAAATCCGGAAGGGGAAGTGGTACAGCTCACGGCTGCCAATTTCAAACAACTGGTGTGGGATTACACCAAAAATCCGCAGGAATGGTCTTATAAAGGAGACCAACCCTGCATCATCGATTTCTATGCCGACTGGTGCCGGCCTTGTAAAATGATCGCTCCCATCATGGTTGAGCTTTCAAAAGAGTACAAAGGAAAAGTCAGAATATACAAGATTAACACCGATGAACAACGGGAATTGGCCAAGTTGTTCAATGTTTCATCCATTCCGGCCGTGTTGTTCGTCCCAAAGAACGGGAAACCGCAGATGGCCGTGGGCGCCATGCAAAAGGCCTCGTATGTCGAAGCAATTCAGCAAGTTTTAAATGTCAAATAAACAGTATCCACGATTATTAATTCAATGACTATGGCAATAGAGCATCTCACCAAAGAAACTTTTTTAGAAAAAGTCTTCAATTATGAAAAAAATACCGATTGGAAATTTGAAGGAACACTACCTTGCATCATCGACTTCTATGCCGACTGGTGCGGTCCCTGCAAGATGGTCGCCCCGGTTTTAGAAGAGCTGGCTGTCGAGTATGCCGGGAAAATAAACATCTATAAAATTGATACGGAAGCGGAACAGGAACTGGCCGGGGCTTTTGGCATCCGGAGTATTCCCTCGATGCTTTTCGTGCCCATGGCCAATCAGCCGCAGATGTCGGTCGGCGCCCTTCCCAAGGATGCCCTGATCAAGGCTATCGGCGACGTTTTACTGAAAGAGAGCCAGAATTAACCGGCTTTGATACACCCAACCGCCTACCTCCCGCCGGTCGTGTACATGGTTGAACTGCTGCACGATATGAATCCCGTGATAGAGATTCACGAGACCTATGTCAAGCAGACTTGTCGCAACCATTGTGCGATCGGCGGTCCCAATGGCAGACAAATCCTCACCCTGCCGGTGACCCGGCCCAATGGCAACCGGACACTGACCAAAGATATCCGGATCGATAACCGCCAACCCTGGCAACGGATCCATTGGCGGTCGATAGTGACTGCATACAGCAATGCCCCCTTTTTTCTTTATTACCAGGATTACCTGGAGCCTTTCTATTCCCGCTCCTGGGAATTCCTGATCGAATTCAATACAGCCCTGCTCTCCCGCTTACTGGAAGTGATCCGTATCCCACGTCCGATCACCTATACCGGGCATTTTCACCGTGAATCTCTTCGAACCGGTCAACACGATCCGGTTTCCAAAAAAAATCTCTTCTCTAACACGTCTTACCTGCAACCATTTTCTCCGGCTAACGGATTTTTAGCAAACCTCTCCGTGATCGATACCCTTTTCAACCTGGGACCGGAGACTGGTGAATACCTGGAAAAACAATAGTTTTCTCTTTTTTTCACGACGCTGGAATTTTGGTTAAAATTCAAGTCCGGGAAAGATATTTCCGTATCTTTGCATTAATTTAATCCAAATAAGAGTGTCGATCTTATCCGATCTGAAGCAAGGGGAATCAGGCATTATAGCCAAAGTGCGAGGAAGAGGTGCTTTCCGCAAACGGATCACCGAAATGGGTTTCGTACGCGGAAAAGCGGTCATGGTGGTGAAAGCGGCACCACTCCAGGATCCTGTGGAGTACCGCATCATGGGTTCTCATGTCTCGCTTCGCCTGAGTGAAGCCATGCTGATCGAATTGGAAGAGCAGGGAGCGCCGGTTGCCATAGATGATGGTGGTGACAAGACTTCTCTATCGTTTGAAACAGCAGCGCCGGAAACAGGCTGGACCGCACACCCGACGGAGAAAAGCAAGATCATCGATATCGCGTTGGTAGGCAATCCCAATTGCGGAAAAACTACTTTGTTCAATTACGCTTCCGGTTCTCACGAACGGGTCGGCAATTTCAGCGGGGTAACTGTCGAGTCAAAAGAAGCACGATTCAATCAATCGGGTTACACATTCAATATCACCGATCTGCCGGGCACCTATTCCCTTACCGCCTATTCCCCGGAAGAGCTCTATGTACGGCAGCATATCATGGAAAAAGTTCCGGACATCGTCGTCAACGTGGTCGATGCCTCAAACCTGGAACGTAACCTCTTTCTGACTACCCAGTTGATCGATATGGATATCAGGGTTGTCATGGCAATGAATATGTACGACGAGTTTGAAAAAGAAGGTAATCATCTCGACTTGAAAGCTATGGGACAATTGTTAGGGATACCGATCATTCCGACAGTAAGTTCCAAAGGCACCGGCATTCCCGCTTTATTCGACAGGATCATTGAGGTGTATGAAGACCGCGATCCGATGGTCAGGCACATTCACATTAATTACGGATCGGATCTTGAACGGTCGATCCACAGGATCCAGGACCTGGTTTGGCGGGATCAGAGGATTACAGACCGGGTATCCTCCCGGTGGGTCAGCATCAAATTGTTGGAAAAAGATGAAGCGGTTGGCGACATCCTGAAAGGGTCACCGCAAAAAGAGAAGATCATTCAAAAAGTCGGAGAAGAGATCCGTGAGATCGAAAACAGTTTCAGGGAGGAAACCTCTACCCTGATCACCGATGCCAAATACGGTTTTATCTCCGGCGCTTTGAAAGAGACCCTTACAGCTCTTCGTGGAACGCAATCCGTCAGATCATCGAGTGAACGCATTGACCGGTTTCTTACTCATAAATTTTTAGGATTCCCCATCTTTATCTTATTCCTGTGGATTATGTTCCAGGCGACCTTTTCGCTTGGAGAGTACCCGAAGCAGGGGATTGAATGGTTGGTAGCCCGTACCGGATGGTTGGCTTCATCTCTCCTGCCGGCAGGCCCGGTAAGTGACCTGATCGTCGATGGCATCATCAATGGCGTGGGAAGCGTGATTGTGTTCCTTCCCAACATACTGATCCTCTTCTTCTTCATCTCTTTAATGGAAGATACCGGCTACATGGCAAGGGCTGCATTTATTATGGATAAGCTGATGCACAAGATCGGTTTGCACGGGCAATCGTTCATCCCTCTGATCATGGGTTTTGGGTGCAATGTACCTGCGATCATGGTTACCCGAACCCTCAAAGACCGAAACGACCGGTTGCTGACCATGCTGATCAACCCCTTTATGTCGTGCAGCGCACGCCTGCCGGTGTACATCCTGATCGCCGGTGTAGTCTTTCCCGATCATGCAGGAACTGCCATCTTCAGCCTCTATATGATCGGGATTATAATGGCTGTGGCAGTTTCAATCCTCTTCAAAAAAACGCTCTTTAAAAGCAAGGAAGCGCCATTCGTTCTGGAACTCCCCCCCTACCGGATGCCGACTTCAAAAGTCATTTTCAGGCACATGTGGGAAAAGGGACAGCAATACCTCAGGAAGATGGGCGGTGTGATCCTTGTCGCAGTAATCCTGATCTGGGCCCTGGAATACTTTCCTGCAGGTAACACAGTCACCCGGGAAGTACGACTGGAGTCGTCTTATATCAGCAAAATCGGGAAGACCATTGAGCCCGTCATTGCCCCGTTGGGTTTTGATTGGCGTATGGGGGTAAGCCTGATCACCGGTGCTGCTGCCAAAGAGGTGGTAGTCAGTACCATGGGTGTACTTTTTTCACCGGGCCACGAACAACATGACGGTATGCAGAACACCCTCAGTGATCACCTGAAAAAAGCCACCTATCAATCCGGAGTTGCTGCCGGACAGAAAATTTTTACTCCGCTCACCGGAGTTTCTTACCTCTTGTTTATTTTGATCTACATGCCTTGCATAGCCGTGATAGCAACGGTTAAAAGAGAATCGGGCAGCTGGAAATGGGCCCTTTTTCTCATTGTCTATACCACCCTGTCAGCCTGGATCATCTCTTTTACTGTTTTCCAGGCCGGGACACTGATTTTTGGATAATATGATCTTTCAGTACATCATCGTCGGAATCATCGTGGCAGCCAGCCTTTTCCTGGCAATCCATAACCTGATCCGGTTTTTTAGAACACCTTTTTCAGGTTGCGAATGTTGCAGCGGTTCATGCGCTGTAAAAGCCTTAAAACAGACCGGAAAATGATCACCATTGGTATGATTCTCGTACCTTTAGACCTTCCTATTTAAACCATTATTCAATGGAATACGGCATTTGTCTGAACAGCATCATCCCGGTGAGGTCTGAACCTTCTCACACTTCTACCATGGTTACGCAAATTCTTTTCGGCGAACATTTCAGGATAACGGAACAGCACCATGACTGGCTAAGGGTGAAGCTGGCTTACGATCACTACGAAGGATGGGTTGACACAATTCAGCTAACACCGGTCAGTGAAGCGGAATCCCATCGCCTTGATCAGGCAGATCCGGTTGTGAGTACCGGGTTGGTACAACTGGTTCAACGGGAATCATCCGGTGAAACGTTTCCGATAGTCTTGGGAAGTTCCCTGCCTGGTTTAAACAACAACTGTTTTATTTTGGGCAATGACACTTTTCTCTATGACGGGCCTGCCACCGGAACTGTCGCGGGTGACGCACTTCCCGCAACAACCGATCCTGCCGCGTTGTCTGATCGGATAATTGAGGATGCACGGCGTTACTTGTTTGCTCCATATCTTTGGGGAGGGCGTTCCCCGTTTGGGCTGGATTGCTCAGGATTTGTCCAGATGGTTTTTAAAATCAACCACATCAAGCTCTTACGTGATGCCTGTCAGCAAGCTGAACAAGGAACATTGGTACCATGGCTGGCTGAAGCTGTTCCCGGTGATCTTGTTTTTTTTGACAATAAACTGGGAGCGATCACTCATGTCGGACTGTTGATTGATTCGCATCATATCATTCACTGTTCAGGGAATGTGCACATCGACACCGTGGATCACGAAGGGATTTTTAATCAGGAGCAAAAACGGTACACCCATCATCTGCGGTTGATCCGCCGGTTGGTTGGAACGGAGTTGAAGTAAAGCGATCTTTTAGTTGGAGTAATCAATCGGGGCCTGCGACTTTTTGGCGTTTTTCTCCGCTTTCTCCTGGTTAAAAATCCAGGTTAGTCTGAAGTTGATCAGGTAATTATATTGCTTCTCCGTTGAAATTTTATCATCTGAGGGGTCATCCCAGTTGGCAGGCAGGGATTGGGAATAGAGCACCGACCTGTTACTGGTGATGGATCTTTGTACCCTGGCCCCGATCCAGAGGTTAGCCCACAAACGTATCTGTACTTCAGCCAGGGCCGCGATTTCGAAGTTCGACATCGGGTTGGCGAGTTTCACGTAGCCCGGCTGCGTTTCCGAGAAATAGAAATCGCGGCCTTCGCTGCTCTCGTTAAAAATTTCCTTTTTATTGATCAGCTGTCCGTAAGAAAATCCAACCCCTGCAGATACTCTTTTTTTATCGGTAAAATGGATCATTATGGGAACCTCGGCATAATCCTGTTTTAGTTTATAGGAAAGGCTGTCGGGACTTCCCGTATGGTTGCTGCCTTTCTGGGTGTAAAGCAGTTCCATGCTGACGGACCAGTTACGTTTCGGACTGAAAGGGATACTGACCATCGGCCCAAGGCTCAACCCCACTTTATGAAATCCACGGAAAGCATCAAATTCAACCTGGGTAAGGTTCATCCCAACGCTGAAACCACCCAGGACGCGCTGTGAAAAAGCTTTCTGGGAAAAAAATAAACCGGCAAAAAAAACAATGCAGAAGATGATGGAACGGGAAGACATTGATATCGAGGAATTAATAATTAGAACTCAACTATTACTTACGGTAAAAAGGGAATGACCCCGTTTAATAGTAACGGTTAATCCTTTGACTTAGTATTTTGACCTTTCATCGTCAGTTGAATCCTTTTCCGTTCGACATCCACATCGAGGACCTCAACCATCACCTTCTGATTCAGTTTCACAACATCCTGAGGATCTGTTATATAACGATCCGCCAACTGGCTTATATGAACCAGCCCATCCTGGTGAACACCCAGATCGACAAAAACCCCGAAACGGGTTATGTTGGTCACGATACCCGGCAGTTTCATGCCTTTTCGCAGATCCTGGATCGTGTGAATATTGCTGTCAAATTCGAAAAGCTCAAACTGATTTCGAGGGTCTCTACCCGGTTTGGCCAATTCTGCCATGATATCTTTCAGGGTAGGCAAACCGATTTTATCATCGATAAAATCTTCCAGCCTGATCTTTTGACGCAGGGTGGGCTGTTCGACCAGATCGTTGATGGTACATTGCAGTTTCCCGGCCATTTTCTCCACGACATGGTATGATTCGGGGTGAACAGCACTCCTGTCCAGTGGATTTCCTGCATCGTTGATGCGCATGAATCCGGCGGCTTGTTCAAAGGCTTTCTCACCGAAACGCGTGACCTTTCGGAATTGGTTACGATTGATAAAAGGTCCGTTTTCATTTCTCCAGGTAACAATGTTTTTGGCCAGTGCCGGGCCCAGACCCGAAACACAAGTCAGCAACTCTTCGCTGGCAGTATTCACTTCTACACCGACACTGTTAACGCAACTGATCACCGTGTCCTGCAAACTTTTTTGCAAAGCATTCTGATCCACATCATGTTGATACTGTCCGACACCGATCGATTTGGGCTCAATTTTCACCAATTCTGCGAGGGGATCCATCAGCCGTCGGCCGATGGAAACGGCGCCTCTCACGGTCACATCGTAATCGGGGAACTCCTTGCGGGCGACAGCAGAGGCGGAATAGACCGAGGCGCCGCTTTCGTTGACTACCAGCGCTATAATTTCGCGATCGAAAGGAATGGAGCGGATCAGTCGTTCTGTTTCCCGGCCGGCTGTTCCGTTGCCAATGGCAATGGCCTCTGTTTTATACGCATTGACAAGGCTTTTAATTTTGTGAATGGCCTCTTTGACTTCATTTTGCGGGGGATGGGGGTAGATGGTCTCGTTGTGAAGGAGTTTTCCCTGGCGGTCGAGACAAACCACTTTGCAACCCGTTCGAAAGCCGGGGTCAATGGCTAAAACATTTTTGCGTCCGAGTGGGGGCGCCAACAAAAGTTGACGCAGGTTGGCGGTAAAAACCCGGATGGCTTCCGTATCTGCCTTTTCTTTCGCCCATTGTCGCATCTCTGTTTCCATGGAGGGGAAAAGCAGTCTTTTACAACTGTCGGTTATGGCTTTTTTTACCAGATCAGAAGAGGCATTGTTCCCTCTTACAAAAATCCTTTCCAGTATTTCCTGCGCCTGTTCATCCTCCACATCGACCGTAAGGCGGAGGAATCCCTCATTTTCACCCCGGAACATGGCCAGCAGGCGGTGCGACGGAGCCCGGGTCAATGGTTCGTGATAATCAAAGTACATTTCATAGTTGATTCCATCCTGTTCTTTGCCTTTGACAACGCGGGCTGCAATGCGAGAATCGCGCTGGTAGAGCGATCGGATCCGTTTCCGGGAGGAGCTGTCTTCGTTGATCTTCTCTGCAATAATGTCGCTGGCTCCCTGTAACGCTTCTTCAACACAATCAACTCCTTTTTCCGGGTCGATAAAGGTCTCAGCCCGTATTTCGATATCATCAAATTTTTGTACCAGAATCAGGTCGGCCAGAGGTTCCAATCCCTTTTCCCGGGCAATGGAGGCGCGGGTTTTGCGTTTTGGGCGATAGGGCAGGTAAATATCCTCCAGTTCTGCCATGGTGACTGATTCCCTGACTGCTTTTTCCAGTTCAGGGGTTAGTTTTTCCTGTTCGGTCAGGGATTTGAGGATCGCAGTCCTGCGGGCATCCAGTTCTTTGAGTTGGTTCAGGCGGTCTCTTACTTTTCCAATATCGACTTCATCGAGAGAACCCGTCATCTCTTTCCGATAGCGGGCAATGAAAGGGATCGTCGCACCGCTCTCCAACAAGTTGATTGTATTTTGAATAAACCCGGGGGCAATCCTGAGTTCTGCCGATAAAATGGCTACATAGGATTCAAACATAATTCTGTTTATGAATGGTTAAACAAACGAAAAGGGTTACCAGCCGGAAGCAAGGAGGTCAATAATATGGATCGTTTGGATCGGGAGGTGATGTTTCTCAATATATCCTTGCTGATGCATCAGGCAGGAGGAATCGGTCGAAACGATGTATTCGGCACCTGTGGCGAGGGCGTTTTTAACCTTTTGTTCTGCCATAGCGGTGGAAACGGGTTCAAATTTTGCCGAGAAGGTGCCTCCAAAGCCACAGCAAACATCATTGTCTTTCATCTCGCGCAATTCCAATCCCCTCACCTGATGGAGCAGGCGTCGTGGTTCATCTTTCAATTGGTATTCCCGGAGGGCAGCGCAGGAATCATGGTAGGTCACCACGTGAGGGAAAGAAGCGCCGGTATCTTCAATTTTAAGCACGTTGACCAGAAAATCGGTGAATTCAAAGATATTTCTTTTAAGTTGCTTGTATTCAAGATGATAGGCGGTATTATGAAACAGCCAGGGGTAGTAATTGCGGATAAACCCGATACAGGAAGCAGAGGGGCCCACGATCATGCGGTCGTTCGGAAAATCTTTCAGGAATTTTTCCCCCATTTTTTTAGCTTCGTCCCAGAAACCGCTGTTAAAAGCCATTTGTCCGCAACAGGTCTGATTCCCGTTGTAATGGACATCTACCCCGAGTTTTTCCAGGATTTTCACCATGTTCATTCCGGTATCGGGATAGAACTGGTCGACAAAACAGGGGATAAAAATATCAACAAGCATCTTGAAAGACTGATCCAAGTTATGATTCCATCGGAACAGGTGTTCAAAAATAGAAATTTATCTTATCGGTTGATTCACATTGTGAAAAACTAATTGAATCCCGATTGTTTATTGGATCACGAAACCCACCTCTTTCATGTCTTTCCAGAAACCGGGGTAGGATTTAACCACTACTTCCGGATCAACGATGCGAGCCTTTTCAATGAGTAGTGCCATTGGAGCGAAAGTCATGGCCATCCGGTGATCGCCATAGGTTTCGAAAGTCATTTCGGGTTGAAAATGAGGTTTACCGGGGCCGAATTCCATGATGGGTAAGGGGTCAGTATTTCCGGAGATGGCAATCCCGGTTATCAGCCGATCAAGTTCATTCTTCAGAGCATTCAGACGGTCGGTCTCCTTAATGCGGAGGCTGCGTAACCCTTCGAACCGGCTCCTGGTTCCCAAAACTGCACAGGTGGTGATCACTGCGGGAGCGATATCAGGATAGTCGTTAAAATTAAAATAAAAGCCCTTTGGTCTTTCCCGGGTCTTTGTCAGGCGGACTCCGTTGGTGTTGTATTCAGTGCAGATACCAAAAGGTTGGAAAACAGAAGGCAGTACCGCGTCGCCCTGGAGACTGTCAGAAAACAGTCCGTTGAGTTGAAGATCCACTTCTTTTGCAAAAACTGCTGCTTCATACCAGAAAGCGGCTGAGGACCAATCGGCTTCGACGGTATAGTCGGATGGGTGATACACCCCTTTGTCGATGGTGATCCTTTGCTTTGCATGCCTTACCCGGATTCCAAAAGAAGTCATTAAACGGGAAGTCATATTCAAATAGGGCGAAGAGGCAACGGTTCCTTTATGGTGAAGGATCAATCCGGATGGAAGGTATGGGGCGATCAGCATCAGGGCGGTACTGTACTGGCTGCTTATGCCCGCGTCGATGGTTACCTCCTTACCCGTTAGTGGCCGGCCTTTGATGAGTAAGGGGGGATAGCCGATCTTGCCCAGGTAGTCGATGGATGCGCCCAGTGTGTTCAGTGCTTCTACCAGGATGGCCAGGGGTCTTTGTTTCATCCGGTCAGAGCCGGTCAGTACCCATCGTCCGGGTCGGTTGGACAAACAGGCTGTCAGGAAACGCATGACAGTCCCCGCGTTGTCAGTATCCAACTCCGGAATCTGATCATCCCGGTGTTCATGGATCTCCTCAAGAAGCCTCAGCAACAGTAGGGTATCTTCGGCAACTGAAAGGTTGTGGATTGGGAAATCAATCCCGCTTAATGTCCTTATCATCAGCAGGCGGTTGCTGATGCTTTTGGAAGCAGGCAAGGTGATGACCCCTTTGAGGTTTTTCGACGGGCTGGTCACTATTATTGATTTCATCGCATGATAGCTAATGAAGTTTTAAAACCGAAGGCAGAAGTCGAGGGCCTGGGCTATCTCATCGGGTTGACAACTCATGTTGATCCGGGGCGATCCGGGATTGGAGATCAAGGTAAACCGTATTTCACTGTTGTGTTTCTTTTTGTCATGGGCCATTTTGTCGACAAGAGAAGGGATATCCACGTGAGAGAAAGAGAAGGGCCCATATCCTTTGTAAAGGAACCCTGCTATCTGATCCCTTTCATCAGGAGGCAATCCTGTTTTTTTTGATGAAAGCCACACGGCGCCGGTCATTCCCGCAGCCACGGCTTCTCCGTGCAACAGGGTGTTTGCCTCCTCAGTTTGTGAAAAAGATTCAATGGCGTGGCCTATGGTATGTCCGAAATTGAGAATGGAGCGGTTTCCTTTTTCGGTGAAATCATTCCGGACGATGCGGTTTTTATAGGTGATGGCCCCATTAATCAGATGTTGCCAAAAAGGTGATTCCGGAGGTAAAAGGAGCAGTTCCTCGACATTTTTATTTTTCAGTTTTTTCCACAACAGCGCATTTCCCGTCAGGGTGGTTTTGATGATCTCAGCCAAACCAGATTTCAGGTGCCTTGGAGGAAGGGTGGTCAAAAAGCAGGGATCCGCAATAACCGTTTCAGGAAGAAAGAAAAATCCGGCTTGATTTTTTACTCCTTCCATATTGACTGCGGTTTTCCCACCAATGGCAGCATCGACCTGGGCCAGTAAGGTAGTAGGGATGTGAATACAGGGAATGCCCCTTTTATAGCCCCCTGCCACAAACCCTCCCAGGTCGGTGATCATTCCCCCTCCCAGGGTGATCATCAGCGAATCCCTGCCTGCCTGGTGAGACAACATCTCCATCCACAAGCGGGCAACGGTCTGTAAAGTTTTAGTACCCTCTCCTGCATCTACGGTCAACAGGATACTTTTTTCAAGCCAGGGATTTGATTCAAGTAAACGGGGAAGGCAGTGTTTATAGGTGTTACGGTCTGTCAGGAGAAAAACCAGGTTTTTTCCGAAAAGAAAAGGGTTACAGGCAACGCGAAGGTGATCCAGTGCGTTGATCCCGGTGTAAATAGTGGTCCGGTCGACACGAACGATCCTGGCAGTTGTTTTCATGGGATTTTTCTTTTCAGTGAAAAGCTGCCATCAGCAGGCTGATATCCTGGAAGGGAAGGTTGAAACGTTTACTGATAAATTGGTTGGTTATAATGCCGTTATAGATGTACACTCCCTGACGTACGCCGAATTCTTTTTTGATCAGGTTTTCAATTCCTCCTTCAGAACCCATGTCAAGAATGATCGGGACGATGATGTTATTCAGGGCTTGTGAGGCAGTATGAGGGACTTTGGAAGGGATATTGGGGACTGCATAATGAGTGACTCCATGGAGCTTGTACACTGGGGATTTATGGGTGGTCGGTTTCGAGGTCTCGAAGCAACCTCCCTGGTCAATGCTGACATCGATGGCGACAGATCCTTCTTTCATTTGCCGGATCATCATTTCCGTGATGATGACCGGAGTCCGTCCTTCGGGGGAATGGACAGCACCGATCAGTACATCGGCGGTCTTCAGGGATTCGACGAGTGTTTTGGGATGGAGGATGGAGGTAAAAACCCTCCGGCCAAGGTTGTTTTGGATACGTCGCAGGCGATAAACCGAATTGTCGAAGATTTTCACCAAAGCTCCCAGCCCGAGTGCCGATCGGGATGCAAATTCCCCCACAGTACCGGCTCCGATCACTACTACTTCACTGGGATTGATTCCGGTGATGCCGCCAAACATTTTACCCCGGCCACAGTTTGGATCCGACAGGTATTCGGCTGCGATGAAGATGCAGGTACTTCCGGCGATCTCGCTCATGGCGCGGATTATCGGGAGTTGTTTGGTCCGGTCGCGGATGGTTTCATAGGCAAGAGCGGTGACCTTCCGGGTCATCAGCATTTTAAAATAGTCTTCGCACTGTAACGACATCTGGAGCGCCGACATGAGCGTTTGTCGGGGCCGGAGCAGGGACATCTCCTCACGGGTTACCGGTGCTACTTTAAGTAGGATATCTGCTTTGAATACCTCTTCGGGGGAGTAAACAAGCCGGGCGCCGGATTCGCTGTACTCGTGGTCTGAGAAATGGGCCGTGACACCGGCGCCTGCTTCGATTAAAACCTGGTGGCCGCTCCGGGTCAGCAGGGCAACACCGTCAGGGACAAGCGCAACCCTGTTCTCCTGGGCAGAAACCTCCCTTGGAACACCCACTATGAGTTGACCGGGTTGCTTTGCTACTTCGAGCATTTCCTCCTGGGGCATCAATCGTCCTCCCGGCGACAGATTGTAAAATTCCTGATCAGGATTTTCCATTCGCCAAAATTTTAAACGAAGATATTAAAAAAAGGGTTGATGGGGAAACCGTAGGGGAATTAAAATTCAAAAACACGCATCCCGGTAGCAGGGTCCGGAGTTATTGTGATCTTCACCGTGCTGTCTGGCAACAATTTTTCAATCAATTCCGGCCATTCAATGAAACAATAAGCGCCCGAATAGAGGTACTCTTCATAACCCATATCGAAAACCTCTTCGATCTTTCGGATCCTGTAAAAATCAAAATGAAAAACAGGTTCGTCAGAGCGTGTTTTGTATTCGTTGATCAGCGAAAAAGTCGGACTTTGTACTGTGTCCGTTACTTTAAGAATTGTTCCAAGCGTTTTTATGAAAGTGGTCTTTCCTGCGCCCATGGGTCCGTAAAATGCAAAAATTTTAGAACCACGGTGGGCTGTCAATAAAGCTGCGGCCACTGGCAATAAGTCGGATTCCTTTACGGAGAAACGCATAGAAGTCGTTGATCGGGTTGTCCAACCCTTTGAAGTTTATTTGGGGTTAATGGTCACAAAAGGTACCAGCATTTCTTCCATGGAGAGTCCTCCATGTTGAAACGTATTTTTGTAATAATTGACGTAATGATTGTAGTTGTTCGGATAGGCGAAAAAATCATCGTTGCGGCAAAAAACGTAAGATGAACTGACATTGCCGCGGGGCAGGAAGATGTCGGCAGGGTTTCTGACCTCAAATGCCTCATTCCGCTCAAATTTCAGCGCTTTGCCGGTTTTGTAACGCAGGTTGGTATTGACATTGCGATCGCCCAGTATTTTGACCGGATTGGTAACACGGATGGAACCATGGTCGGTGGTAATGACCACATTGACCTGTTTGCCGGCCAGGTAACGAAGAATGTCAAGTAGCGGGGAATGGAGGAACCAACTCACGGTAAGGGAGCGGTAGGCTTTCTCATCATCTGCCAGTTCTCGGATGATCTCCATCTCGGTTCTGGCATGGGAGAGCATATCCACAAAATTATAGACAATGAAATTCAGTTTGTTGACCATCATGTTGGGCATCAGCTCCACCAGCTTTTTCCCATAAGTCTGGTTGAGGACCTTATAATAAGAATACCGAATGTCTTTTCCATAGCGTTTTAACAACTCTCCCAACAATTCGTTTTCATAGTTGTTTTTGGTTCCCTCTTCTTCTTCATTGACCCAAAATTTTGGATACTTTTTTTCGATCTCGGTGGGCAGCAAACCACTGAAGAGTGCATTCCGCGCGTACTGCGTTACGGTTGGCAGAATGCTGTAAAAGATCTCTTCCCGGTCAACCCGGAAATACTCTTCAATGATAGGTTGAAGCACTTTCCACTGGTCATAACGGAGGTTGTCAATCAGCACCACGAACAATGGTTTGTTATCGTTCAGCAGCGGGAAGATTTTTTCCTTGATCAGGTTATGCGACAACACCGGGCGGGATGGATTTTTCCCGTTGATCCATTCGGTATAGTTCCGCTCTACGTATTTGCAGAAAACCTGGTTGGCTTCATCCTTCTGCATTTTCAGAACCTGGCTCATCTCCTCATCCCCTGATTGGCCCAGTTTTAACTCCCAGTGGGTGATTTTTTTATAGACTTCAATCCACTCCTCATGATTGAGCCGGTTTGAAATTTCCATCCCGATGTTTCTGAATTCCTGCTGGTATTGAAACGTCGTTTTTTCGGTGACCAGTTTTTTATTTTCCAGGTTCTTTTTCAGACAAAGAAGGATCTGATTGGGTTTAACCGGTTTGATCAGGTAATCGGCGATGTTTGATCCGATGGCATCTTCCATGATGGCCTCTTCTTCGCTTTTGGTGATCATAATCACCGGCAAACCGGGGAAATCGACTTTGATCTTCAGCAATGTCTCAATTCCTGATAATCCCGGCATCTGTTCATCCAGGAAAACGATGTCGAAACGTTTCAACCGGATCATATCCAAAGCGTCATGTCCATTGTTGACGGTTGAAACATCGTATCCTTTCTCTTTTAAGAAAATGATATGCGGTTTCAGAAGATCAATTTCATCATCTACCCATAAAATCGAGATCCTGTCCATAATTGGTCTTTAATTTGTATAAATGTCGTAAGTTTGCTTTTATTGTGATCCGACGCCCTTTTTTATAATTCTTTAACAAAGTTAATGCTTGCCGACCCGAACCAACAAACTGAAAAACATCAATGATCCTGTTTACGGATCTATAGCCATCCCCTCTCCTCTTGTTTTTGATGTGATGGAGCACCCATGGTTCCAGCGTTTACGCAGGATCAAGCAGTTAGGACTCACCCATTATACATTTCCTTCAGCTCAGCATACCCGTTTCCAACATGCATTGGGGAGTATGCACCTGATGGGAATGGCCATCAGTGTGCTCCGGTTTAAAGGAATCGAGATCACCGAAGCGGAGGCGGAGGGGTTGACCCTTGCCATTTTGCTCCACGATATCGGCCATGGTCCTTTTTCACACACCCTCGATCAAACGCTGGTGCGGGGAATCTCTCACGAGGAGATTTCGCGTTTGATCATTGCTTCACTCAACAAACAGTTTAATGGATCTTTGGATATTGCCCGTCAAATTTTTACCGGAACCTATCCCAAAAAATTTCTTCATCAGTTAGTTTCCAGTCAGCTCGACATGGACCGCCTGGATTACCTGGCCCGCGACAGTTTTTTCACGGGGGTTGCAGAAGGTGTGATCAGTTATGAACGGATCATAAAAATGCTGACAGTATATGAAGATGAACTGGTCGTCGAAGCAAAAGGGGTCTATTCCATTGAAAAGTTCCTGATATCCCGCCGGTTGATGTATTGGCAGGTGTACCTGCACAAGACCGTGATTGCGGCTGATCAGATGCTGGTCAACCTTCTGAAGCGGGCCCGGTTCTTAAGAGAAAACAAGATCACGTTGCCTGCTACCCCTGAATTGTCGCTTTTCCTGGAAAACCATCCGACCCCTGAACAGTTTGAAACGGAGTCACAATGGATCGAAACCTTTGCCCAGCTGGATGATACCGATGTGATAGCAGCCATCAAAATGTGGAGACATAACCCCGATCCCGTTCTGTCGAATCTTTGCAGTGATCTCCTGAACCGACATCTTTTCAGGGTGGAATTGCAGAAAATGCCATTTGATCCGAATTATGTTCATCAGATCCAGGCTCAAATCCTTCGGTGTTATCCCATTCATCCCGATGAACTACTTTATTATTTTATTCATGATACCGTAGAGAACAAAGCGTACAATCCTTTGCACGATCGGATCATGATCAAAGGACGCAATAATGACCTGCTGGATATTTCTGAGGCCTCCGAACAATTGAACATCGCCGTCCTTCCGACCACGGTAAGTAAACACCTGTTATGTTATCCGAAAAAGATAACTGTCTGATTGCATTTATGTTAAAAAATAATCAAAAGGGCTGATTGATTTTTTTGGTAACTTGCGCCCCCGTTTAGAATTGACAATCAACACCACCATTTAATGGAATTTTCAGCTGCTCAGATTGCCGGATTAATTGACGGAACCATCGAGGGAGACCCTGAAATTAAACTCTCCAATCTTTCGAAAATCGAAGAGGGCCAACCGGGAGCCCTCACCTTTCTTGCCAATCCAAAATACACTCCTTTCCTCTATACAACGAAGGCCTCGGCAGTGGTAGTCAGCAGAGATTTTATCCCTGTTCAGGCTGTGGCCCCTACCCTTATCCGGGTCGATAACGCTTATGCTTCTTTTGCGAAGCTCATGGAGCTGTTTAAACAAGCAGAAAACACGAAAACGGGTGTGGCTCCGGGTGCTGTCGTTTCGCCTTCTGCCCGGATGGGTTCCCATGTTTCGATTGGCGAGATGGTTTATATAGGGGATGAGGTGGTCATCGGTGATCATGTGATTGTTCATCCACAGGTTTATATCGGACCGGGTGTAAAGATCGGGAATAACACGTTGTTGCATCCCGGGGTTAAGATTTATGCCGGGTGCGTCATCGGGAATGATTGTATTCTTCATTCCGGGGTGGTGATCGGATCCGACGGGTTTGGTTTCGCTCCTACGGAAGACAACCGTTACCAAAAAATTCCGCAGTTAGGAAACGTGGTGTTGGAGGATTGTGTGGAGGTAGGATCGAATTCCACCATCGACAGGGCCACCATGGGATCGACGATCCTCCGGAGAGGTGTCAAACTGGATAACCTTATCCAGGTTGCCCACAATGTTGAAATCGGCGAGAACACTGTCATTGCGGCACAAACGGGGATTTCCGGTTCCACCCGCATCGGGAAGAATTGTATGATCGGCGGCCAGGTAGGCATTGTCGGGCATATCATCATTGCGGATAACGTGAAAATAGGCGCCGGCAGCGGTGTGGAGGCCAGTATTTTAAAAGAAGGGGCAACTATGCTGGGTGCTCCGGCCATCGAAGCAGGAAAAGCCCGGAGAAATTTTATCCATTGGCGCAGGCTCGACGAAATCGTCAGAACAGTTAACACCTTAGAGAAAATTGCAAAAAGAACGCATGAGTGAGAAACAGAAAACGATTCTAAAACCGGTAAGCATTTCGGGCGTAGGCCTCCATACCGGAAATGAAGTTAAAATCACCTTTAAACCCGCCCCTGAAAATTGGGGATATAAATTCCGACGCACCGACCTGGCTGCAGAAACCCTGGTGGATGCAGATGTTGACAATGTAGTCGATACCTCCCGCGGTACCAGCATCGAACAAGACGGGGTCAGAATTGACACCATCGAACATGTCCTGGCAGCACTGTCAGGACTGGAGATCGACAACGTTCAGGTTGAGTTGAACCAATCAGAAACACCGATTCTCGACGGCAGTACCCGGTACTACATTGAGGCTTTAGAATCGGCCGGGATCACGGAACAAAAAGCCTTGAGAAAATATTTTGAGTTGAACAGCAACATCACTTATGTCAACCCGGAGAAAAAAGTGGAGATGATCGCCATCCCTTCCAAAGAATTCAGGGTATCGGTGATGATCGATTATGAATCGAAAGTGTTGCAGTCACAAAATGCCACCCTCAACCATATCCACGAATTCAAAACCGAGTTTTCCACCTGCCGTACTTTTGTCTTTCTCCACGAATTGGAGTACCTGCTCAACAACAATCTCATCAAGGGCGGAGATCTGAGCAACGCCATTGTCTTCGTTGACCGGATCATCTCGCAATCAGAGCTGGACCACCTGGCAAAACTCTTCAACAAACCCAGGGTCGAAGTACTGAAAGAAGGAATTCTCAACACCCTGGAACTTCAGTATCCCAATGAACCGGCACGTCACAAACTCATGGATATCATAGGCGACCTGGCCCTGGTCGGTATGCCGCTCAAAGCACATATCATTGCTACCCGTCCGGGCCATTACTCCAACGTGGAATTTGCACGGCTGATAAAGAAACATCTGAAAAAGGAAAAGCGCAATGTGGATATTCCCAAATTTGATCTGAACAAGACCCCGCTTTACGACATCAACCAGATCAAGAACATCCTTCCCCATCGTCCACCTTTTCTCTTCATCGACCGCATCCTGGAAATGGGAAGTGATTACGTAGTCGGACTGAAAAATGTCACGATGAATGAATCTTTTTTCGTCGGTCACTTTCCCAACGAACCCGTCATGCCCGGTGTCATCCTGATAGAAGCCATGGCGCAGTCGGGTGGCATCCTGGCCCTGAGTACTGTGGACGATCCCCAAAATTACACCACCCTGTTTGCAAAGATCGAAAATGTCAAATTCCGTCAACGGGTCGTTCCCGGGGATACCGTCATCTTCTTCAACCAGTTGAACGGGCCCATGCGACGGGGTTTGGTAAGCATGAAAGGCTTGGCATACGTCGGCAATAAAATCGTGATGGAAGCAGAATTGATGGCCCAAATTACACGAAAATAGCAAATAATTACCTCCCATGAATCAACCATTAGCCTATGTCAGCCCCCAGGCAAAAGTAGCTGCCAACGTAGTGATTGAACCTTTTGTCTCGATCGATAAAAATGTGATCATCGAAGAGGGCACCTGGATCGGATCCAATGTTACCATCATGGAGGGAGCGCGGATCGGAAAAAATTGCAAGATCTTTCCGGGAGCAGTCATTTCCGCCATTCCCCAGGATCTGAAATTTGCCGGTGAAGAGACCATCGTTAAAATCGGTAATAACGTTACGATCCGTGAATTCGTGACCATCAACCGGGGGACCAAGGCCAGCTACGAGACCGTCGTGGGCGACAATTGCCTGCTGATGGCTTACGTGCACATTGCTCACGATTGTGTGATCGGTGACAACGTGATCCTGGGTAACAGCACTGCCCTGGCAGGGCATATTACGATCGACGATTGGGCCATCGTTGGCGGCGTTGCTGCTATCCATCAGTTTGTCAGGATAGGGACACACACCATGGTGGGAGGTGGTTCGTTGGTCAGAAAGGACATTCCTCCCTATACCAAAGCGGCGCGTGAACCAATATCTTACGTGGGCGTTAACTCCATTGGCTTACGCCGCCGGGGGTTTTCAGCCGAAAAAATTAACCAGATCCAGGATATTTACCGCCTCATTTACCTCAAAGGATACAACGTATCACAAGCCGTGGAGTACATCGAAGCCGACATCCCGGCCACCCCCGAGCGGGATGAAATTCTCTCTTTTATCGCCAACTCCAGCAGGGGTATCATGAAAGGCTATTCAAAAGTCCGCGAAAAATAATTGACCCCTTCCCTGCTGCCATGCAGATTGAACTCAGACAAATAGGGAAGAAATTCAATTCCGAATGGATCTTCCGAAAACTGGATTACCTGTTTGAAGCCCAAAAGACCACTGCCATCCTGGGGCGCAACGGCTCGGGTAAATCCACCCTCCTGCAAGTCATCGCCGGGAGCATGTCGCCTAACGCGGGCACTGCTGTCTATACTTTGTCGGGAAAACCGGTCGCCGAAGAATCCGTGTACCGGTACCTCGTGTTGGTAGCACCTTACCAACAGCTGATCGAAGAGTTCACACTGAATGAAATGATCAACTTCCATTTTTCATTTAAATCGTACCTCCAAGGATTTAACCGGCCAAAACTAATTGATTTAATGCAACTTGCAGGAAATCGTGACAAGCCGCTTCTGCAGTTTTCATCAGGAATGAAACAAAGGGTTAAACTCGCACTGGCTTTATGCAGCGAGGTTCCGCTGATCCTGTTGGATGAACCAACCATGAACCTCGACAAGGGAGGGATGACCTGGTACTTTCAACTGATGGACGACCTGGGGAAAAACCGTACTACCATCATCTGTACAAACCAACAGGAAACAGAAGCCCCTTTTGCGCATTCTATTCTGACCATAGAACAATTCAGGCAGTGACGAAGTCTTCTGCCAAAGCACCATTTCAGGGGTGAGCCACGAAATAATACTCCGTGCCCTGTTGGTACAGCATCGAAAAGCGATCGGAAGTCAGCGGCGGACGCCGGCAAAGGTAGCCTTTGAGGGTTGAGATTTTCATGCCACATTCACCGGCGAGGAACCTGTATAAATCTTCAGGTGTGGATTCATAGAAATCAGCCGCACCCAATCCGAATTCAAAGATAACCACTGGTTTCCATCTTTTTAACAAAGCTACCGAGCCTTTCATCACAGGAAATTCGGCCCCCTCCACGTCAATCTTGATCAGGTCGATGCGGGTATCCTCTGGCAGGATGTCATCCAATCTCCCCGTTGTCACTGTTATTTGATGGATATTGACATGCTTCCCGTCGTACTTCCTGCGTTTGATCCCGCTGTAAGCCGGTGCATTCACCACATGCTGGAAAGTGGTAGTCCCGGCCTTGTCGTACAAGGCAATTGAATTGATCGTAACCG
>Ga0209098_1001439_pt1 | contig 22857 bp, 18 predicted proteins | sample AD_JPNHW1_MetaG_FD_184429 | JGI IMG/M metagenome (GOLD analysis project Ga0209098, IMG submission 184429) | Active sludge microbial communities of municipal wastewater-treating anaerobic digesters from Japan - AD_JPNHW1_MetaG (SPAdes) (version 2) | ecosystem: Engineered > Bioreactor > Anaerobic...
TCGAAAAAAAATAGTATCTTTGATTACCCATTTGTCCTTTGATATAGTGGCATACTTTCGCCCGGAATCACTGGCATACTTTGTCCGGAATAATCAATAATGACACGAACAAACACGACAGAAAAGAAGGGCGAAGTGCTAACAGCGGTTTTGCGTAATGGCGGGTGCAGTGGTAAATTGAACGTTAGTTTTTCAATTCAACTTTTGTGGTGGGTTGACAGTTTTGTGCTCCGAAATCCGCCACTACGCAAAGCCGCAAAACGTTGTGTGCAACCCTAAAAAACGACACGACCGTCAGATAACGAACAGAAAAATGAAAGACAAAATGCCAACGCTTCAGCAAAATCAAAAGAGCTGCATCCCCACGCTCAAAGCCAACCTAATGCAGCACATTTGCTTTTGCCCAACCGCACTACTGGCCATAAACTATTAATTGTAAATGAAACGACAATATAAAGCAAGCTTTCTTGATAAAAATGTATTTGACAGTATTTCCAATTTGCGAGAGGGAAATGAGTTCAAGTATAAAGTTCTTGGCTTGCTTGAATCAATTTCAGCCTTTGACACTTTAACTGATATTGACCTTGACAACCCAACTTCTATTAATTCGATTTTAGCAGTAGCAAACAATATCATCACAAGAGGTAACCCTACAATTTGCAGCAAAGACATTTCGGCAAAACTCAAATCATTATCAACAGGACTTGCAACGATAGATTTTTATTCTGCTTTGCACTTGGTTGACACAAGAAATAATATTTCAGAGTTATACAGTGAGGATTTAGGAAGTAATTTTGAAAGAGCATTTCTCAAAAACTACATTCCGCAAAACAAAAAATATCTCACTCAATTCTTTCAGCACCAAAGAGAGAAAAGAACGCTAACAAATAATGGAGGTGATGCTGGTAGAGTTGACTTTTCTTTTGAAGCACCATACTTCAAAGAAGTAAAAAAGACAACTGTTTATCAGAAAGAAAAAGAAATAAAACAACGTAGTGTCGTAATAATTGAAGTTGACGGTAAACGATACCACAACACTCTAATTGATGACATCAGGGATTATGAAACCGCAAATTTTGGACACACAACCAGAAGAATTACAGAAGATAACACTAGAAAAGATACAACAAACCTTATTGAAACGTTATCACAAAATGACTACTTCAAAATAGTTGACAGTTTGATTCATAAAGATTTTGAAGAAATAAAGAAACTTCAAACCTATGTTTTAGCACCAGTTGCAATTGCAAGATTGCAGAAAGTTATCAATCAGTTCTTAATTGTAAACTTCGAAGAACTAAAATTAGCAAACAAAACCCAAGTTAACGTTGCCATTCTTGAAAGAGACATTCCATGCGGTTACATTGCAGTTGAAAATTTGAATTTGCTCTACGCTAATTTGATAGGGCTTGAAAATAAGCAAACAATAATTCCAAAAATTGAAGTCACAATATTTGCTGACGCACATTTTTTCAATCAAGAATTGCAACCTTTCGGTTGCAAGTTTAATAGTGAAAATATTGTTGCTGCTGAATATGATTTGGTAGTTGATATTGCTACTCTATGGCGTACGGGAGTTTTTCAAGCAGATAATGACTTACAAGGTTTATCAAACGCTGTTATAATTCGTAGTTCACATTTTACAGAACACGACTGCCGAAATGAAGTCTATTGCTCAAGCAAAATTGATTACAGAGATTTAACCACGGAAGTTGGAAACGAACAGCATAAAGAGATTGCAGAAGCCATACCATATATTGAATATTTTTTGCAAAACATTTTTCAAAAAGAGAAGTTCAGGAAAGGACAACTTCCAATTTTAAACAGAGCATTAAAGAATGAAACTGTTATTGGTTTGTTGCCAACAGGTGGTGGTAAATCCTTGACTTATCAGTTAGCAGCTTTGCTGCAGCCAGGTATTACAATCATAATTGACCCTATTCGTTCTCTAATGGTTGACCAGTATGAAGGGCTTATTGACATTGGTATTGATAAATGTGACTTTTTAAATTCTATCCTAACAAGAGAAGAAAAAGTTTTTGTTCAAGATAAAGTTTTACCATATGGAAAAACTCAATTTCTTTTTTGTTCCCCCGAAAGATTAGTTATTCAAGAATTTAGAGAGGCACTTGACAAGACAAATGATAAAGGTTATTTCTTTTCTTATTGCGTGATTGATGAAGCGCATTGTGTTTCTGAATGGGGGCACGATTTCAGAACTCCATATTTGAATTTAGGAGAGAATGCAATCGCATATTGTAAAACATTTAATAAAACTGATATTCCTATTTTCGGTTTGACTGCAACAGCATCCTTTGATGTTTTAGCTGATATTGAAAGAGAGTTGAAAATAAGTCGAAATGATGGCAATTCAATTATTCGTTATGAGAATACTGTACGTGATGAAATCAATTATCAAATTCATAACATAATTGTTCCACACAATCCTGGTGTTACACAGCCAAATATACAAACAGTTGGTGAAGGAAAGCAAATAATAACTGAAGCAATAATTAATGGGATTAATAGAATAGACAAATTGTTATTAAAATATAATGACACAAAATTATATTCTACAATTCTCGGAAAGACTTACGAAGATTATTTGCCAAGTGCAGAGCAGAATGCAATAACAAAGGATGAGTTTATAAACAATTCAATTGAAAGAATTCTATTGGATAAAGAAACTGATTTACCGTTTCAAAAAAATGAAAACGAGAAATATAATTATGGCATAATTGTTTTTTGCCCTCATACAGGTAAACCAAGTTCAAGAGGCAATAGAAGCGAATTGGGAGTTCTTACTTATTTAGATTTCCTTAAACCAAAATGCACGAATGATAATTTGGTTTTCTTCGTTGGCGCTGGTAATGATGTAAATCGTGAGATATTGGACAAAGAATCTTTTGAAAACCTAAAATTATTTAAAGAAAATGAAGCATCAGTAATGATTGCGACAAAAGCTTTTGGAATGGGAATAGACAAACCAAATGTTCGTTTGACAATTCACAGTAACATTTCTTCTTCAATTGAATCTTTTGTTCAAGAAAGTGGCAGGGCAGGTAGAGACGGTAAAACATCGTTATCAATTATTCTTTACAATAATCAAATTGGAAGAGATAGACAAGTTTTAGATAATTTTTATAAAACTTCTTTTAAAGGCGCAGATAAAGAAAGAAGTGTTATTTGGGAACTAAGAAATAAAATATTCTTCCCAAACATTACAAACCTGCGTTTGCTGAATGACAAATTAAACGAAGTTTTTGACGATGAATTAGATTTAAAATTAGGAGGAATTACTCAAGGAAGAAATGGAGCACCAGATAGACATTGGACTCATATTATTTTTATTAAAAACAGTCAAAACATAAATATAGGTCGGATTGATATTCAAAATAAAACGACTTCTAATTTTGCAAGCACGCAATTAGCTAACGAGTATCTTGAAATTGTAAATTCGTTCATTCCGAATTTTCAAAATTTAAACAAAGAAGAAACAAGAACTTTCTTAAATGCTCAAACAGCAAACACAGAATCACATTTAGGACTTGAACAATTATTAAATGCTGTTGACTTTGATTCCTCATTGCCAATTACAATACCGTTTAAGAATATGTTTTACTGTAAGGATGAAAAAGGCGGATTTGAAATTGCAGACGAGTTTGCATTTGAAAAACACTTTGAATATTTCAAACAAAGCAGTCGAATACAATGGCTTTTGAGAAACAGTAGAATTTCAGAATTAAATTTAAAAAGTAAATTCAAAGATGCAATAAAATGGGATAATAGCTTTGAGGATTTTATACAGAGCCTACCATTAACGAATGAAGAGGACAGAAGTCTTTTGCTTGATACAGAAATGTTGAAGGTTAGGTATTACATACCAAGGAATCAAGATGACACAGCAAAAGCAATTTACCGTTTAACCAGCATAAACATAATAGATACATACACAATAGAATATCAGCAAAAGGTTTACAAGGTAAAACTAAGTAAGAAAACAAATGACCAGTATTTTTCAAACTATCAATCATTGGTTGAAAGATATACTTCAAAGGAAGAAGCACGAAAACTAAAAGAAAATTGTTTAAACGATTTTAATTCAAGCGAAAATGCAACTGTCATAAGTAAGTGTCTGGAGCATCTGACAAATTTCATTTACGAGAAAATTGCTGATAAGCGAAAACGGGCAATTGATGATATGGTTGGTTTGTGCAATGAAACAATTATTATTGCAGACCCAATTGAACAATCAAAGAAAATCAAAGAAAATATCTATTATTATTTCAATGCCAAATATTCAAGAGACGGAAACGTAGCACAAACAGAAACAGGAGAAACCGTTGATGCTGATTTGAACAAAGATTTTGTTTATAATCTACCAATTGAGGAAACTATTTGGAAATACATCGAAAAGATTATTGATTTTGATGATAATGGAGCAATCGTAAACAACATAAAGCATTTGAGAGGAGCAACAATGCGAATGCTAAGAGGTACAAGCGGTGCACCCCAATTTAATATTCTAAAATCATATTCTCTTTATCTTCTTTCACCTAATTCTCCGGAGTTGGTAAAAGAGGCGATTGAAGAATTAAAAATTGGAATAAATAATTGGAGTGAACTCGAACCTGACACTTTTAACTTTGAAAAATTCTTTTTCCGGTTTAAGAAAAATATCAAACGTCATATAGGAGAAATTCCCAATGAATTCTTTGGAGATGTTGATGATGATTACTACACAACAAAGAATTTAAACTGGCTTAAAAAGTTCAATTCGAAATTTCTAAAAAATTATAATAATGCCATCACAACAAGTAATTGATAAATTAGAGAAACTGCAAACGGAACTTGAAACAGTTTCCGAAGCTGTCAAACACATTAATGAAGCTGCAAAAGTTGCCAAATCAGCCGCAGATATATTGAAAAATATTTCTGTGCTGCTTGCTGAATTAAAATCAATTGAAGAAATCCACCGTAAAAATTTACAGAAAGACTTCAAAGAAAAAATTGATTCGATTGAAAAACAATTGCAGTCAATGATGACCGATTTAAAAGATAAAACAAAACTTTTAAGTCAGCTTATTGAGGATACTAAAAAATTAGAAAAGTCAATTACTGACTACTTCGCAGAATTACGAAAAATAAATTTTCCAGAGAGGTTAGATAAAATAGACAATCAAATTTCTTCAATCAATATTGGGATTGGGAATCTTCAAACTTCTATTCAGCGTACCCAGGAAAAAATTGAAAAGGGATTTGATGAAACAAACCATAATTTAAGTAGTGGGTTTTCTTCAACCAAAGACTACATAAAACATTCTCAGGAAAAAGTTACATCAGATTTTGCTTCGCACACAAATGAAAAGACTGCTGAAATAATTAAACAGTTGTCTGAACAAAACCAGTTGTTAAAAAAAGAAGTCAAGACAAACAGAATAATTCAAATTGTTGGGTTGACAATAGTTTTAGGTATTCTCATCTACATTCTGATAAAATTATAATGCCAACGCTTTTGGTGGCACATTTGCATTTTTGCCGACACACAAATCCAAAAAAAAAATGCAAAAGAGCCACCAAGCCAACGCACGACAGAGCAGACACTAAATGACTGATAGACAAAACAAAATGAAAGAAGGGCAGCACACAACATCGTATATAAAACATTTGGCAGTCAGTGGGTTATCGAAGGTTTCAGCCCGTATCAAAAGTACTTGTAACTTGATAGGAAACCGCTTCGAAATGCCAAACGTTTCATATACGTAACCGTTAGCAGCAACTTAAAGAAACAAGTATCATCCATGAAAAAATTAATATTATATGTTTTGTTATTGTGGAACGGACTTGCTTTTGGACAAAGTTGTACGCCTGATCCATCAATTATAGATACAACTGGATCATTAGTTTTCATGCCTGACACAATGATTGGTTTTCCAAATTGTCCAATGAATGTTATTGTAACAATATTGGCCCCTGACTCTTTATCTATTTTTCCACATGGACTTACAACTTTTGATCACATGAAATACAATACTATAACCAAACCAGCATGGATTAATCTAATTTGTGGGGATACAAGTTGTGAGTATTATTCAGGATTCCCAGGTTGTATGACTTTTTTTGGGACACCTCCTGTGAGCGCATCAAATCAGACTTTCACAATTAATATTCTTGTGGATTTATATAGTCATGATACAAGTGTTTCACAACCCGTCATTGTAGACACAAATATAGGTTTGACATTAATATTAATAGTTCTATTCCCTTGTGATATTGATGTTTATGAACAAAATCAAAGTGAATTCGAATTATATCCAAATCCAACTAATGACTTTTTTAATATCAAATCCAAAGACAGTTTTGAAAAAATAGAAATTATGGATGTTACTGGTAGAACAATTCTAACAACGACAATGACTCGTATCTCGATGAACAATTTATCAAATGGAATTTATTTTTTACGGTTAACGACAATAACAGGACAAATTGGAATAAGAAAAATTATAAAACAATAAGCAGCTGCTAACAGGAGGCTTGCAAAAAGCGGGCGTGACGGTGAAATTTGAAACGATAGTTCTTTTAATTATCTTCGGGCTTAGTGGACACGATAGTTCTTTTAATTGCCCGCCATTTGCAAGCCCCGAACGTTACCAACAAGGCGAAGAAAAGGCAGCTGATTTCAAACTTAAAAAAGCAATTAAAAAGGAGGTGAAAAATGAATCTCGAAGGTACATTTATAAATGAAGAAACAGGAGATAAATTAATATTTGAAATAATAGATTTTGAAAACTATTCTCTTACTTGTGTAAAAAAAGATGGTACTATTCATGGCCCTGAAAAAATACATCTATCATTAGGTCAAAATAGTTATCATGTTACTGGGGGTATATTATTAGATAATAGTCTGATTCAAATTGATAAAAATCTTGTTCTTAATAATCAAGTTGTTTATAAAAGGGTATTAAAGACTGATTAACTTTAGTAATTTGCAATTCCTTAAATTTATATTTATGAAAATATCAATACAATTGACAATATTATTCTATACAGTTTTTTTGTCGATAAACGCTTGTGGGCAGACTGCTTCTGAATTTAATGACTTGGGAATTTCAAAGTTTAATCTTGGAGATTATAAAGGTGCAATGGAAGATTTCAATAAGGCTATTGAATATGATTCTACACATTGGCGTGTCTATTTAAGTCGTGGTGACCTAAAATTGGAACTTGGCGATTATAGTGGAGCATTGAATGATTATAATACTGCTGTTCAAAATTCGGGAATTGTAGATGGGGGCAAAGAGCCTTTTGTCTATAGTATTTTTCCATTTTTGCTAAATCGTGCATTTGCTAAATTAAAACTTGGCGACTATAAAGGTGTGATAGAGGATTGCAATAAGTCTATTGAAAACTATCCTAAAAATAATAAAAATTTGCGTTCTAATTGGGAAGCACTCTCATACTACTATAGAGGATTTGCAAAATACAACCTCGGGAATTTAAATAGTGCATGTACAGATTGGAGCAAGTCAGGTGAACTTGGATATATGGAGGCTTATGAAGCTATAAAAGAATATTGCAATAAATAATTAACCTATCTATGAAACTGCTAATTAAATTCATTAAGAAAGACATTATTCTTTTTATTCTTTTTGTCATTTCTATAGTTTTTATTGCAATGAAATTTAGCATTGTTATTCATAAGGAATGTGAGCGGTTAATAGATTTAGAAAATATCATCATTACTTTATCTCTTGGCTATATTGTTAGTTACATATTTTATTTTCTAGTTGTTTTTCTTAAAAAGGAATCAGACCAACAAAATACAAATGACTATGTAGCCAAGAGAATAAAAAATATTCTCACTAACGCATATAGAAGCTATAGTTGCTTTGTTACTAATTCAAAATTAAAGGGTCAGACTACTTTTCCATCAAATGAAAATCAAATAAAAGAAATGATATTAAAGATTGATCCTAAATATTCATTTCAGTCTTCGACATTTAAAAAAAAACATACTTGGTATGAGTTATTGCAGCACATTGCCAAAGATGATTCTAGAGATATTAATGAGATTTTCCAACTTATAAGCTATTTAGACACAGAGTTGATTAAGTTATTAAACTCACTGCGTGAATGTAGAATGTTTTTGGCAGCAAAATATGAAATTGTTCCCATTGAAAGCATACAGACAGATGCCTCAAAAACGGATATACCAAATAGATTATTTGAATATTTTTCAATCATTGACAAGCTGCAAATATATGCCAATAATAATTTGATGATTTTTGAGGATTTTAAAGAAATCAGGAAAACCGAATTGATAAATCATATTTAAATTAACATTAAATGCCCAGTTGGTAACAGGGGCTTTGCATCAGGCGGGTTGCGGGAAAAATTTGAAACGAATGGAAAATTAATTAATTTTATGGTCGGGTTGACACGGCAGGCCGGTATAAAACCCGCCCGCTGCAAAGCCCCAGAACGTTAGGCACTATAAACTAATAAAATCAAATCTTACAAGACAGAATTAATTGTTATGAATAAAATAATTTTAAAAAAAATATTCTTTTCTTTTCTAATTACTTTGACGATATCAATGACATATAATATTATCCTTTATTTGACAACTGCCGACTTGGAATTTAAGGACTTAATAATAACTTTTACAATTATTGATATAGTTGTTTGCGGACTTTATTTTGTACTTTCTTTATCAGCGTTACTAAATTTATTTCAGCCAATAAGACATAATTTTTTCTTAAGCCTTTTGACATTTATAGGACTACCAGTATGTCTTTTTTTATATTTTCTTATAGGTTTCATTATTGACTTTAAAGGGACAGAAACCTTAATTGGACTCTTACTAATTGAACTTCCATCTTTAACATTTTGCCCTCAAATAATCTATCATTTTTATCAATTTCGCAAGACAATTAATACTGACAAAGCTATTGAGGAAAAATTTAATCAAGGGGACTTTTACAGTGCCTAACAGGGGCTTTGCCTCAGGCGGGTGCGGGAAAAATTTGAAACGTATGGAAAATTAATTAATTTTATGGACGGGTTGACACGGCAGGCCAATTTAAAACCCGCCCGCTGCAAAGCCCCGGAACGTTAGGCACAATATTGAGAAACAGTGTAAATAATAAAAATATGACTATTCAACCAGATTTCAATCAACATTTTAGTTTTCCAACAGTATACGATGACATTAATTTTCTAGATAAGGAAATTACAATTAAAGATGATTTTGAAAACTTAAAATCATTTACGGTTGTATTACAACCATTTGGAACGGATGCAAATATTATTAAGAGAGCTAAAGATATTCAAGCTATTCTTCAAAAAACACATAATGAAACCCAAAAAGTAATTTCTCTCTCATTAGAGCAAAAACAAGACGATAAAACAATAAAAGAACTTCAATTGGAAATAAAATCGGTTATTGAAAATTATAGGTCTTTATTAGATTATACTGCTCATTACATAGCACAAAAGTGCAATCCTATACCATCAGAAAGGAAAACATATTTCCCAATCGCGAGTAAGACTGTAAGTGAAGTTGATTTTACAAATAAATTAAAAAAAGACTTTCCTAATTTAGAATCGAATTGCAAGGAAGTTTTTGACTATCTAATCTACATCCAGCATTTCAATAATGATTATTTTTTAAGTGATTTAAATGATTTAGTGAATGAATTCAAACATAGAGGGCTTCCTGAACTTGAAGTGAAGAATTATAAACCTATAATAGCTACTTGTGGTAATATCGGAGTTAGAATTGGAGAGCTTGGATTTAATTCTATTGAGATACAGCAGAATGGAAAGTTAATCTTCGAAGATAAAGAACAAGCAACTATCAGTGGCCCATGTAAAATCAGTCTTCAGAATTATAATGACATGCTTAATATTGATAACCTAAATATAACTCAAGAAGAATATAATTTATTAACACCTAAAGGTTCATCAAAATCAATAACTGGCTTATTATGGACTTTCTCTATAAACATATTGAGAGTCATAAACAATATTTGCATTAAACTAAAATAAAATACTGTGCCTAACAGGGGCTTTGCCTCAGGCGGGTGCGGGAAAAATTTGAAACGAATGGAAAATTAATTAATTTTATGGACGGGTTGACACGGCAGGACAATTAAAAACCCGCCCGCTGCAAAGCCCCGGAACGTTACAAGCAAGCCTGAGAAAAAAACAGCGACATGAAAATTGACAAGACGACATACAAGGACAGAAAAGAAAGACAAATCGGAATGACTGCCGACCACGCCAGCCTACCCGATAAAGTTTTATTTTTTGCCGACCCGCATTTTTTGTTTTTTAAGAGCCATCCCACATTGCACACATTGGCAAGTCGCACGAGCCGACACACAGACCAAAATTTGCCAAAGAGTGCAATTTTGCCAACGCTTTCAAATCGAATAATTTAATAATTTTGAAGAAAGTAAAATCATTGAATATGAAGCCAATCATTAAAATTCTATCAGTATATTTTCTAATAATGCTGATATTTTCAGCTTGTGGAAACCGAGATGAAAGACTCGGAAGAAATAAAGTTAATCAACAGACAGATGAACCAACCATCAAAATTGAGGAAAATTCACCAGGCTATGGAAAATCATATTCTGGAAATTCTCAAACCACCAGCACAAATCAACAACAGACAATTTCCAAAGTAACTTTTTTTATTGAAAATTCCGGAAGTATGCTTGGTTATGTCAAAAAAGCCAATGATTATAAAAACGCTATTGTAAGTTTGTCCTATTTTCCTGAATTTGATAATTCTAAAAAAGAGTTCTATTTTATTAATGGTACAAGTAACACCACCAAAAAATCAAATATTTCCCTGAATTTGATTGGGACTGACCCTGAACTTTTAAAAAATAATTTGAATCAAAGTAGTTTTAATAAATATGGCGATCCCAGATACAGCGACTTGACCCGGATGTTTGAGAAAGCACTGAGTTGTGCAAAAGGTGGTGAAATTTCTATTTTGGTGTCAGACTGTATTTATGATGTTGGTGAAGAATCAGATCCTTTGACAGCCCTTAAAATTGAAACTGAAAAAACCAAAAAGGTTTTTAGAGATAGACTGACAACCGAAAACATACAAACCATTATTATTAAAGCTGAATCACAATTTGAAGGGAATTATTGCTATGCTTCTAAAAAAGGCACTCAAAACCTTAATCAAAAACGCCCCTATTACATAATAATATTTGGCGATTCTAAACTCCTTAACAAGTATTTTACTGAAGAAAATATCTTAAAAAAAATTACAGGTTATGTTTCAATGGCTCGTTTTATGAAGATTGGAAATCTTAAAATTCCCTATCAGGCAACAAATCAGAATTCAAAAGGCACTTTTAGATTTGACAAAACCAATAAAAACAAGTTAATAAATGCAGAGAAAGACAGAAATGGACAGGGTTTCCAGTTCTCGATAGCCGTTGATTATTCATCTCTTCCATTCCCTGATGCTTATTATAAAGCTAAAGAGAACTATACACCTACTGGAACATATAAAATTATTGATATTTATACACCTTCCAAAAAGATACCCGATGTTACTACTTTTAATCCAGACAAATTAATAACTATAGGCACATCATCAAGCCCTTACGGAAATATTGAACTAACCTTAAAATATACAATACCCAATTGGATAACTGAAACAAGCTCAGATAAAGAATCAGGTATTATTGGTGACACAAAACATACTTTTGGCTTTAAGTATTTGACTGATGCAATTACTGAGGCTTATCAGTATAAAAACAAACAACAAAATATAGCAACGTTTAAGTTTGAAATTTTAAAATAAATAGAATATGAAAGACATTTTGGCTGCAATCTATGAAACAATGTTTGGTTTGTACAACCAGGCGTATGATTTAATTTTCACCACATTATTTAATGATGGAGGTTATTTAAAATTTGTTTTGACGTGGTTACTAATTCCTCTGGGATGTTGGTTGCTATTTTATTATGTATGGAGATATCCATACGGAAGATGGTGGCATTGGATATTGTGGTTGGTTGTTACTGTTATCCTTGTTTTTGGAACAACATGGGGTATTGCAAACTCAGAAATACTTGCTTCATCTAATCAGGATTTAATAGATGCAATTGCTGATCCTGAATCTGGTTATGAAGCTTATGCCCAAACCCTACCAATGAAATATGCAACGATAAATAGCATATTAGCGGTAGCGATAACCGTCATTTATAGCTTTGTGATGAAGCAATTTAGTAAAGTTCAAACTCATTTACCTTTTTAAATCATAAAATTATGGCAAGGAAATTATATATTTTCGGAATAGGTGGCACTGGTTCACGTGTCATTAAATCATTGGCCATGCTTCTGGCTGCTGGTGTTAAACTTGAAAACGGATTCGATACAGTCGTTCCAATCATTATTGACCCTGATACAGATAATGGAGACTTAGATCGCACAAAAAATATTTTAAAATTGTATCAAGAAATCAGAAATCAAATTAAAGAACCCGATGATTTCTTTAGTCAAGAACTTAAAACAATTAATGAGTTAGCTGATCCACAAAATAAAACTATCAGCCCAGATTATTTTCAATTTAAATTGAATGATGTCGATAATTTAACTTTCGGACAATACATTGATTTTGACAGTTTGGAAACTGATTATAAGAAATCCAGTGATGATAAAAACTTTGTTCGTCAGTTATATTCAAACAACAACCTAAATTCTAGTCTTAAAATAGGATTTAAAGGGAATCCCAATATGGGGTCAATCGTACTTAATCAGTTTACCAATTCTAAAGACTTTGAAAGATTTGGACAAACTTTTAAAACTGGTGATGCAATATTTATTATTAATTCCATATTTGGCGGCACTGGTGCAGCAGGATTTCCATTATTATTAAAAAATCTCCGAGGCAATGAAAACCTTTTAAATCATGCACAAATTAAAAATGCTCCAATTGGCGGAATAACATATCTCCCATATTTTACATTAGATCAACAAGGCGAAATAAATCCTGATTCTTTTGAAGAAAAAGCAAAAATAGCGATTGATTATTACAATAGAACCATTATAAACCAAAGGAAAATTAATGTTCTTCATTTTATTGGAAACAGAGGTAATTCTAATTTTGAGAAATATGCAGTTGGAGGAACAAATCAAAGGAATAAAGCACATTTCCTTGAAATTGCAGGTTCATTATCAATTATTGAATTTTGTAAAAATGTTGACAAATACAAATGTGCAGATGGTCAGACAACCGAAGACACAAAAATAAAAGAATTTGGTATAGAGCACGATAATGAAAATATTGCTTTTGGTGACTTAAATATTAAAAATAAAGAAGTTCTATATAAACCTTTAACTAAATTTAGGTTATTTACACAGTATCTGAATGAATCTTTAGAAAAGGCACAGAATGTTTCCAGATGGACAAAAAGTAATATTAAATTAGTTTCTAAACATAAGCAATCGCCATGTGATTCTGATTATTTTAAAAGCACAGAGTATGATAATCAAATTGTAATTTTCAATAATCATTTCATTGATTGGGTTGATGAATTGTCCAAAAATAAACCTGCTTTCAATCCTTTTGAAACCATTATACCACTTCATTTATACAGAAAACTAGATACTCAAAATTGCTTGCATATTGACAATTTGAAGTATCGCTCTGAGAAAGATACAGGTACTGGAGAAATAAAACAAATTCATACAACACTTATTAGGCTGTTTGACATTTCAACTAGTAAGATATACAATAAGGTACCAATTCGTGTTAATGATAACAAAGGGAAAGGAATTAAAGTTTTTCGTCTGCACACTGGGCAAGGCGAATCTGGTTGGTTTGATAGTAAAACGATTAACAACGATGATTTATCAACAATAATAACAGAAGGAAAAGATGTTGCTTCGTCAATCCCAAGCCCATTTGCAAGGATAGATTTAGTAAAGTCAGCATTTGCATGGCTGAATTATAAAGTTAGTTCAATTGTTGGTCAGAAAAACGAGTTGAGTGTGGAAGATAAGTTGAAAATACGTGAATTAATGGAAGGTAAAACCGCTCAAAATAAACTGATTTCTGATACCTTGGATATAGCACAGCTTTTTTATAAATATCCAACAATAAAAGATAAAATTGAAATATTTGCATGGGAACCAAGCGTTAGGTTAAAAAAATTAATTGAAAGCAGTTTCGATAATTTTAGACATTCCACATTTGCTGACACTTTAAAGATTTTTTGGGAACAAGATAGCATTAAAAAGGTAGACCAAGGGAAAGTTCCCGCATTATACAATTTTGAACATACAAAAAGACTATTTTTTATACTTAACAAGAATACAAAACAGTTAATTGGCGGAACTTCACCGGCAACACTGTTTTATGCCGCCCCAGATGCTAGAGATTCGATAAAAGATTTGAATATTGTTTGTGGATCTGATAAATTATTAGATGATATTTACTTTCCGCTTCACAAGCGTGATGTTTCTTTTATTGAGTATGTATATGCATTGTCGAAACAGAACAATAAATTCTCGAAATATTTTCCCGAGGTATATACTTATTTAGAAAATATTGAGAAATATCTACTGGATGAAAGTCTTCGCACTGTTGTTTCTGGGTTTAATAATGAAAGTATAATAAAATACAATCAATGTCCAGTTTCACATGATGAGCAAGACTATTGCGAAATATTAGGCCTTAGATTAGGAACAGAAAAAAGCTTTCTCGAGGATAAGATAATTGAGCTCCCTTATTCCATTGATTCATCAAAATTCAAAACGTGTGGCGCTAAAAAGCATTTATTGCCTGTAACACAAGCATTCATTAGACAATATGGAATTGAAAATATTGAGCAATATTGTAAAATTGAAGAAAGAGCCGGTGGAGGTGTTGAAGCCATATTAGATGTTCCGGTTCAAAATGGAACACTTCAGTATAGGAAACTATATCATCAAAATGATATAGTAAAATTAAAGGTTCATTTAGCTATTTTACCCTTTTTAAAACCAGTGAATTGTAACATTGATTATACTATTGGTATAATTGATGACCGCCCCGATAAATCAGCTAACATAACATTAAGTTGCCTAAAAAACGGTCAAGAATTTCAAGTAAGTGCATCATCTGTTGTGAGAAATCCTGGAATTGATGATGTAAAAAGTATATACTATAAATTCAATTCGCCTTTTGATTCAGTGTGTTTTGGAATTGCGTCAGTGAATAATATTATCATTCCTAAGCTTACTCCCTGCTCTGAAAATGATGATGTAACTTTTGCTATTGATTTTGGAACCACCAACACTCATATTGAATATTCTACTGGAGGAAATACTTCTATCCCGCTTGATAATGCTGGAACTTTGCCTTTATGGCAATCCCTGATGAACAGAAAAGACAGAAATGTTGATCCAGAAGTGTTTGCAAATGAAGAAACATTTGAAAATGAATTGATGCCCTATTTAATATCCTCTCCAGATTCAATTTTTAAATTTCCATTGCGTACAGCTATTGTTTTCAATAAAGATTACAGCTTTTCTAAAAATGACCCATACCGATTATTTCAACATGTAAATAACTTTCTGTTATATGAAAAACGTACAGTTCCAAAGCATTATTTAAAACCCGACACTCAGCTAAAATGGAGCAATTATAGTGATGATAAGGCCGAATTAAAAGTTAATGCATACATTGAATATTTGCTGACAATTGTCTATTTTAAAGCATTATCTTTAGGTGCGAACCCTTCAAATACGAAAATCGTATGGTTCTACCCAGTTAGCATGGAGGGTGCTGAAAATTCTGATGGGGAATTAGGAATTTTTATCAAACTATGGAAAGCTGCATATCAAAAAGTGTTTGGTTTAGACAATACGAATAATTTGATTCAGGTACCAGAGAGTGTTGCTCCTTATTTATATTACAAGCCTCAAGTTGCCGGATTAAGTTTGTCAATAGATATAGGTGGTGGTTCATCAGACATAGCTGTTTTTGATGAGGCCAGTCCTAATGCAATTCTTATCTCATCGTTTAAATTTGCTGGTAACGCAATCTTTGGTGATGGCTACTCAACACAGGGCGAAAAAGGAAATTCAGATCATAACGGTTGGGTAAAAACATTCATAAAAGAAGCATCATCGGTTGCAGGAAAGGAATATGAAGGAATTCTGAAAGATATTCTTTCAAGGAAAGATTCAGCCGACTTCAATAATTTCTTGTTTAGCCTTGAAAGCGATAAAACGAAGAATTTCAGTTATAGCAGATTAATTGAAAAGGATAAAAAACTCAAATTGTCAATTCTTGTATTTTATGGTGCTCTTGCCTATTACTCTGCTAACCTACTAAAAAAATCCGGGATAGAGGACATTCCATTATATGTACTTTTAAGCGGGACTGCAGCAAAATCTGCAATCATACTTGATTCATCATCACCTGATAATCTTGTTAATTTAGCTTCATTGTTCAAGTATATTTTCGAGAAAGTTTACCAGAAAAAAATTGACAGAGATATTACACTTAAAGTCGCACCAAATCCAAAAGAACTAACTTGCAAAGGTGCTTTAGAAAGTGGTATTACAGAAAGTGTTAATCAGAATACGATTAAATTTTGGTTAGGTGGTATTAATGGAGGTGTTTGGGGAAAAGCTTTAGATAAAGAAAAAGATGTCGAGGCAACTCCAAAATATGAGGATATATTTAAGGATAATAGCGCAAAGGAAAATATCAGCAATTCAATTAAAGATTTCTACAGAGTCCTAGATGAATATGTAGGGAAGGTTAGATTTGAAACTAAATTTTTAATTGAACAGTCAGCTTATACCAAGTTTAAAGATTTAAGGGATGGAGAAATTGAAGCTTTTCTGGAACGAGGTTTAAAGGCTTTTCACAAAAAAAATGAACGTCATGTTGAAGAAACTCTGTTCTTTTACCCATTGGTCGGTATTTTAAATAAATTAACCTATGAACTTTCAAAAATCTAATATTTTCCGCTACTTAAAAATCATTGCTATCTCTATATTCTTTCTTATAAAATGCAATTTTCTATTTGCACAGAAAGACCTTACTGATACTGCAAAGACTTTTGAATATTGGACAAAAAGAGGTGTTATTGAAATTGTTTATGCTTACATGAACGATTATATTACCACCGTTACGGACTCTTCGTTACCCAAGGAAAAGATAAAAGATTGTACTAAAGAAAAGAATGGTTTAAACGAATATGAAAAGAAGTTTATCACACCTTTGGAGAAAATAGAAATTGAAGAATTATCATCCAAACTTGATGAAGTTTCCAGTTTTCTCAAAAACAATAATTGGTCAGGTGCTGAAAAAAATGTTCTTCAACCACTTCTTATTTATCTTAGAGAGAAAAATAAACTGGATAATGATTTCTTTTCAACATTAAAGCCAGCAGGAAATGAAAAAAGCACTGTTATTCCAGGATATTCCAATAAAATGATTAACTGGAATAGAACTGTTAGTAGGATTATTTCGGATTATAATGAAGATTTAAAGAAACTAAAACCTAAGCTAAAAGAGGAAGAAACAAAATCCGGCACTTCAAATCCGACCATTGCTCCAGTAAGTGGCGGAGCCTCAAATCAAGCTGTTGCTGAAGGTCAAAGTTGGAAATTTGTTCTATTAATAGGTTTCTTATCTTTTCTAATTGGAATGTTCATCACATTTTTTATTATCAAATCAAGAATTTACTATTTGCTTGATGATGATAAAGACACTTATAAGAATAGTGTCCAACGCGGTTTGTTTTCATTTCTCTCTATGGTAAGTCTATTGAAAAAAAGAAAAGATGAGTATAAAAATAGAGTTACCGAGCTTTTGAATAAAATTGAGAAATTAGAAAAAAAACCAAAATCTGAAAATGATACTACCTCTAAAAGGAACATAGATAATGTTGATAATGAACAATTAGCAGTAAATACAGACGATTCAACTAAATCTATTGAATGGATTATATCAAAAGAGGCTGGTAATAAATCAATATATTATTTTAGTATTCCTGAAAATGATGGAAGATTTATTATTGAAAAAGGTGAACAAACCAATGATGGTTCAAAATATTACAAAATTGTCAGCAAAACCAGTTCAGATGAAGGTGATTTATTCTATATAAGCGGCACACAGGACAAAAGGGCTATAAACCGACTTGACTCCTATTTAAAACCAGTCTGTGATATTGATAACATTATTAATGCTGAAAATGCTTCAAAAATTGAAGTGCTTAAAAACGGCAAAGTAATCAAGATTGCTGACAGTTGGGTAATTGACACAAACCATAAAGTAAAAATTAAACTTGTATAAATATGATTATGCTTCAGGTTCCAACAGATTCTTTAAATAATGCTACATCTGTTATCAGTACTGGTCACAATTTCTGGTTCTATTTTGAAGTAATCCTCATTATTTGTGTAATTATTTATCAATTTATTCATTCAAGAAAGGTCTTTCTAAGTATTGAGGAATTAAAGGGGATTTTTAACAATCGTATTATTATTAAGAATGGGTTTATTGATAAAACCAACTTAAGAAAAAAAGACAAATCCCTTGAAGATATTGTTTTCATAGAAGAAGGTGATGAAAATGCTGATGACTTGTTTTCTGATCAGAAAATTGTTAAGATTTCAATAGCAGAAACAACAGGTAAAGGAATTATTAAGCGGATTTGTGACGACATAAACAATTATTTACTTAACAATTATGGTGCAACCGTCAATTTCAGTATAATTAAGGATGTTGTAGATAGAGAGGTAGATATAAAAGATGAAGAAATTTCCCATTCAATACCCACCCCCTTATATCTTGGACTTGCAGCAACGATGATTGGGATAATCTTTGGATTATTTTCAATGCCTGAACTAAATGGCGACCATTTTTCTAAAGGTATTGATGCTTTAATTAATGGAGTTAAACTTGCCATGTTTGGAAGTCTTTCCGGATTAGCCTGTACTACTATTTTATCTTCATTTTTCTATAAGAATGCAAAGAAACAAGTTCTTAATGCAAAGAACAAACAAATTTCGTATTTACAGGCAATGTTACTTCCAGAGCTTTTAAAAGCTGAAGAATCTGGAATTTCGGGACTTAAAGCAAGCATTGACAGATTTGCAAGGGATACAACTGGAATGGCAACAATCCTTTATAATACAACTTTAAAAACTGAATCGAACCTTAAAATACAGAATGAGATCATTGTAACCCAGAAAGAAATAATTCAGAAGATTGAAAGCATTGGCGTAACAAGAGTTTCGAAAGCAAATCTGGACTTACTGGATAAACTGGAGAAAAATATTCAGTCGTTTAATCAGTTTGCAAACTATCTTGAGTTAATGGGCCGGATTTCAGTACAGTTACAGGATTTTGCATCTCGGACAGCCAATATTGACAGCATTACAAGACATATTGAATCATCACTATCAGAAAATAAGATGCTGATAGAGTTTTTATCAAGTCATTTTAATAAGATCGAAAATGCAGGGAATGCAGCCCTGAATGCCGTTGATGTTGCAGATTCTCATTTTAGAGATTCAATAGAACGTTTAAAACTCAACACGGAAAGTACACTTGAAAACTTATACAAATCCATAACGGAATCCAGTTCAAAATTTGCTGAGGCGATAGATAACCTGAATACAGAAATCCAAACAAGAACTGAAAAAATAAATCAAAATGCAGCAGACCAAGAAAGTAAGCTTTCTGAAATATATAACGAAATCGGGTTTAAACTCAAAACAATTACTGATGAACATATAGGTCAATTAAATTCATCTTTTAAGGAAGCTGTTCCGAGGTTTGATGAATTAAAACATTTAACTGAATTACCTGTCATTAGGGAGCAGTTTACGAATAATCATAATAGTAGGAAATTCATTGAGGTAGTCGAAGGGTTAAATGAATCAGTATTAAAAGTAAAAGAAAATATTAATCAACATAATTTATTAAGCAAATTATCATCGATTGAAGATGCTTTAAAAAGAAAGAAACCAGACCAACCAAAACAAACTAATGAACCCAAAGAGTCATATAAACCTATTATGGAAGAAAAGCCAGTTTCAATCTTTGAAGCAATAACCAAATTGTTTAAAAAGTAGTATTATGGAAAGTAGTTCAATTCTTAAAATTCGAGAGCACTTTATTAGAAATATACTCATATTATTGCTTTTACCCTTATTCACTTTCTTTTTAATTTTCATTTCTTACGGAAATGAATTTCATCAGTATTTGAGCAAAAATCCGGAAATGTATTGCTTATATGAATTATCAACCTTACGCGAAACAGTAAGTCAATCAACTATTCCTGCTCATATTTCAAGTATTGCTTTTGATATGGTCATATACTCTTATGTGCTATTTTCAATCTGGTTAATTTTGTTCGCTTATTCTTCGTATCAAAAACTAAAACTAAGAAAGCATAATTTCTTACTAACTATAATCGAATTTATTGTACTCGCTTTCGTATATTGTTTTATTGTAAGTCCAGGGTTATCAGTTTATATTCAAATATTAGGTTGGTTACTCTTTTTATTGCTTGCAATAGTGATTACTGTTTATGTTTTATTTTATAATCGAATGAAGCATGAAAAAGAATAACATTTTCTGGATTAGTTATTCCGACCTGATGACAAGTTTGTTCTTTATAATGCTTGTACTTTTTGTATTAGCGATTGGGTATTTAAAGATAAAAGACATCGAAAACCAAAGATTAATTGCTGAATTAAAAAAGTCTCAAGAAGGTTTAATTAAAGAAACAGAAAGACTTGAAAAATTACTAAACCTTGAAAAACAGTTCGAGCCGTTAATAAAAGATAATAGTTTTTATTATTTGCCTGTATGTAAAAAGTTTATTGCCAGAGATTTAATGGGAATTGAAATTTTTGAACCAAATCAATTCGCAATTAAGCCAGAATATGTTTCTACAACAATAGATGTTGGAAATAAGATTAAAAACTTTCTTAAAAAATTGAATAGTCAAAATCCCGAACTTTCTTATTTATTGGTTATTGAAGGTAATATGGCTAATACTTTTGATAAACGTATTGATAAGGATGAAAACTATGGTTACTTGATAAGCTATCAGCGAGCTTTATCAGTTTACAAGCTGTGGTTAAGAAATAATATTAATTTCCGTGATTATAATGTTGAAGTTATGCTTTGCGGTAGCGGTTTTAATGGCCTATGTCGTGATGCAATAGAGGAAAATAATAAAAGGTTTTCTATTCAAATCATCCCCAAGGTCTCAAAATAAAGCAGATGAAAGTCTATAAATATTTCATAGTATTTGTTTTAACTCTAATGATAGCATTGTCATTTAATGGTTGTGGTGGTTGTTCTAAATCTGGTCTTAAGGATAAATCAAATAGAAATTCAAGAACTTCCTCACAGCCGAATGATATTCGTACAAGTAACTCTCAAGGCAAAACCATTGTTAAGATGGAAAACGACAATGGTGTGAAATATGTCTGGATTGAGATTAACGGTTTAAAATTGAAGTTTATTTTTGATACCGGAGCAAGTAGCATCTGTATTTCTTCTGCTGAGGCGACTGTATTATACAGACAAGGAACATTACAAAAAGAAGATATTTTAGATGTTCAATATTTTCAAGATGCGACAGGTAAAGTCTCAGCCGGTACAAGAATAAATTTAAGAACAGTTAAAATCGGGAATAGAGTTTTGCAAAACATTGAAGCCACAGTAATTGATAATAATGAAGCGCCTTTGTTGCTTGGACAAAGTGCTTTGGAAAAATTTGGTAAGATTTCAATTGACAATAAAAACAATGTGATAATATTTGAATAATGAGAAAGCTGTCAATAATATGGTTTCTGCTGTTATTCATTTCTATAATTGCTTGTACTTCTAAAAGTGGTAAAAATCCATCTCTAAAAAAGGGAAGTACAGTTTCTGGAAAGGTGATTGCTATTATTGATGGAGATACTTATGATGTTTTGCTTCAAGGTAAAAAAACAGTTAGAGTGCGGATGGAGGGTATTGATGCTCCCGAAAAGGGTATGCCTTTCTATCAAAAATCAAAAAAATATCTTTCAGATTTGTGTTTCGGAAAACAGATAAAAATTAAAATTACAGGTGTTGATAATCATGAACGGTTCCTTGCATATTCATTCCTTGAAGATGAGAAGGAACTTAGTCAGGAAATGATTAAAGCTGGATTAGCATGGCATTTTAAAAAGTACAATTCTGACTCAAAATTGTCAGAATTAGAGATAGAAGCAAAAACTCTAAGAAAAGGACTCTGGATAAATGAAAATCCAATGGCTCCATGGGAAAACAGGAAGTTACATAGAGATGGGATTTCTACAAAAGATTCATTTAACCTTGAGAAAAACAATAGATAATATGCCGACACACAAAGCATACACATTTGCAAGCCGCACAAGCCCTGACTCAAACCAAAGCTTGCAAAAGAGTATGCTTTTCCCGACCCTGAGTAAAAACAAAAAATCTCCCCTTTTAAAGAAAAATAAAACTTTGCCGACACACAACCCGAAAGACAAAAAAATGATAGAAACATCTGATAAACAGAAAGGTATGTCGCTTGACAAGAAAGAAGGCCAGCTTGTAACAGGCGGTATATTTTATTGCCGAGATAGTGCTGATTTCAGCGTTTCAGCATCTAATAAACTTTCGTGTAACTTGACAGGTCAGTGCTTCGAAATCGGCAACAAAAACATACCGCCAAACCGTTAGCAACAAGGCGAAAAAAATTAATAATATAAAAATGATTTTAACTTTGACAATAGAAAAATAATTTAATGGCAGACATCGATATAAAAATACTGACTGATTTTCAAGACAAAAGATTTAGTTT
>Ga0209098_1001443_pt1 | contig 22759 bp, 13 predicted proteins | sample AD_JPNHW1_MetaG_FD_184429 | JGI IMG/M metagenome (GOLD analysis project Ga0209098, IMG submission 184429) | Active sludge microbial communities of municipal wastewater-treating anaerobic digesters from Japan - AD_JPNHW1_MetaG (SPAdes) (version 2) | ecosystem: Engineered > Bioreactor > Anaerobic...
CCACAAGGTGGTGATCCTGGATGCCGATATCCGCAAGCCCAAGCAGCCCACGGTCTTTGGCGTCGACCGCAAGCCGGGTTTCACCGATTATTTCATGGATCTGGTGCCCTATGAGGACATTGTCCGCCATCTGCCGGTGCGCGGCCTCGACCTGATCCCCTCGGGCACCGTCCCGCCCAATGTCGGCGAGGTGCTCAACAGCCAAAAGATGGCCGATCTGGTCGAACGGCTCGAAAAAGAATACGACTATGTCCTGGTCGATGCGCCGCCGGTGCTCAGCATCAGCGACGCCAAAGCGCTCTCGCGCATCGTCGAGAACCTGCTCCTGGTCTTCCGCTTCGCCAAAACCGAAAAGCACTATGTGCGCGAGGCGGTGGCCAATCTGCAGAGCATCAAGGCCTCGATCATCGGCTTTGTCTTCAACGGCATCGAGCTGGGCAGCAACAAGGGCTATTACAAGTATTACTACTACTCCGAGTACCGGGAAAAGCTGGACACGCCGCGGGCTCTAGACACGGTGCAGGTGAATTGATGGCGGAGCAGTGCCGCTGGTATGCGATCGGAGATATTACGCTGCAGGTGGAGAGCGACCGGCCCTTTGCCGTGCAGACCTTCAGTGACACGCTCGAGCTTTTTCGCAAGGATGCGCCAGGCGCGGATGCAGTGAGGATCCGCCATCATTTCGGCCTGCCCGATATGACCGGCTGGGATTTCAGCCGGGAGAAGTACCGCCGCGAACCCTGGGCGATCTATCAAACCGATGGCGGGTGGATCTACCTCGGGATTCTGCCGCAAGGATTTACGGAAAAATTGTGGAAGGTGGTGGTCTTTAATTCGGACCATACCCTGGCGGATATTTATCATCCCGATGAAGGGGGTTTTCTTCAGGGCGGCGCGACATCGCTGACATTGTTCCCTTCCGATCAGATCCTGGTGGCGCGGCTGCTGGCGGACCGTTGCGGATGTTACCTGCATTCGGCCGGGGCGATTATCAACGGCGCGGGCATGCTCTTTGTCGGCCACTCGGAAGCGGGTAAATCGACGACTACGCAGATGCTGATGGATTCGGCCATCAGCGCAGAGATCCTCTGCGATGACCGCAACATTGTGCGGCGCATGGATGACGGCTGGCGCGTTTATGGTTCCTGGAGTCATGGCGATATTCCCGTGGTCTCTGCGGCCGCGGCGCCGCTGCGGGCGATCTGCTTCATCGAAAAGTCGGCTGAAAACAGCCTGACGCCGCTGACGGATCGGCAGGAGATCACCCGGCGGCTTCTGGCCTGCGTGATCAAACCCTTCGTTACGGCGGAGTGGTGGGAAAAGACCCTGGATGTGGTGACTTGTCTTGCCGCCGAAGCGCAGTTTTATCGTATGCACTTTGACAAGAGTGGGACGATTATCAAGGAAATTAGAAGAGAGATTTTATAATCCCTGCCGGAAAGAATCCGGTGTATAACTGGCTAATCCTTGGAGGAGGAAAGTCAAGATGAATACGAATAAACTACAGTGGACAAGGCCGGAGCTGCTTGTTCTAACCCGTAGCAACCCGGAAGAAGCGGTGCTGGCAGGGTGTAAAACGAACAATTATGGGCCGGGTCCGGGCGATACTCAGAAGCATTGCCATCAATGGCCTAGTACATGCCATACCAATGCCGCAAGTTAAAATTTGCATACAATTTGCTGGATCATTACGTTCTGAATGCCTCAATCATTCTTAACAAAATATCAGCGGCAAGATGGTTATTCTAGGCGTGGTAATCCATTAAAAGCTATTCGTCTCGACATAGAGCTAACCGAGCGCTGCGACAATGCGTGCATCCATTGCTACATTAACCTCCCTGAGGCGGATGAAAAGGCACGTGCGGCTGAGATGGATACGGCGTTCGTCAAAGATATTCTGCAGCAGGCTGCGGCGCTGGGTGCGCTGGATGTGCGTTTCACCGGCGGCGAGCCGCTGCTGCGCGAGGATTTCGCTGAACTCTATCTCTTTGCCCGCCGGTTGGGCCTGCGGGTGACGCTCTTTACCAACGCCCGGCGCATCACCGCGGAACTGGCGCAGCTCATGGGCCGCATCATCCCCGGCAGGCCGGTGGAGGTGACGGTTTACGGCATGCATCCGGAATCCTATGATGCCGTCGCCGCCCGGCGCGGCGCCTTTGCTGAATTCCGGCGCGGCGTCGATCTGCTGCTGGAATACAACATCCCGTTCATTGTCAAACAGGCCTTGCTGCCGCCCAACCGCCACGAGATCGACGAGTTTGAAGCCTGGGCCGCGACACTGCCCGGCATGCAGCAAAAGCCTGGTTATTCGATGAATTTCGATCTCCGCGCCCGGCGCGACCATCCGGCCAAAAACCGGCAGATACAATCCCTGCGGGTTTCACCGGAGGGAACCGTAGCCCATCTGGCGCGGCATCCCGGTTATGTCAAAGAGATGCGCGAATTCTGCGGCAAATTTACGGCGCCACCGGGCGACCGGCTTTTCAACTGCGGTGCCGGCAAGAGCGTGATGGTGGATGCCTATGGCAAAGCCCAGATGTGCATGGGGCTGCGCCATCCTGATTACGTCTACGACCTGCATAACCGGGCGGATGCGGAAGCGGCGGGTGTTTCACCGCTGAAATTTGTCCTGACCCGGGTCTTCCCGCAATGGCGGGAGCTGCGGGCCACCAATCTGGAGTATCTGCGCCGCTGCGCCCGCTGTTTTCTTAAAGGGCTGTGCGAGCAATGCCCGGCGAAATCCTGGCAGGAGCACGGTACCCTCGATACGCCGGTGGAATATCTCTGCCAGGTCGCTCACGCCCAGGCGCGCCATCTCGGGCTGATTGACGGGGACGAAAACGCCTGGGAGGTTACGGGGTGGCGCAAACGTATCGCCCGGTTCACAGCTTCCGGAGTGGCGGTCGAAGAAAAAGCATCTATCGAACGCATATAAGGAACAGCAATGGATTCAACGATTACACTGAACAGCATCTGCGCCCCCTCGGAGGATATTGTTGCGCGCGAGATCGAGGGCGAGTTGATCATCATTCCCCTCGCCGCCGGTATCGGCGATATGGAGGATGAACTCTATACCCTGAACGAGACCGGCAAGGCGATCTGGAGCCGCCTCGACGGCACCGCCACGCTCGGGCAAGTCGCCGCCGACCTGACCAATGAATTCGACGCTCCCGTCGCTGATATCGAACGCGATGTGCTGGGCCTGATTTCCGAGCTGACGCGCCGGAAAATTGTTATCGTACATTAACCATGTCTGATCCGGCGCCGCAAATCCTGCCCAACCACGGTTTTGCCGATCTGATGACCGCGGTATTGGAGAAGGGAAAACCTTTCCGTTTTCAGGCCGCCGGCGCGAGCATGGCGCCCTTTATCCGCAACGGCGATGTGATTACCATCGCACCGGTCGTTGGCCGCATTTCCATCGGTGAGGTGCTTGCGTTCCGGCGGCCGGATGGTGGCAAGCTGGCGGTGCACCGGGTGGTAGCCCGTAGCCGTCAGGGCCTGCTGCTCAAGGGCGATAACAGCTGTCAAAGTGATGGCTGGGTGACGCCGGACAGCATTCTCGGCCGCGTCAGCCGCATCGAACATCGCGGCCACCAGGTGCGCATCGGCCTGGGACCTGAACGCCATATCATTGCCTGGCTGTCGCGCCGTGCACTGCTGCGGCCGCTGCTCGTTCCAGTGAGCAGGCTCCTGCGCCCGGTCTATAAAAGGTTCTTTGTATGAATCAGGTTTCCACGATCAATATCCATGATTTCGTTCTTTGGCAAAAACTCGAGGCCAAACGCACCCTGGTCAGTTTTGACCTGGATCTGACCGCCCGCTGCAACCTCAACTGCCGCCACTGCTACATCAACCTGCCGGCGGGAGATGAAGCGGCCCGGGCGAAGGAACTCTCCCTCGAGGAGATCGGCCACATCGCCGATCAGGCGATCGAACTCGGGGCGCTGTGGTGCCTGCTCACCGGCGGCGAGCCCCTGCTGCGGCCCGACTTTCCCGATATCTACATGATGCTCAAGCGCAAGGGGCTACTGATCTCGCTCTTCACCAATGCCACCCTGATCCGGCCGGAGCACATCGCGCTGTTCAGCAAGTATCCGCCGCGCGATATCGAGGTGACCATCTACGGAGCTTCTGCCGATTCCTATGAGCGGGTCACCCGGCGGCCAGGCTCCTTTGCGCAGTTCATCACCGGACTCGATGCGCTCTTCGCCGCCGGAATCAAGGTGCGCCTCAAGGCGATGGCGCTGCGCTCCAATCTGGCGGAGATGGAGGCGATTGCCGCCTTCGGCCGCAGCCGCACCCGGGATTACTACCGATTCGATCCGCAGCTGCATCTGCGCTATGACGGCGACCCGCTCCGCAATGAAGAGATCCGCGCCGAGCGGCTCTCCCCGCAGGAGGTGGTGGAACTGGAAAAAGCCGACACCGAGCGCTTCGGCGCCCTCGAGAAGGGCTGCGATGAGCTGATCAATGAGGCCTTTGCCCACCAAGGCTGCGACCATCTCTTTCACTGCGGGGCGGGCAACGGCAGCTGCAGCATCGGCTACGATGGTACGTTTCGGTTATGCCAGTCGCTCTGGGCCCCGGGCACGACGGTTAATCTGCGCGAAGTGCCGCTTCGCCAGGCCTGGGAGGAACTGGTGCCGCGGGTGCGCGACCTGCGCTCCCGGGATCCGCAGTTCCTGCAAAGCTGCCGTTCATGTGCGATCGTGAATCTCTGTCTGTGGTGCCCGGCGCATGCGCACCTTGAGACCGGGCGGATGGATGGAGAAACCCCGTTCTTTTGTGCCGTCGCCCATGCCAGAGCGCAAGCGCTCCAAAGCGCAATATTTGACGAAAAATAAATTATTAACTTGCTTTTAGCTGCTATTTTCTCTAATTTCAGTTAATAGGGGACGTGTGGGGAGGTAGTTCCTGACATACGGTTATACTGCTGTTGTATTGCATCCTTTGCCCGCCATCCTGACCGTCCAACCCCCCTTTTAACGCCGCACTGCATGGTACAAGCAACCTTGTCAGGACCTTCATGACGATCCGACGCATCCTTGGTTTGTTCTTTGTCATCATGGCCGGAGCCGCGCCGGCGCAGAGCGGCGAGTTCGAGGATCTCTATGCCCGCCTCGCTGGTCACGGTTTTGAGAATTTGCGCATCGCCGCCACCGCCGACAGCAGCCTGGCCATCGCCTACGAGAATCGCCTCTATCGCCATGAACTCAAGGCCGTCGGGGTGATTCTCGCCATCGCCAGCGCCGGCGATTCGACCTGGCGGCGCATCTACCTCATTCCCTGCAGCCGCGGGGTGGCGCGCGGCCAGATCGCCGTTGACGGCGCGGCCTATCGCCGCTACATGGCCGGGGAGATGGATGAAAAGGCTTTTGGCCGCACCCTGGTGGCCGGAGAGGCGACAGCGCAGCCGCGGCTGCCGGTGCGCCAGTGGCAAAACCGTTCTTTCCTGAAGGTCGATGCCAATTTCTCTTTCGGCCATCAGATCCAGCTCGGCCAGTACGACGATCGCGTCAAGCTCTACGGCGAGCTGCAGCCCGGATTACGAAGCCAGTTCTGGCACGGCACCGCGGTGCAAGCCGATGCCTTCATTCCGCTCTTTGACGAGATCAGTGTCTTCGACACCGGCGCGCGCCTGGGGCGTCTCGGCATCAGCCAGCTCTTCCGGCTGCCGCATGACAGCTATGTAGCCCTGCAAGGCGGCATCTTTATGCCGGAGCGCTGGGGCGTTTCCGCCGAGGCAGCCAGGTTCTGGCTGGGGCGCAAGGTGTTGACGGGCGTCAAGTTCGACTATACCGGCTTTTTCTACCACAGCGAGGGCAAATTCTATTACTCGCGCATGGACAGCCTGACCTACCGGATTTATGCCGAATATTATCTGCCGGTGATGGATGTGATGGTGGGCGTGGACTATAGCAAGTATTTACTCGGAGACAAAGGGCCCAGATTCAGCCTGCGGCGGACCTTCGCCGAGAGTGATATCGGGCTCTTTTATGCGATCACCGATTATGACCGCTTCGGCGGCGTCCAGGTGCGGTTCCCGCTGCCAACGCAGCGGCGCATGAAACCCGCCCGGGTGCGCCTGACCTGGCCCAACCAGTACGGCATGACCTATCAGGCCACCAGCGAGGCGACCCGCGTGGAGGGGATCCTGCAGACCGGACTGATGGTGGATTCGGGATTCACGATCGGCGAATTTGTAAAACAACTCACACCCGCCCATGTCATCAGCAACGTGCGGGCGTGGCGCAAGGGGGCTGACAAAGCCTTATCGCAATAATAACCATATAGCAGGGAGGAAGCCGTAATGAAACGATGGATGAAAACAACCATGGCGCTGGCATTGCTGGTGCTGGCGTTGATGACGAGTTGCGAGCAGGTCTCGGATCCGCTGACCCTCTCGCAGTTCCAGACCGCGAGCAATGCCACCCTGTACAACGCGGCCACCGGGGTGCAGAACTCGGTGTTCTACATGTACGACAATGTCCTGCTCACGATCCAGGATCTCTATCCCAATGAGCAGACGGATGTGCAGATCGTCCGCAAGAGCGACGGCAACATCATCAAGCGCATGCTGGTCTTCACCGATGAAAACGGCGTCATCAAGGACCTGCCGGTCTGGTATTTCAACGGCTACAAGAAACCGGGTGAACTCGCCGGCAGCCATAAATTCATCGCGCACATCGAGCAGCCCGGCGTCGGCCGCGAATGGAAGATCTTTTCCATCCCCTTCGAAGCGCGCGAGACCCTGCCCTCCGCGCCGCAGCTGCGCATTGTCGATGCCGCCGGCAATTTTGTCGGCGCCTCGGTTGTGGTTGGCCAGCCCGTCTACGTCGAGGGCTCCAAGTGCGGCGTGAAAAAGGCGATCCAGGTGCGGCTGATCTACGACAAGGTATCCTACACCGCGGGCGACCCGCTCACCGATGTCAGCGATAACGGCGTCGAATCGGACAATACCGAGAAGAACGGCTCCTTCGAGCCGACCAGGGTGTGCAACTCGGCCATTCTCGGCGCCTATGATGTCGTCGTGGATACCGCGCCCTTCGGCGTCTACAACGACGGCGATGTCGTCACCGATCTCCTCTTCCCCGGGCTTCTCGTCCAGAACCCGGCGGGGGCGGCCGATATCATCCAGGATATCGCTTGCGATGCCTCCGGCACCTATCAGAACCAGTTCGATTCTCTGGCCACGGTCTATGCCCGGGTCAATGCCATCGTCAAGCCGAAACTGCCGAGCGAGTTCGTCAACGTCTTCATCGCCCCGCACAAGGCGCTTTGGCAGTCGGGCGACGCCCTCTACAGCATGCGCACCGTTGGCACCTTCGAGATGCCGGTGCAGTGCCTCTGGAACGGCTATGCCGGCTATCTGCCGCTGATCCGCATTCACGGCGGCTCGCTCTCATCCGATCCGATGCCGATCAAGATGTGGCCGGGCGAATATGACGTGATCATCGATGTCGACCGCAACTATGTCTACAATCCCGGCACCGACATCCTCGACGGCGGCAGCGCCGGCCCCGGGTTCACGGTTCCCGGCAAGGTGCCCGGCATCCGCTTCGGCGCCAGCGCCGATAATGATTTTCTCGGCCGCACTGCCGGCGATCCGGCCATCTGGGGCTACTTCCGTGACCAGGTCGTGACGCCGGTCTGGGGTGTGGTCGTGGATTCCCTCGGCGGCCTGGTCCCTGATATTCCGATCCAGTTCAGCATCATCGACGGACCCGGCAGCCTGAGCGTCCCCACGGCCACCACCGGTCTTAACGGTGCCGCCTTCTCGGTCTTTACGGGCGCCACCGTCGGCTCCGCCACGGTCGTCAAACTGGAAGCCACCGTGAAGGGCAAGGACTATACCAAGAATGTCCTGATCTTCCGCAAGATTCCGTGGCAGCATAATCAGGGCATCATCGTTCATAATCAGGGCGTGGTGAGTGGCAATTAAGCCGGTCCGGTTGCCTGCTTCCGCCGCTGCCGGGACGGGGGCGAATCGGTCTGCGCCAGCATCAAATCCTGTAATGGTCCGGCCGCCTGCTTCCGCCGCTGCTGGGACGGGGGCAGGCCGTGATCTCTGCCGACTTATAGTGTCTGCGCTCCTGCGGCGCAGCAGTCACGGCGCGGCTGGTCTGCTGACAGCTTTCCTCCTGATACTGACGCCCGGACTCTGTCCGGGCGTTCTTTTTGCCCAGGCCTCTTCGGCGCTGGGCTACAGCGGCCTGATGCTGGTGCCGAGCGCCGGGATCGCCCGGGATGGCGAGGTCAGCGCCGGCATCAGCCGCGTGCCGATGCTCTATACCAACTGGTATCCCAACCGCCGCACCGTCTTCTGGGGGCGGATCGGCTTTCTCCCCTTTCTCGAGGCCGGCGGGATGTTCGTGCGACCGGATCACTACAGCGGAGGATTCGGCGACCGCTCGGTCTATCTCAAGCTGCAGCTGCTGCAGCAAAAGGGGCGTCGCCCCGCTGTAACCATCGGCACTCAGGACTTTTTCGCCATCAAGGCCCTCAACTGGGAAACCGCCACCGCCCAGCACTTCGGCGCCCTCTATGTGGTCGCTTCACGCCAGGATACCGTGCGCGGCGTGCCGCTGCAGTTCCATCTCGGCTACGGGCCGGACTGGCTGATCGCCCAGACCAAAATGCTCGTCGGGCTTTTCGGGGGCGTGACCTGGTCGCCGCACCCCCGGGTCACTCTTCTGGCGGAGTATGACGCCGAGTGCTTCAACGCCGGCGTCCGTTTTCGTCCGTTCCCGCTCCTGCAGCTCCAGGTGGCCTGGTGGAAGCTGCAAGAGATCACGGCCACCCTGGCCATGCACGTCGATCTGATGTGAGGTGACGTGCTCCACCCTCATTTAGCCGCCTGCAGGACCCTCCGTTTGCGGCCACCAGTCAGCACTCGTCCCCACCCGGCACATGCCCCGGGATTCCGCGGCCATCCGTCAGCACTCGTCCCCACCCGGCGGAATTTTCTCGGCATCCTCAATGTTGCCCGATATAAACGCATCCCTTAGAGGCCGGTACCCATGACTCCACGCCGCCTGCGGCCCCTGCGCAAGCTCTCCTCCCGGCAGCTGCGCGAAGAATTTCTCCCCAATATCCTGAGATCGATCCGCCTGGTCTGGCAGGGCTCGCCGCTGCTGTTTCTGGTCGGCACCCTGCTGTTGGTGCTGCAAAGCGTGCTGCCCCTGGGCATCCTGTATGCCAGCAAGCTCATCCTTGACGCGGTGGCTGCAGCCCTGAAAGCAGGCACGGCCGCCTCCATGCCGCCCGGGCTGCTTGTTCTCGCCACCCTGGTGGCGGGACTGGTCTTTCTCCAGACCGTCGCCGGCAGCGTCCACACCTGGCTGCAGGAGCATCAGAGCGCCCTGGTGCAGGAGCATATCATGGAGCGCCTCCATCAAAAGTCGGCCGAGATCGATTACGCCTATTACGAGAATCCCGACTTTTTTGACACCCTCCATCGCGCCCAGCACCAGTCCATCTATCGTCCCGCGCAGCTGGTCGGCCGCCTCCAGGCCATTATGCAGCAGGGGCTGACCCTGGCCGGCCTGGTAGGCCTGCTCTTCTTTTTTCATTGGTCGATCCCCCTGCTCCTGCTGCTCACCCTGCTGCCGGCCCTTTTCTTCCGCCTCCATTTCGCCGATGTCCTTTTCGAATGGCGCAAAAAGAACGCAGCGCTCGAGCGCAAGAGCTTTCAATATCACTGGCTGCTGACCGACAAGGCGTCGGCCAAGGAGCTGCGCTTGGACGCGGCCGGCCGCCTTTTCCGCCGCCGTTATCTCGCGCTGCAGCGCCGCCTGCGGGTCGAGCAGTTCCGCATTAACGGCCGCCAGACGCGCGGCACCCTCACTGCCCAGCTCTTGGCCACGGTGGTGGCCTATGGCTTTTATCTGGTGCTCATCGGGCAGACCCTGGCGGGCCTCATCACCCTCGGCAGCCTGGTGATGTACTTTCAGGCCTTTCAGCAGGCCCTCAACGCCCTGCGTTCGCTCTTCACCGGCCTGGGCGATATTTATGAGGACTCGCGCTTCGTCACCCAACTCTTCGCCTTTTTCGCCCTGGAACCCGCGGTACCGCGCGCGACCGCGCCGCTTCCGGTGCCGGCGCCGGTGCGCAGCGGTCTCTCGATCGAGGGTGTCTCGTTTCGCTATCCCCGGAGCGAGCGCTGGGCCCTGCAGGATATCTCGTTCCGCATCGCGCCGGGCGAGCATTTTGCCCTGGCAGGGGCCAACGGCTCGGGCAAGAGCACCCTGATGAAGCTGATCTGCCGCCTCTACGATCCCAGCGCGGGGCGGATCTGCCTAGATGGCATCGACATCCGCGAGTTTACCCTGACCGAGTGGTGGCGCAATCTGGCGGTGATGTTCCAGGATTATGAGCAGTATGATTTCACCGCCCGGGAGAACATCTGGCTCGGGGATTTAAAGCTGCCGCGCCGCGATGGGCGCATCGAGGCGGCGGCAGAGCAGGCCGGTGCCGCGGCGGTGATCGCGGGTCTGCCGCACGGTTATGACTCCATGCTGGGCAAGTGGTTCGACGAAGGGGAGGAACTGAGCAAGGGGGAGTGGCAGCGGCTGGCGGTGGCGCGGGCCTTTCTGCGCGACGCCCCGATCATGATCTTTGACGAGCCGACCAGCGCGCTCGACGCCCGCAACGAGTACGAGATGCTCAACGCCTGGCTGGAGCGGGCCAAGGGGCGCATCGCCCTGCTCATCAGCCACCGTGTCTCGACGCTGCAGAGCGCCGACCGCATCATCATGTTCCGGGAGGGGCGCATCGCCGAATCGGGCACGCATGCGCAATTGTGGGGCGCCGGCGGCGCCTATGCGGAGCTGTTCAACCAGCCGGTGCCGGGGAAACCCTGACGCCTCCATTTTTCTCGCTCCCACCGGCCATGGCCGCGGCAGGACGCGGCGCGCGTCAACCTGATTCTGTCCATTCGCATCCGGCATCTAACCGAAGAGCCAGCATGAGGAAATCCGCATGGCGGTTTTTTTCTCGCTCCCACCGGCCATGGCCGCGGCAGGACGCGGCCCGCGTCAACCTGATTCTGTCCATTCGCTTCCGGCATCTAACCGAAGAGCCAGCATGAGGAAATCCGCATGGCGACATTTAGAAAAATATTGAATGATCGGGAAAAAGAGGGTGAAACCGGTTATTTTTCCGTTTTGCAGAACATGGCGGAAGAGGCCCAAAAATCCTGGCTGGGCCAGACCGGGCAGGTTTGGGGATCCTATAATGGTGTTCCTCATCTCACCAATGTTGAACGCAATCTCGACCATCTTGCCGATGATCAACTTAAATCCTCCTTCAGCAGCACGGAAATTTTCGTCCTTCTGGCGGCGGTGCTGCTGCACGATATCGGCAAGCTCACGGTTAAGGATCCGAAAAAGGAAGCGCACTGCATCCAGTCCTGCACCAAGATTTTAAAAGACTGGTATTATCTCAAGATTCCCGATCTCGAATGTGCGCACTGGATCGCCGTTCTCACCTGTGCGCATGGCTGGCCGGCCCCGGTTCCTCCGCCGGATTGCCCGGCCCTGGCCGAAGATCTTTGTGCCTTGTGCTTCAGCGGCGGCGGCGTCCCCGGGTTCAGTGAGCTGGATTCCGACCCGGTGGCCCTGGACGGGCCGGTGCGTCTGCGCTGGCTAGCCGCGCTGCTGCGCATGGCCGATGAGGTCGACAATCAGGTCGAACGCGCGGTGCCGGATTGGCTGCGCGACAGCCTGCCCGGGGAGGACCCTGAGCTCTCCTGGCGCAGGCATATTCACGCGGTGCTCTTTGACCATGCCGGGCAGTGCATCAAATTGTCCACGCTCTCCCTTGATCCGAAGCAGTGGAATAACAAGCAGCTGGCCTTTCTCGGACAGGCGGTCGGCAAAATCGATATCGTGCTGCAGGCCTGGTGCGAGCCGCTCGAGGAGATGGGGATTTTCCTCAAACGCGCCTTTATCGATGTCGCCCTGCCGGCACCGTCGCTCTTCAGCGCCGCCGATATCGACCGCATCGGCGCGGATCCCGCCTTTGTTCCCGCCAGTATCGAGCCGGCGCTGGAGAGCGATCCGCTGCTGCTGGAAAAATTGTATGCCTCGATGGTCCGGCTCGACAACGGGGTGATCGACAAGGTCTGGTTCTCCTGGGAGGCTCTGGCCGAGGAGGCTGGCATCGTCGATGTCGCCCTCGCGCGGATGGGCGTGCGCCGCATCAATGCCATCCGACAGGGCGGCCGAGGTTACAGTGGTCGGAGCGATCCCTTCCCGCGGAAATGCATCATTACCAGCGAGGCCTGGCGATTCGACCGGGAGAACACCAGCGCCATTCCATTTAGACGAACCAAACCTCGCGCTGCCGGCGATCCGGTGCAGGAGGTCATCCCGACCGGGATCGCCTACCTGGATGAATTCCTCTCCCCGGATTACAGCCGGCATGGTTTTTTCGCCCCGACGACCAACTCCGGACGGCCGCTTTTCCCCATCATTGCGGTCGAAGGGGGCTCGGGCCTCGGCAAAAGCACCCTGAGCATGCAGATCGCCTGCAATATCATGCAGGATACCTTCAACGGCACCCCCTGGTGCTGCCTCTTTTATTCCCTCGAGCAGGAGCCCGAGTGGATCATCGAGCATCTCAAGAGTCATCATTACTTCAATGAAAACAAAGCTAAAACCATTGCGCAAAATGTGCTCGACCTGGAAGACTCCGCGCACGCCTATTTCGCTTTGAAATCCATCGCCAACAAGCTGCTCCTGCCCAAACTGACTCCAAGAGCGGAAGGTTATCGCAACCTGCCGCCGGAATCGCTCTTTCAGCGCCGTTATTCCGAACTGGAAAAATCGATCAGCTGGCTGACGAACAAGGGGATCGTGCCCTTCTTTTTTATCGACAGCCTCTCCGCCTTCGCCCCGACGCCTCTGACCCGCAACCAGATCCACCGGCTGTTCACACTCTTCCGCTCCGCCAACATTCCCTTGCTGGTCACGCTCGAACGATTGCAGCATTGGGCGATCAAGGAGGAAGAGATCCCGTTCAACGTCGCGCGTTATCTGGCGGATATCGTCATCAAGCTCGATGAAGCGCACCGCAATGATTATTATTACCAGACCATCGAGGTGACCAAGACGCGCTACAACCGCAGGATTCTCGGCCAACATCTCCTCAAGCTCAAATCGGCGGAACAGAGCGCGACCAAGTCGTTTGATCCCAGGCTCGGGATCGTGATCTATCCCTCGATTCATAACCATCTGGTGCACAGCAGAAGCACTCGCAATGAGAAGCACCTGCTCGAGCTGGATATCCGGGATCGACTGCTGCCGCTGGGGATCGGACCAAAGGATGCAGAAAAGAGAAGGGAAGAGGGCGCAACGGATCAGGGGGGCGAAATCAGTCCGCCCTTGCCGGAAGGGGTGCCGGCTGGAATGAAGGGAACGCCCGGCCAGTGGATCGATTCCGACACCTCCATCGTGATCACCGGTCCGTATGGCGGGCACAAATTTGCCGTCGCCATGAATCTGCTGCTGCGGACCGAGCATCCGGTGGAGGGTGACCGCAAACTGATCGTCTCCTTTGCGGAGGAGCGGGAGATCAACCTGCGCAAGCTTGCCTTGCTCCACAATTTTACCGAGTGGCGTAACGAACTGGCGACCACCAGTCAGCCCAAGCAGCCGGGCGCCAAGGTGTGGGAGCAGCAGTATGGCAAATACATCAGCCTGCTCAATTTCCGCATGGGGCAGATCATGCCGGAGGAGTTCCTGCAGTTGCTCGACAATTTTCTGGAGCGAAACCGGGACATCAGGAGCATTCTCTTCACCGATACGGTGCAGATGCGCACCCGATTCCCCTCGCTGGAATCCGAGCCGCTGTTCTGGCCGGTGGTGGTGGATATTGTCAAGAACAAGGGGCTCTATTCGATCTTTATCGATGTGCAGACCAGTGAGGAGGCGACACACGCCCTGCTCTCAGCCGCGGATATCCGCATGTACATCGAAAAAGAGCCCAAATCACTGATCCATACCATCCGTCTGGATAATGTCCGCGGCAAGGATTATGACCGCCGGCCGCGTACCATCGATATCGCGCGCTCCAAGCAGGACAGCGGTTTTTATGCGCTGATCATTTCACAGCGGCGCCAGGCCCGCGCCCGAAAGCAGGAGGTGATGCCGCCGGGGCCTGTCGCTTAGCCAAATAGCACGCAGCAGCGTTTCCGGGGCCCCGGCATGCAACCAAAAAGCAGGAAACTATACCGCGGGGCCCGGCCCTTCTGCTAGTTTGCACGAGGCGGTGCTGTTGGAGTCAACCCGTATGGCATAAAGTGCGATGGGTAATTTTATTATTTTGGTAACAGGCAAATACTGTAGGAAATTGCAGGTCCTGCCTCCAGGTACGAAGCCGGGGTTGAGGTGGAGCGTCAAGGTCTGCGGATCGAGAGATATCAGTTAACTATGGCAATGGTGCATTATATTTTGTGGATATGGTGTCAACCTTTATTCCATCTTGAGTGCCTTCAATCGCGCCCGCCAATCAGCAACTTCCCATCCCATTTCTCCCTCCTTTAGTACTCCCAAATAACGCGCCTGTTCATGAGCTATCTCACAGCAGTATTGCACCGGCTGATCGAGAATGCCGTGCTCGATCCATGATTTTGCCGGACATTGTTCGCACAAGCCGCGCAGTGCGCATTTAGCGCAGCGTTTGAGAAACTCGGGATTGCTGGAGCGCAGCTCACGCAAGTGCGGGAAAAACTCTCGTAGGGCATATTCAATGGTATTCAATCGACTGTCAATTGCTGTGGCTGGATGCCGCAAAGCCAGACAATACTGTATCTGGCCATAAGCATCAATGCAGATGCGATTTCCGGCATTGCAGGAAAAAATCTTGTCGATGGGCCGGCCGGCGATATGCTTAAAAATCCGGTAGAGATCGCGTCTATACAGTTCTGAATTTGTGGAAAGAACTGCGAGGCCTTCTTCAGGCGAGAGGCGTAGTTTTTCAATCTGCCTGTTTTTTATTTCAGAATCACGGCGGTGGCGCAGTTCAAGAAATAAAACGAACGAGGGCGGATCCTTCATCCCAGGGAGTTTTTCCGCCCATGTCATAAAGTCTGTGAACTCAGATTTTGTCTGCGGCAGCATGGTTCCTTTGACGATGAAGGGTATTTTATTTTGGGTGAGCAAGGTGATTCCGCGGTAAAACTCGGCAAAGGATCCCCTTTGCCGGCTGACAGCTTCATAAGAACCAGCCGACATGCCATATACGGTTATCTCAATGGCCTCGCGAGGCGGAACACGTTTGAACAGGTTTGCCAGTTCCGGCGTGATGAGGCGGCCGTTGGTAAATAGCATAACCCGCAGGCCAAGCCGCCGCGCGAAGAGATAGAGTTCGATAAAATCATCACGCAGTAGCGGCTCCCCGCCGGTGAAGCGCACGGTCAAGGCGCCTTGGCCCACACCCTGTTTGAGCAGCTCTTTTACCGCTGCGGTTGAGAGTTCTTTGCTTCTGATGGTCGGGTCTTGTTCGGGTTGGCTGATACAGCAATGAATGCAGTCATTATTGCAGCGTTCGGTAAGCTCGATGTCAAAAGCGGAGAGGCTTGGGGGGGCGGTTTTCCAGAAAATCGTCGGCTGCTCTGCGACATACTCTCCCGTTCTGGAAATGTCGTCGCGGAGATTATTCATGAAGGGATTCTGGCCGCTCTTGCCGGACTACTGTTTTCCTGGATTCTGCCATTGCCTCCCAAGCCTGTTCAAATTCAACCGGCCATTGGCGGTCGACTGGTTTTAATGGCCCGGTCAGTGTTTCCAGGGCTTGAAGTATCCGTTTATCCCTGGTGAAGGATAACCGATAGACGGGGACTTCCGCAGCCAGAGCGGTTACATTAGAAAGCATTTTATCGATCCAGCCCGCGGTTTGTATGGGCCTGGATACTCGCCTTAATAATTCAAGGAAAATTTGTTTTGGGTCCGCTATAGCTTCAATCTTGCAAAGACGTGCTTTCTTCAGGAGAAAGATAGCTCTCAAGGGTGCCTGCTGATTGGCTGTTAGTGGAATTTCACCATGACTCCAGGTGCCATGCAGCATATAGCCGGATGACCATTTGCGTACGATCACCCGGTCATCGCAGAGCACATCACCATACTCATGTAATAATTTGAGGATCGTCGATTTTCCCGCTCCGGATGGCCCGACGAACAGATATCCCTGTCCGTGGAGGATCATCCCCGAACTGTGCATGACTATTCCCTGGCGATCAGCAAGTGCATGGGCGAACATGATATAATCCGAAGGCAGGGCGGTCAGTGAGCTGAATCTGGTCCGGCGGATCATATCATCGTTGCTATGATAGATGTGGGCCGTGGAATGATCGCTGTTAAAAAGGGCCACCGTCCGGATTTCAGGATTCTTTTTCCTTCTGCCGATACCTAGATAAATCCAGGAAGAGGATTTGTGATAGATCATCCAGGGGGATTTGTCGTAAACAAGATGGCCCCCAGCCCATAATGAAGGGTCGGGAAGTTCATAGTGATGGCTGATATGCAGTGCATCCTCGCCAACGGAATTGATATAAAAATCATTAAATTTGTTTTCAAAGGAGTCGTCCCTGAAAGGCAGATCAGAATCCACCTGAATGGTCATGCCTGCGAGCGAAAAAAAGCGGCGGTTATGGTTATACCAGGCGATTTCGTGTTTTTGCCGCTCCCGGGCAATTTCGCACAAATAAGGGACCGGCGCTGACGTACGGCCGGTTTCAAGCCAGGCATATGCACCGCACCAATGGCAGTTACTTTTCAATGTGCATATGCCGCAGTTTTGCTGATACTCATCTGTGGCTGCAATCTGCCTGGCATAGGCGGGGAGGGCTTCATCCCAGATTTGGGCAAACGAATATTCGCGAAGGCTGAACCTCGCAGCGGGATCTTTTATGGCGGGGCAGAAGCTCATCCGCCCATAGGGATCGATATGATATTGCCGGGATTGCATGACACAGTCATCGAAAATGTAATGTGCGCCTGGGGATTTTGCACTCTGATTCATACTGGTCGATAGACAAACGGGTGCTGGTCCGCAGGATGGGATGGCAGGATCGATAATATTTACTGCAGAGACTGGCAGGCGTTGCCTTTTGATTTCCGCATTCCTGCCAACAGCGCGATTCGCTGCAAGATATAACCAGGCGGCGCCAATGCGATAGGAGGGACTGAGACTTTTGGCGAGCTCGATCATCCCGGCAAACTGATGGTAATTATCCCGCATCGGGATAATCTGCACGGTGAATCCCGCCCCCGCTTCTTTGAGATACCGCATGCCCCGCATCGTCAATTCAAATGAACCAGGATGGCGTGTGATGGCGTCTTGCACCTGGGCATCGGCTCCATATAACGCAATTAATTTGTTACCATGGCGGGCCAACAATTTGGCGATGGCTGGAGTGATAAGTGAACCGTTGGTGTTGAGGCTGTATGAAAAGGGTTTTTGTGTCAGGCGATCGAAAATATCGGCAAAATCAGGCCGCAGCATCGGCTCGCCTCCTGAGATCGCCCAGAAGCTGCAGCCCCAATTCCGTGCATCTTTCGCGATATTTTCTATCTCGTTGAGAGAGAGTTCGCCTTGTTGATTCGCTTTGTTATCTGGAATGCGCACCCAGCAGTGACGGCACTTGAAGTTGCAGCGATAGGTCAGATCGAGCCAACCTTGCCTGGGCAATCTTGGCTTTGCTTTGTTCAAGCCGTATTCCAGATGGGGTGATAATGATAACATGCTTTTTGGTACGCCCTACGAAGCATTATTAGCATTGCTTTGGCAGGATCCACAACTTGCTTCTATCTTATTGCAGTTGGTATGGGTCGCCGTCGAAAGCGCCCCATTGGGCTGTGCATGACTTTTACAGCCAGCCAGGACGGATTCCTCCGGTTTGCCGCGGCCGATGATAACCAGAGCAGGCTTTACCCATTGCTTGTTCGCATTTATAGCATTTTGGGAGGTAGTCATCTTTTTCTCCGGTTTTCAGTTGGATAAAATTATCCAGGTGAAATCGTTAGGTACAAAAACCATCGTTTGCACTCGAGTTTTTTCGGCAAATGGCTTTGTGCCTGGGAAAGGCAAAACAAAATTTAGTCTTTTGGATCTGGCCCTGCTGGAATGCAACTTAATTTGCGGGTGGCGGCTTTAACTGGCTTAGCTGTGCTGCCGTCTGAACTTGGATGCGTGATACACAAAGGATGCGAGAGGAGGGAGAAAATCCATCGTTGGAATGGACTTATTGGTTAATATACACGAGTCTTAAAATTTAGTCAAGTACTTTTTTATCTTTGAATTAGTAATAGCCGGTTTTTGCTAGTTATTATCAGCCCGGTTAACCCATTTTTCATCGCCCCATCATTCTTGTACTACCGCTCTGTGCCTTGATATTGCAATAATATATCTGTATTCGCATCCTCACGGAGAGTCGCCATTTCTTTCAAGGCAAGCTTCCCGGGTGTGCATCTCTGCAGGGTGAACCCCATGAGACGATACTGCCTTTAACTGCTAAATTCTCTCGAATATTCGTTCAGTATTTATTTCACATGGATTTTTTGTATTGATTTCCCATGAATGCCGAAAATGAATAATGCGGGTGAAACAGAAGTACCGAAGCAGCGCTCGAGATCATTCCAGATCGTATCGTTCTCATTTGATCCCGTTTTTGCCTGGCGAACAGGTCTGGATGCTGCAAATGAAAGGTGATGCCGCTGTAACCAATCCCCCATAATGCCAGGCTGCAAAGCATTTTTTGTGGAGATTTATATCGAAATCTCTACTCCCTCAATATGTGCAACTGATATTCCCCGTCCACACGCCTATTTCGGTAATCGAATCACAAACTCGGTAAATTCTCCCGGCACGGACTCAAACCAGATCTGGCCATTATGGCCATGCACGACAATGTCGTGGCTGATCGATAATCCCAGCCCTGTGCCTTGCCCCGCCGGCTTGGTGGTGAAAAAAGGCGTAAAGATCTTGTCGCGGACTTGCTCCGGTATGCCGTTGCCATTGTCCCGGATGCAGATTTCGACCGCACTGCCGAGATTCAGGGTGCGCACCCGCAGCATGGGCGTAAATTCACCGCCGGCGGTCCGCTTCTTTTTATGCGCTTCGTAACAGCCGTTGAGAATGATGTTGAGAAATACCCGGCTGATATCCTGCGGCACAATTTGCAGCTCGCCAACGCTCGGGTCCATTTCCTTTTCGAACTTGATATTGAACGAGCTGTCCTGGGCGCGCATGCCGTGATAGGCCAGGTTGATATCCTCCTCCAGCATGGCATTGATATTGGTCGATTGGCGCTCGCCCGCCTTACCGCGCGAATGCTGAAGCATGCTGCGCACAATGTTGTCCGCGCGCTTGCCATGCTCCTTGATCCTTGCGGCATTCTGCTGCAGCGTCTCGAGCAGCTCGCCGATCTCGGCATCCGTTTCCTGATTCGGCGACGCTTTAGCCCTGGCCAGCAGCTGGCGCAGCTCATCGACCATCTCCACGCCCAGCTCGGAGAAATTGTTGACGAAGTTGAGCGGATTTTTAATCTCATGGGCGATCCCGGCGGTCAGGGCTCCGAGGGCCGCCAGCTTGGATTGGGTCACCAGCTTTTCCTGCGTGGTCTTTAAATCATCCAGAGTCTCGATGAGCCGGCGGTAGGATTCAGCGTTCTCCAGGGCAATGGCGCTGTAGGTGGCCAGGTTGCGCAGGATGTTGAGATCATATTCGCTGTAGGCGTTTTTGCTAAAGCTCTGGGCGGTGATTACGCCGATCACCTTTTCCTTGTGCATCAGCGGCAGGTAAAGAATCGATTCAGGCATCTTGCCGCCCATGGGGGACTGGAGAATCTGAATGTATTTCCTGTAATCCCGGTCGCAGTCGTTGATGATGACGTCGTGCTGGTTCTTGAAGCACCAGACGGCCAGCCGGTTCTCGTCGGCGAGATCATAGCTTAACGGCGGCAGGGTCTTGCCGTTCTCGATGGTGGCGGGAAATTCGAGGCTGTTCTTCTCGACCTGGCAGAGACCGATGCCGAAGATCGGCGCGTCGATGAGCTGGTTGACATTCTCATAGACGGTCTGGATGATGGAGGCGATGGAAAGATTATCGATGATATCCTGGCCGATGCTGCTGAGCTGTTCGACGTTCTCGATCTGCTCCTGGATTTTGGCCGTGCGCTTGAGGACGGTTTTCTCCAGGGAACGCCTGAGCCGGTGCAGCCGCCGGGTGCGCAGGAGGACAATGCCGGTGACTGCCCCACTGGCGAGCAGGAGATAACAGAACCAGGCCCACCAGCTCCGGTACCACGGGGCCAAAACCGAAAAGGCGAAAGAGGCTGGGGTGCTCTCCTCGCCATAGATATTTCTGGCCCTGACATGGAAGGCATACGGGCCGCGGGGCAGGTTGGTATAGTTGCGCTTGCTCTCCTTGCTCCATGCCGACCAGCCCGGGTCGAATCCCTCCAGCATGGTCTGAAATTCATTCGCCACGGGTTTGACATAGGAAGTGGCGGTATATTCGAATGTGATGGCGTTCAGACGGTGGGGGATGACAGGATCGTCGGGAGCATTCCGCAGCGGCCCGAAGCCGCCATTGTAGAGCGTCGAGTCGTTGGCGAATTTCACCCGGCGAATGAGCGCCGGAAAGGGTGGATGCGCGATCAGGCTTTTGTTGGAGGTGAACCGGACCGCGCCATTGGTCGTGCCAAACCATACATCTGCGCCGCTGTCAGGATAGATCGCATAATGGAGCTCATCGGCGAATCGGGAGGTCGTGCTTTTTTCAAGCTGATAGCTGCCGTCAGCCCTTTTGCGAAAAAAGGCGGTTTCTTTGCCGGCATTCGCCCAGATATTGCTGTCGGCGTCCGCTACGACCACGCATTCCCCCGGGTTGATGCCGAGGTTTACTGATTTGAAAAAGGGGTCCGGATGAAATTTGCGCTCCTGTTCATCAAACCGGTAGATGCCTTTGCCCGTACCGAAGATGAGGCGGCCCGCCACCTGAAAAACCGAGGTAATGCCGATCGGCAGGCCCTGATCCGCTCCAAATCTTTCGATGACGGGGTTGGCGATACCGCTGCCGGCAAAGTGCAGGCGGATGAGTCCGGAATTATAGGTGCTGAGCCAAAAAGTGCCGGGGACAGGTTCAACGATCTGGCGGATATACTCATGTACCTCCTGAATAATGCTCTCCAGCTGCAATCGGCCGGGATTATGGGCATCATACCTCAAAGTGGCCAGTCCGTTGATGGCGCCGGCGATGATCCGGGTGCTGTCGCGGCGGGATTTGTGCAGGCAGATGAATGCGGGCGTCGTCGCGCTGTATGGCAAGGCGAGCGTTCCCTTTGTACCCTGGATCAGGTAGACGCCGGTCACATTGCCGGCATAGAGGTGGCTGTTCATCGCCAGGGAATTGGATGCCCCAGAGTTTCTCATGCCCTCGACATATTTGAATTGCGAATCATGCGGATCCAGATAATAGATCCCGTCTGTGGCCGAGGCATAGAGGATGCCCTGGTGTCTGTGCAGATCAAAGGGCACGCCCGCGGAGGCAAAGGGGAATTGTCTCAGTCCGGATTCATATTCGAGAATGCCGACGCCGCCGGCCATGCCCAGCCAGATGTTTTTCTGCTGATCGACAAAAACAGATGCGACCGTGTTGGAGAGCAGCCCGGTCTCCCGGGTCAGGTGAAGCTTGAGCTTTCCCGTGCCGTCGACGATCAGGAATCCTTCAGAGAGGGTGCCCAGGGCAAGCGAGCCATCCGGCAGCACCTTGGCGTCGTAGAGCGTGCCTTGCTGCAATAGTCCGTCCGCCTCCGTGTGCAGGGGCTGAAAGGCATGGCCGTCATAGAGAAACAGTCCGCGGTTCAGGGTGCCCAGCCATGCCATGCCGGGACGGCCGGGAAAGGGCAGCATGACATGCGAACGGTCGTTGACGAACTGCTCACTGCCGGGAATCAGAACCAGGGAATCACCGACCAGCTTTTTTATTCCGCAGCCGCGCTGCAGGACGTAGAGGGTCTGATCCAGATAGTACGAATGGATAAAATAGTGCTTGGGATCCTCAGGACGCCAGATCTGGACAGGCCGGCTGGTTTTATCGGCGCCATTTGGAGCCGGGCGCTGGAAACGAAATAGCCGCTCCCTGGCCTGGAAGTAGATTCCTTCCGGCGCTGCATGGATGGACCAGATATAATTGAAGCCGCGGTCTTCGGGTGGGATGTGCTCGAGGAGCGAAATATAGTGCGTGGTGCCACTGGCATCGGCATCGAGATAGCCGAGCTCGGTGGCGGAGCCGACATAGATGCGCCCGCTGGAGTCTTTGGCGAATGAGCGCACGAAAGAGCCGTTGGGGATCTTGATCATGCGCCAGGTCGAGCCGTCAAACTCCTGGACGCCATAGCCATTGCCGACATAAATGATGCCGCGGTTGTCCTGGGCGAAGGCATAATTCTGGGTGTGGCCGCCGGTTTGGACGGCAGGGTAGAGGCTGATAAAGGGTGTGCCGGTTTCGGCAGGCAGGGCGGGTGTGCAGAGGAGGGCCAGTGTGCAGAGGAGGGCCAGAAGAAAGATCAGGACTTGCCGGACATTGTCCATGCGGTTCCCCTTCCAAGATAGGCTCACTTCCGCCGGGGACGCCATCCACCATCGCACTCCTGCGCCCTTGCAAATGAATAATAACCAACCCGGGCTCAAAAGGCAAGGGATTTTTCAGCGAATCTTTCAATACTGCGGACCACCTCCCCCATCTCGTCCCC
>Ga0209098_1001448_pt1 | contig 22735 bp, 10 predicted proteins | sample AD_JPNHW1_MetaG_FD_184429 | JGI IMG/M metagenome (GOLD analysis project Ga0209098, IMG submission 184429) | Active sludge microbial communities of municipal wastewater-treating anaerobic digesters from Japan - AD_JPNHW1_MetaG (SPAdes) (version 2) | ecosystem: Engineered > Bioreactor > Anaerobic...
GCACCCACCCGGCTGGCTCGTAGCTCTCGGGCCTACCCAGGGATTTCGGGTAGGCACGAGAGGAGAGGCCCACCCGGCTGGCTCGCAGCTCTCGTGCCTGCCCAGGGATTTCGGGTAGGCACGAGAGGAAATTCTCGCACCCACCGTCAACTGGCTCGCAGCTCTCGCGCCCACCCAAGGGTCTCGGGTAGGCACGAGAGGAGAGGCTGGCACCTCCCGATCTCACCCATCCCGCGCACGCCCCTGTCCAGCTCTCGTGCCCACCCAAGGATCTCGGGTAGGCACGAGAGGAGAGGCCCACCCTTCTTTTGGCATAGTCTTTGCGAAACAGGAGGGTGGCTGGAAACACCTGCCATTAATAATATTGAACTAATCCTCGAAAATTAACGCCAAAATATGAAATTCTCTGTTCGCTGCGCAAACAAGTGTTTTGACTTGAAACAGAACCACGCACCGTACCTGCATTGGAGGTTACCCATCATGAGAATCGCGTTTCCGTTCTCAAAAGTCGCAACTCTGCTCATGCTCCTGACACTCTCTCTGGCCTTCGTGGCTTTTGGGCAGGATCCCGTCACCGCCTACTTTGAAGGCAGTGGCGCCCTGAGCAGCACATCCTGGTCCGCCGCTGACTCTTTGGTCCAGAACGGCAATCTGCACTCCACCAAAATACTGACCGGGACCAAGCAGATCGCGATCTATACCGGCAAGTCCACCGCCAATAAAGTCGATATCCGCTGGGCACCATCGGGGGACGGGTGTGAGACCGCCTACACCGGCTACGGCGGTGTCGTCTTTATGCAGACCGCCAGCAATCTGGGCAATGGCTATTTTGCCAATTATTATGGCGGACAGATCAAACTCTTCAAAATCACCGCCGGGGTGACCGCCGGCTCGGGCACGACGGTAAACGTCTCGTCGCCGCCGACCATGGCGGCCGGTTCGCTCTTTTCCGTTCAGGTCAATACGGCGACCGGCAAATTTGAATATTTTCTCGATGGTGTTTCCCTCGGCACGATCACCAATACCGAGAACAGCCTCGCCTCGGCCTGCTATGGCGGCGCCTTGCTCTACAGCGGCTCCGCCGTGGACAACGATATCGAGGAGATCACCTTCAGTACCTATACCCCCTCGACCACGACCGATACCACCGCGCCCTCAGCGGCGACCATCACTGCGACGGCGGCGGGCTCGAGCTCGATCACCGTGGCCTGGACCGCCCAGTCGGATGACGGCGGCGCCTCCGGCACCGGCGCGGCGGCCTCTTACGATTTGCGCTACAGCACCTCGACCATTACCAGCGCCAATTTCTCCTCGGCCACCAGAGCGACGACCGGCACGCCGAAAGCCCCGGGTACCTCCGAATCGGTCACGGTGACCGGACTGACGGCGAGCACCAAATACTACTTCGCCCTGATCATCAAGGACGAGGTTCCCAACTCTTCGGCTCTCTCCAACGTCGCCTCCGCTACCACCTCTGCCGGCGGCGGTGGGGGCGGCGGCGGTACCCCCTCGGCCGGCTGGAACAGCCCGATGACCGATGATTTCAACCGCGCGGCCCTCGGCAGCGAATGGTCCGCCCCCAAATTCGTCATCGACAACAACGAACTCTCCATCTCCTCCAGCAACGGATATGGCCTGGCCGCCTTTGCCCGCTCCGGCGCCAACAAATCGGCCGGCGCCGACTCGATCAAGCTCGCGATGAACATGGGCGCCGCGGCGGTCTATTACCAGACCTACGGCTACACCCCGGTCGGTTTTGCCCTGATGCTCGACAGCCCCACAGCGACCGCCAACGGCTACTGGCTGCGCCGCTCCGCCAACAAGCTCTCTCTCTATCAGATCACCGCCGGCACCACTTTCAACGCGCTCGTCGGTGAAACCTCGGTGACCAAAACCGCCCCGACGGCGGGTCAGAAAGTAACGGCCATTGTCAAGGTGAACGGCACCACCCTGACCGTTTATCACTATATCGATGATGTCTATGATGCCACCCTGAACGTGACCCTGCCGTCGGCCCCCGGCGATACCTGGTATGTCGGCGTGGTCATGTACGAGGATGGTGCCAGCAATTTCAATATCGACAACTATTCCGTCTATCTCCCCAATCTCGGCTCGGCCAGCGCCAGCCGCATCGCCTATGTCAGCGGCAGCAACCAGTCGGCTCCGATCAACCAGTATGTCGCCGACTCCCTCAAGGTCAAGGTGACCGACGATGCCGGCAATCCGGTGAGCAATGTCGTCGTCGATTTTCAGGTGACCCAGGGCAAGGGCACGACCGAAACCGGCACCTTCGACGGCAAGATCTGGAAAGAAGTGGAGGCGGGAACCATCGGCATCTCCATCGCCAAGGATACCACCTCGGCTACCGCCAGCGGCGGCCACTATGTCAAGACCTCCTTCACCTCCGGCTACCGCTACAAAGAGGCGGTCTCGATTCCGGTCTACGTGCCCGAGGAGCGTTCCTACTATTTCTTCCTGCGCTACAAAACCACCTCGACCAGCCGTAACAATGTGATCGTCCGTTATGGCACCGCCAAGACGGACACCCTCTATTGCGAAGTGACGGATGTCTCCGGCAACTGGGCCTGGTACAAATTCCCGAGTTCGTTCAAGATGGCCAAGGGCCTGCAGAATATCCGCCTCGTGGTCTACGAGCCCGGCTGGGACTGGGATAAAATCGCGCTGATCGCCAACGGTGTGACGGGCCCCTCGGGCTCATCGATGGGCGATACCGGCCCGAATCTCTCCAACATCACCAATGCCTCGGGTTTCGCGGCGGCGCGGCTGAAATTCGGCACCGATGCCGATACCAACGTCGTCGTTTCGGCTCTGGGCTACAAGGCCGACGGCACGACCCTGCTGACCGGCGCCCCGGTGACCTTCGCCCTCGACCCGACTCCGGGGCCGGCGACCACGATGGTCAAGGATCCCGAGCTCACCGATCCCATTCTCGGCACGCGCGATGAAACCGCCGGCGCCACCCTGATCGCCGACATCCTTGATTCCTACGGCAACGGCGTCCCCGGCGTTACGGTCAACTGGAGCCTGCTCTCGGGCGTCGGCGGCTCGCTCGCCAGCTCGACCTCGACTTCGGATGAGCATGGCCAGGCCAAGGTCAACATGACCCTCGGACTGGTCGATACCCTCTTTACTGTTCAGGCCGCGGCCGTCGGCGGCGGCGGCACTGCCCTGACCAACTCGCCGCTGACCTTCACCATCAAGACCGGCAAACCGCCCGCCTCGATGACCAAGGTCTCGGGCGACAATCAGACCGGCACGGTCGGCGCTACCCTGGCCACCCAGCTCAAGGTCAAGGTTCTCGGCTCCTCGGGCGCCAACTATCCCAACTATCCCGTGACCTTTACGGTCAAAAGCGGCGACGGCAAGGTGAGCACGGCCTCGGCCCCGACCCAGGTGAGCAGCCTCAAGGTGCTCACCGACACCAACGGCGAGGCCGCGGTCTACCTGACCCTCGGCGATAAGCCGGGCACCAATACGGTCGAAGCCAAACTTCAGGGCCTGGCCGCGATTCCGGCCCAGCTCTTCACCGCCACCGGCACGATCGGGCCCGCGAGCATCCTGGCCATCGTCTCCGGGAACAACCAGAACGGCTCGATCGGCCTGCCCCTGGCCGATTCTCTGGTCGCCAAGGTGACCGACTATAAGAACAATGGCATCGCCGGGCACCAGGTTGTTTTCTCGATCATTGACGGCACCGGCGCCTATCTCGAGACCGCCGGCACCCGCACCGTGACCCGCTACACCAACGGTTCGGGACGCGCCGCCGTCTCTCTGACCATGGGCAGCGCCATCGGCGAGGTCCATACCGTTCGCGCCACCGCCACCGGGCTGAATCCCGAGAATGTCACCTTCTCCGAGACCGCCACGCTCCCCGTGCCGTCCCGCATCGAGTACGTCGCCGGCAACGCCCAGGACACCACGGTCACGGCCAGGCTCTCCAAACCCTTTATCGTCAAGGTCTATGGGCCTTTTGATGCCATCATCTCCGGCCATACGGTCCGCTTCAAGGTGATCAAGGGCGGCGGCAACTTTGACGGCCTCAGCGAAAAGGCCGTCGTCACCGACGTCAGCGGCATGGCCGCGGCGACCCTGACCCTCGGCAAGACCGCCGGCGACAGCGCCAACGTCATCGAGGTCTCCTCCTACCGCAGCGACCAGCCCACGGTGCCGCTTACCAATTCGCCCCTGCGCCTCTGGGCCCACGGACGCGCCGGCACCGCCGCCAAACTGGTCAAACTCGCCTCCAGCGACAACCAGACTGGGCCCAACGGCGAGACACTCACCCTGCCGATCAAGGCGCAGGTGACCGACGTCTACGGCAACCCCATCTTTAACCACTCCGTCACCTTCCAGATCGTCAGCTCGGGCGGCACCTTTGTGGACACCGATGGCGAAAGCACCGTCAAGACCGTCGCGACCGGCACCGACGGCTATGCCAGCCTGCGCTGGAAGATGCCGACCGGCTATCTCGGCACCGTGCAGGTGCGCGTCGACGCCCTGCGCAACGACGGCGCGGCCCTGACCGACAGCCCGGCCTTTTTCAGTGCCACCTCGTCGACCGGCGAGGCCTACCAGATGGTGAAATGGGCCACGCCCGACACCCTCAAAGGCACCGTCGGCAACGCCATCGCCCAGAATGTCAAGGTGCGCATTACCGACAAAAATGGCCAGCCCAAGACCGGCTACATGGTCACCTTCACCGTGACCCAGGGCGCCGGCAAGGTCAATGGCGCCAGCTATGTGACCGTGCCGACCTCCGCCGACTCGGGCATCGCCCAGATCACCTGGACCCTTGGCACCACCTCCGGCACGGCCAATAACGTGCTCGAGGTCCGCTCCGGCGTCGTCCTCAATCCGCTCCTGGTCTTCAAGGCCACCGCCCTGCCCGATGTGGCCTATCAGCTGGTGCCCGATGCCGCGACGGCCAACCAGATCGGCAAGGTCGGCCAGCCCCTGGCCAAGGCGGTTCGCATCCAGGTTAAGGACAAGTACGGCAATGGCGTGCCCGCCGCGCCGGTGCTCTTCCACGTCAGCGGCGTCGACAGTCTGCGCGGCAGCATCAACGGCCTGGCCGAAACGACGGTCAACACCGATCTCGATGGCTATGCCAGCGTCTACTGGACCCTCGGCAAGCGCCCGGGCAGCAAGAACAACGCCATGGAGGTGAGCGCCCGCTACAATAGCACCAATCTGGTCAATTCGCCCTACCTCTTTTATGCCAGCGCCATCGTCGGGGATCCCAGGCTCCTGCTCATGGCAAGCGATACCTTGCTCTTCCGCGGTAAAACCCAGAACAAACTGGGTGAGCTGCTCAAGGCGAGAGTCACGGACGAATTCAAGAATCCCATCGCCAATCATACGGTCACCTTCACCGTGACCTCCAATATCACTGCCGGCGGCGGCACCCTCGACGGTACCGTCAATACGACGGCGACCAAGACCACCGATGGTAATGGCCTGGTCTCCGTCCAGTTCTATCTCGGCAGTATTGCCGGCAACAAGAACAACCGCATCGAGGCGGCCGCCGAGTACAACGGCGCCAAGCTGACCGGTTCGCCGCTGCTCTTCCTGATTTCCGGTGAACCCACCAATGCCGAGAATCTCGTGCTCACGGCCGGTAACGCCCAGAGCGGCACGGTCGGCAAGTTCCTCGGCAGCGAACTGGCGGTTATGGCGCGTGACATTTACAATAATCCGGTCAAGGGACATCCCATTGAATTCCGCATCATCGTCGGCGCCTCCGATTTTGCCGCGCTCGGCACCGATACCGTGCTGACCAAGGTCATCAACACCGATGCGGACGGCGTTGCCCGTGTCAAGTGGCGGCTGGGCCGCACCGCCGGCCCGGACCGCAACGTCGTTGAGGCGACCTCCACCAATGGCACCGCGGCCTTGAAGAATTCGCCGATCCGTTTCACGGCGATTTCGATCCCGGATATCACCGACGGCAAGCGCTCCAGGATCCTCGCCGTGGATGCCGCGGTCGCGGCCGACGGCACCACCAAGGCCTCGATCAAGGTCTCGCTGCGCGACAAGTACGAGAACGCGGTGACAGGCAAATATGTTACCCTGCTCTCCAACGATGCGACGACCTTCATCACCCAGCCGCTGACCACGACCGATGTCAACGGCGATGCGGTCGGCTTTGCCACCTCCACCAAGGCCGGCCGCAAATGGATCAAGGCCCGCGATGTCAATAACAACATCAGCATTGCCGACAGTGTTTTGATCACCTTCAACCCCCTCGGCGCCTATGAGATCGCCCGCGCCACCAGCAATGACGGCGATGCCCAGACCCGCAATGTCGCCACGGCACTGCCTCAACCGCTGCGCGTCGTCGTGCGCGACCGCAACGGCAACACCATCGCCAACCATGCGGTGACCTTTGTGCCCACCCAGGGCGGCGGTGCGATGATCGATCCGCAGGTGGTCTACACCGACAGCACCGGCGTCGCCCAGGCGCGCTTCAAGCTCGGCAGCTCGGCGGGCGTCAATTTTGTCGAGGCCCGGGCGGTCAAAAATGACGGCAGCGGCGCCAATTTGAGCAATTCGCCGGTCCGCTTCACCGAGATCGCCGTCGCCAACCCCCCGTCGAAGCTGACAATTGTGGCTGGTGACACCCAGACGACGCAGCCCGGCAAGCCTCTGCCGCAGCTCTTCAAGGTGCAGCTGAGCGACATCAATGGCTGGCCGGTGGCCACTGTTCAGGTCAAGTTCAGCGTCCTGGTCAACAATGGCGCCATCACCAGCACCAACCCGGCCACCACCGATATGTATGGCCAGGCCACGGCGCAGGCGGTCGCCGGCAGCGGCTCGGGCAACACGTTGTACAGCGCCAGCCTGCCCTCGTACCCGGCCATCGCCGCGGTCACCTTCACTGCCACGACGACCTGGGGCCAGCCGAGCAAGATCGTCTATCTCTCCGGCGGGGACCAGACCGGTACCGTCGGCCGCACCCTCTATACGCCTTTGGCAGTGCGCGTCGAGGATGAATTTGGCAATGCCGTGCCCGGCTGGTCCGTGATGTTTACAGTGGTCGATGACGGCACGGTCTCCGGCAGAGGCACGCTCGACGGCGGTATGACCAGCCTGACGGCGACCTCCAATGCTCAGGGTACCGCCACGGCCAACTATACCCTCGGCACCCGCTCCGGCCTCAACAAGGTGCGCGCCTCGGCGGTCAATCTCAATCCGGCGTTCCTCGAGTTCTCGCTCTATGGCGATGCCGATTATGCCTACACCATGGAGAAGATCGAGAATTCCAACCTCCGCGGCCAGGTGGGCAAGGTCATGCCCTATCCGATCCAGGTGCTGGTCAAGGACCGCTACGGCAACCCGGCCCGTGGCGGCACCGTGGCCTTTGTCGTCCTGCCCGGCAACGGCAGCATCGAGGGCTCGAGCCTCGTGACCTCCGGCGCCGATGGCCTGGCCAGCGCCCGCTGGAAGCTCGGCAAGCAGGGGGACAACGAGGCCCTGGCTACGGCCAGCCTGCCCAGCGGTTCGCCGACGGTCCATTTTACCGCCACTGGTGACCTCCAGCACTACCCGGTATTGGCCGCCATGGGCCCCTATACCATCAACGAGGCGGAGCAGCTGCGCTTTGCGGTGATTGCCTCCGATGACGATGGCGACCAGCTCTACTACAGCGCCGCCAATCTGCCCGATGGCGCCACCTTCGAACCGGATGGCGGCAATACCTACTGGTTCACCTGGACGCCAACCTTCGAACAGGGCGGCAAAACCTACGTGCCGGTCTTCACCGTCCAGGACAATCAGGGCGGCTTCACCATCGATTCAGTGCGGATCGCCGTGACCAACGAGAACCGGGCGCCGCGCATCGTCGCTTTCGAGCCCGCCTCGGAAAGCCTGGTCGTTCTCTGGCCCAACTCCGCTACCTTCTCCGTACAGGTCGAGGACCCGGATAACGATGCCCTCTATTACACCTGGAAGGTCGGTTCGCAGTCGGTCTCGAGCTCCTCGTCCTTTACCCTTAATTCGCAGTATTACCAGGGTGGCCCCGTTGTGGTGATGGTCGAGATCTCCGATGCCGCGCACACCCTGGCGAAGTACTGGTACGTTAACATCAAAGTCAGCGTTGAGCTGAAGAGTTTTACCTGCACCAGTGTCGAGTACCAGGGCGTCAGCCTCAACTGGCAGACGGCCGCCGAGAGTGACAACCTCGGCTTCAACGTGCTGCGCAGCCGCAGTGAAAAGGGCCTCTTCGAAAAGATCAACACCGCGATGATCGCCCCCACTTCGGACGGCAAGTACACCTGGATCGACCAGAGCGCCAGGGCAGGTGAGCGCTGGTATTACAAGCTCGAGGACATCAGCCGCAGCGGCGTGACCACGCAGCATGGGCCGGTCGTGGCGGAGATGCCGGTACCGAGCAAGTTCGAGCTGGCGCAGAACTATCCCAATCCCTTCAATCCGGTGACGACCATCCGTTACCAGCTGCCGGCGGAGGGACGGGTGCTGCTGCAGATCTACAACACCAACGGCCAGCTCATCCGGACGCTGATCGACGGCGAGGTTCCGGCCGGATATCATCAGATCGTCTGGGACGGCCGCAGCGATGCCGGTGCGCCGGTGGTGACGGGCCTCTATTACTACCGCATCATCGCCAACGGCATGAGCGTGACCAAAAAGATGGCGCTGCTCAAGTAGCGCGGTGCTATCCTCTCGATGCACAAAAAAGCCGCCCGGTTCGGGCGGCTTTTTTGTTTTGGCTCGGGGCCGGGGTTTGCCACCCTGCGCGGCAGCTCCATAAATATCTTGCCGGCTTGACCACTGGTGCCCACCCCGCGCGGCAGCTCCATAAATAACTTGCCGGCTTGACCACTGGTGCCCACCCCGCACGGCAGCTCCATACATATCTTGCCGGCTGAACCACTGGTGCCCACCCCGCGCGGCAGCTCCATACATATCTTGCCGGCTTGAGCACTGGTGTCCACCCCGCACGGCAAGCCCCATACATATCTTGCCGGCTGAACCACTGGTGCCCACCCCGCGCGGTAAGCCCCATAAATATCTTGCCGGTGCTGAAAAAAATCTTTAATTTGTAAGATTAAACAGGATTTATGACAGTCGGATGGATTACGGCCTGACCTGAATGAACAAAGGATAGCAACGGCATGCACAAGAAACTCTGGCTCGCGGCAGCGCTGGGTTTGCTCCAGGCTCCCCTGGCGCTGGCGGGTGAAGCAGCGGCTCCCGCCAACGGCATCAACCTGGGCGACGTGCTCCCGGTCTGGAGCATCGTTCCCTTCATCGGCATTCTGCTCTCGATCGCCCTCTTCCCCCTCTTCGCGCCGAAATTCTGGCATCATCATTACGGCAAGGTCTCCGCCTTCTGGGCGGTGACCGTCGCCCTCCCGCTCATTCTGGCCTATGGCCATCCGGCGCTCCATGAAATCCTGCACATCGTGCTCATCGACTACATCCCCTTCATCATCCTGCTTCTCGCCCTGTTCACCGTTTCGGGAGGCATCCTGGTCGAGGGTACGCTCCGCGGCACCCCCGCGGTCAACGCCCTGCTGCTGCTGATCGGCACCGTGATCGCCTCATGGATCGGGACCACCGGCGCTTCGATGCTGATGATCCGGCCGGTTATCCGCGCCAATGCCCGGCGCCGCAGCAAAACGCATGTGATCGTCTTTTTCATCTTTCTGGTCAGCAACATCGGCGGGGCGCTGACGCCTCTGGGAGATCCGCCGCTTTTCCTCGGATTCCTCCACGGCGTCCCCTTTTTCTGGACTTTTCAACTCCTCCCCGAAACCCTGTTCGTTGTGGCGCTGGTGCTGGGCACTTTCTTCCTGATGGACCTGTTTCTCTACCGGCGCGAGCAGAACGCCGGCGGTGCGATCGCGGCCGCAGGAGAGAGGGATTCAATGGCGGGCACACCAGTGGCTGGTGACGGGGCGCATGCGGGCGGTGCGACCGTAATCGCCGTGGAGAGGGTGCCCCTGCGCATCCGCGGCGCCCATAACCTTATCTTTCTTGCCGGCATCATCGGCGCGGTGCTGATGAGCGGAACCTTTCACGCTGGAGAGGTCACGGTGCTCGGTATTCAGCTCGGCCTGGCGGATCTGCTCCGGGACCTGATTCTCCTGGTCCTGGTGGCGCTCTCCCTGGCCACGACCTCCCGCGTGGTGCGCGAGAAGAACGAGTTCTCGTGGAGCCCGATCGTCGAGGTGGCCCTGCTCTTTGCCGGCATCTTTGTCACGATCATTCCGGCCCTGGCGATGCTGCGCGCCGGCACCCATGGCCATCTCGCCTTCATCATTCAGGCGGTTCGCGAACCCTGGCACTATTTCTGGATCACCGGAGCGCTCTCGAGCTTTCTCGACAACGCCCCGACCTATCTGACCTTTCTCAATACGGCACTCGGCAACTTTTACGCCGGCCTGCCGGAATCTCAAGCCATTCACGCCCTGATCGCCAACAAAGGGATCTTTCTCAAGGCGATCTCGACCGGCGCCGTCTTTATGGGTGCCAACACCTACATTGGCAATGCCCCCAACTTTATGGTGCGCTCCATCGCCGAGGAGCAAGGCGTCCGGATGCCAAGCTTCTTCGGCTATATGGGCTATTCCCTGGCGATTCTCATCCCCGTTTTTATCCTCACCACCTTCATCTTTTTCTGACCCGCGCATAAAAAAAGGCGCCGCTGAATCCAGCGGCGCCCGATATTTCCCGTCTTGCTCCACCCTCGAGGCTGCCGCGGCGACAGGCCGGCGGACAATAGCTCGGGAGGGAGCGGGAAGAGCGGCCTCAGATCGGCGGCTGGGCGTGGCACTCCGAACATGGGGCCTCTTTCCAGCTGTCGCCGATATCCTCGGGATGGACGAACTCGAGCGAGCTGCCGGCATTCGAATAGGCCAGCGCTCCGCTCTTGCCCTGCGCCAGGATGTCATGGCAGAGCGTGCATGAATTGGAGATGGTGCGCCCCTGCGCGCTGGTGTGCTGCCCGTCGTGGCAGCGGAAGCATCCGGGGGAATTGAGGTGGCCGATGTGGTCGGGATAGTCATTCCAGGTGACCTTCATCCGCGGAAAAATGTTGCAGCTGTAGGCCTTCCGGGTTCCGGCGATGGCGCGTTCAAGCAGCGCCCCCGCCTCCGGGCCTTGCACGCCGGCCAGGGTGGCGCCGAAGGTGCGCAAGTGGGCGGCGATCCCGGCCTGCGCGGAGTCCGGGGTCCCGTAGGCGGTCATGCAGGCCTCCACCGCTGCCCGCTTGATGCCGGGCAGGGCGGGATCGATCTCGCCGGCTGCCATGGCTGTGTTGATGAAGCGGTTGGGATCGCGATAGCCGTGGCTGGGCCGGTTATGACAGTCGATGCAGTCCATCTGCCGGAGCGGCAGGGCGGCGGTTTCGGCACCGGCCGCCGGTCCGTCATAGACCACCTTTTCGCCGCTTTTGGCGTTGGTCAGGACGACCCGCGGGATTTCGAGGCGCTTCGCATCCGCGGCAAAATACTCGATGCGGACGTCGGGATTGATGTGCCAGTGGATCCCGGAACTCTGGCCGAGGGCGGCATTGCCGCTGCCGGTATTCATCAGCATCTCGATTTCCCAGCGGGTGTTGCTTTCGTCCGGCAGAAAATAGATTTCGCGGCGCTGCTGCTTGCCGTAGATCTTTTGCGGCCAGTGGCAGGACTCACAGGTCTCGCGCGCCGGGCGGAGGTTGGCCACCGGCACGGGAATGGGCCGGGGGTAGACATTCGCCAGGGTAGCATAAACCTGATACAAGCCGCTCAACTTTGATTTGACGTACCAGTTTGCGCCAGCGCCGACGTGGCATTCGACGCAGGTCACCCGGGCATGGGGCGAGTTCTGGTAGGCGGTGTGCTCCGGCTCCATCACCTGGTGGCAGAGCTGGCCGCAAAAGGGCACCGATTCGGTGAAATGGTAAGCCTCATAACTGCCGAGGGCGGAGAGGAAGAGAAAAAGGGTCGTACCCAGGGCGAAGATGATCGTGCCGGTCCGCTGCCCCGGCTGGTTGAGGTCAAGCACCGGGAAGCCCTTGTCCAGAGATTTGCCCTGTCGCCGCCTCTGGCGGATGAAGAGCCACATCCCCAAAGGGATGAGCAGCAGTCCGAGAATGATGAAGGCGGGGATGACGATGAAGAGGACGATGCCCACATACGCCCGGTCGACGCTCGAAAGCGAGGCCAGGACGTAGAGAAAGACGAACATGAAGAGGGCGATCAGGGCGATCACTGTGCCCGTATAGGAGACCGGATTGTAATAGGATTGAGGCAGGCGCAGTTTCATGAAGGATCTCTCCTAAAAAAGCCAAGCCGGGGCGAACAGTCGCCCCGGCTTGCATACGTGCATTTCGGGAACCGTTACTTCAGGAAGATCATCTTCCTGGTGACGGTTTGACCTTCGCTCTCGAGGCGATAGAGATAGGTGCCGGCGCTGGTGACATCGCCGCTGTCGTTGCGACCGTCCCAGCTCAGCTGATGCGTGCCGGCCGAGAAGGAGCCACTGGCCAGGGTGCGCACCAGCTGGCCGCGCATGTCATAGATCTTGAGGGCAATGCGCTGCTGCGACGGCAGGCCGAAGGAGATCATCGTGCTGGGATTGAACGGGTTCGGGTAGTTCTGTTCCAGCGCAAATTCGGTCGGCAGGCTGGCGTTGATATCCACGGCCGTGACGTTCAGCATGACGCTCGCGAAAGTGCTGCGGTTGCCCGAGAAATCGGTCGCCGCCAGCTTGTAGTAGTAGGTCTTTTTATTCAAGGCCGAACCGTCGACGAAGGCATGGGCCGTCAGCTTGGCCAGGGGCTGAGCCGCATCCGGATCAAAGGAAGCGGTCTCACCGCGGTAGAGGGTGAAGAACTTGAAATCGGCGTCGGCCGGTTCATCCCAGGTGAGGGAGACACCGGAGCTGGAAACGTCGGCGCGCAGGTTCATTGGCACCATGGGTTCCAGATTATCGACCGAATAGCCGCTGTCGGGTGCGGAGGCGCTGTACCAGTAGGGCAGCTCGGTCTGACCGGTGATGACGAAGACCGACCAGTGCTGACCGCCGGTTTTGGTCGAATCAGAGAGGGTTGGGGCGACGACGCTGTACTGCGGCAGCGCAGCAGCCGGAACCGAGGCGACAAAGTCATAGAGATCCTCTTCGAACTTGACGCGGACCTCGGAGGTCAGGGTCGCCGGTACCTCGTCGAAGGAGCGGTACAGCCTGGGGGCGGCCGCCAGAGTGGTGCCCGCGGCGGGCGCATCGACGCGGCGCCAGACATTGTAATTCCGGATCGGCATGTCGCCGGGACCATCCGCCGGGAACTTGCTCCAGATCACGCGGACCTGCTTGCCCTGGTCTTGCGGCACATCGCTGATGCTGCGGATCACGCCGGAGCCGATATCGCCGTACTTGAGCGAGGCGATCGAGCGGCGCAGCAGGGTAGCCGCATAGGCGGTGTTGTGGATGCCGCCGCTGAGATCTTCCTCGACAAAATAATAGTTATAGGCGGCTTTGAGCAGCAGTTTGCGGTATTCGGCGACTTTTTCGGGTTGTCCCGTCCAGTCATAATCGGCCTTGGTAAGGACCACGTCCGAGCCGGCGGGGGGCAGAATCTCGGCCAGTTCCTCCATCAAACCCTCGATCTCGGCGGTCGCGCTTTCCATGGTGCCGTCATCATCGTAATCCTGGGCTGCGGGGATCTCATCGAAGGATTTGATGTCACCATGGCAGGGCTGACAGATGAAGACCTTGTCGACATCGTCGGCGGTATCTTCAGTGTCCTTGTCGTCGACCATGGAGAAGGTGTGGTTGTGGTCGGCAGGATTGCCTTCGGTCGCCATGTGGCAGGTGACGCAGGCATCTTCCGTGGTGAGGATATGTCCGGTCTTGGCAACCGGCAGGCCATAGTGAATGCCGTTGCTGGCATTGATCATGTCCGCCTGGGCGCTGCCGTGCGGACCGAAATGTGTCGAGATGTTGGCCGGATTGGCGGAGTAAACTTCGGCGTTCTGGCGGCCGTGATGGCAGGCCATGCAGAGTTTGCCGGTGCCGCCATAGGTGACCACACTGCCATCGCCGAGGGTGACATCGGCCATGGTGCGGATCTGGCCCTCATAGGTGCCGGAATGCGGATCGTGGCAGACGGCGCAGGACTGCTGGCCAAAGCCGTTGGTCGGGCGGCCATCAAGACTCGTGGTCTTGGGGTCGACCCGGCGGATGAAAGCCCAGCCCGAATGGCACTGGTCGCAGGGGGTGCGGGTGGAGTAGCTTTCCATCACTCCAGCGTGTCCCGATTTGGCCCACTGTATGTTCTTGACGTTGTAGGGAGGCTCTTCGTGGCAGCGGCCGCAGGTGCCCTCATTCAGACTCATGTCGATCGCGCTCTTTTTGCCGACATGCTGGTTGCCGGGGCCATGACAGGCTTCGCACTGGACATTGGACATCTGGGCCAGGCGCGGATAATTGGTGATCAGGCTGGTCCAATTGCCCGCCTGCAGCGTGGCCGGAAAAACCCAGCCGAGCTCAGCCGCGATGTCGTCAAAGCCGTTGTTGACTGCAGCCGGCGCGGCGTTGTAGCCGGTGACATGGCAGGAGAGACAATAGCTGGCGAAATGTCCCGGCGTGTCGATGTTATCGCTCAGGCCGACAAAATGTTTGGTCTTGTTCCACTGGTTGGTATTCTCATAATGGCAGTAGGCGCACTGGCCGCCGGCGACATCAACGCCGAATCCCCACTGGCCGCCGACACCGCACCACTTGGCGGCGGTGAGAATGACGGTGGTTTCGCCGGTGCCGTCAGCGGTGGTGACCGACAGGACCACTTCATACTGGCCGATCGCGTCGGGAACCAGCTCGACCTTGTTGGTATTGGTGGCGGAAAGGGCTGCATTCGAGGCGGCCGGCTTGGTCTTGAGCGTCCAGGCATAGTTGGTCACCGTGCCGGAGGAAGCAGAGCCGATCAGATACCAGGTTTCGCCGATACCGATGACCTTCAGTCCGCTCGAGGTCATCATGGTAGTGCCTTCGACATCGACCGAGCTCAGGGCGTCCACGGTGATCTTGGCCGTCGGAGCGGCTGCCCAGGCGAAGGCAGTGATGAGCAGCAGACTGATAACGGTAATAAGGATGGTGATGAATTTCGAATTCATGGGACCTCCCGGATGATAAGGTAGTTGATTAGAGTATCAATGTAAATCGGATTCAGCGATAGCCCTCCTCTTTTTGCTGAAAATGGCTGGAGTTTTGGTATTGAAATTAGTTCAAGAAAACGAAATAAAAAGGCTTAAGAGAATGAAAAACATTTAATTATGGGATAATATAGTTGGAGGTTTTTTTTCAGACAAATCTTTTATTGGGATTCTTTACAAGAATGAATGAATTTGCTGAAAAATACGGCACCTGCTGCCGATTCCTTGAACATCTGTGGATACAGGGGCCGGTTGTGCTGAAAAATACAACCTCGGCAGGATTAACTCCGGGAAGCGATCTGAAAAAGTGTAGAAAAGGCTTGCATTTGGACGTTCATTTAGTTATTATTAACGGAAACCCGCAATCGGCGGGCTTGGTGATACCAGAGGTATCGCAGGCGCAAGGAGGTAAATCCGATGAAAAGTAAAGTATTGAAGTTTGCCCTGATTGGCGCGACACTTGTGCTGGTAGTGGCGCTGCTGACCGGATGCGGTGAGAAGCAGGCGGCTCCGACGGCCATAGAATCCGCTGCGTCCGCCAGTGAGTGGAGCCTCGATAATCCCGCCCTGCAGGCCGTTGTTGCCGTGCAGGAGCGGCACACCGCCAACCTGATGAAGAACAGCGAAGTCGTTGGCACCTACGTGACCGTGACCGAAGCGGGTCAGCCGGTGATCGTGGTGATGACCAAGAGCTCGGCGCTGCAAAAGGGGCCGGGCGGCCTGCCCTCCGAGCTGGAGAGCGTGCCCTTGCTGGTCCAGGTCACCGGCGAGATCAAAGCCCTAAAGGGCGGCTCCGGCGGCAGTGTCAGCCATACCGCCAAACAGACCGCGCCGATCTCTCTGGGCACCTCGGGCGGCTGGAGCTATGACCTGGCCAACGGCTACTGCTGCGGTGGCACCCTCGGTTCCCTGGTTGCGATCGGTGGGAACAAGTACATCCTCAGCAACTACCACGTTCTCGAGGCCGACATTGTCAGCGGCGGCAACAGCCGCGTTGCGGCAACCGGCGATCCGGTCATCCAGCCGGGACTGATCGACGTCAACTGCAGTGCGGCCGGCGCCCAGAACGTCGCCACCCTGGTCAAGAAGAGTTCATTGCCAAGCAGCAACGTCGATTGCGCCGTCGCTCAGGTGGCCTCTGGCATGGTCAAGACCGACGGCACAATCCTGGAAATCGGCACCATTTCGGCAACGACGGTAGCCGCTGCGGTCAACCAGGCGGTCAAGAAGAGCGGACGCACCACGGGGTTGACCCGCAGCTCGGTCTCGGGACTCAACGGCACGGTATCGGTCACCTACGATAATGAATGCGCCGGCGGCACGGCCTTCACCAAGACCTTCACCGGCCAGATCATCATCAACAACAAGGGCAGCCGGTTTCTCGACAGCGGCGACTCCGGCTCCTTGATGGTGCAGGATGTCACGACCAGTCCCAAGGCCGTCGGCCTGCTCTTCGCCGGCAGTTCCTCCACGGCGATTGCCAATCCCATCGGCCAGGTCCTCAGCTTCCTGAACGCCACCATGGTGGGCAACTAGGCACGTCAGGTCGCCCACCTTGACGTTCCGGGTCTGGCCCGGTGCTGATGGAAGCAGGCTGGCCCTGGAATGAGGGGTGATCCCCTTGAAAATGGTAATATCCGGATCTGCACCCGTCCTTGCGGCGGGTGTTTTTTTTACCAGGTGACGGAGGTGCTGCGGAAAATGCCGGCAAGCTGGTGCCGCACCGCGAGATTGATGCGCTCGGCCCAGAGGTCGGAGGGGTTGTGGTCATCGGTCAGCAGCCGGGCTTGGTCCCGGGCCGGAGTATAGCGGTTATCCCAGGCGTGGTTGCGCTGTACCGCGCACCAGCGCTGATAATCGTCGTCGAGAAAATCGCCGGGATTGCCGAGCCAATCCTCGGGCAAGTCTAGGGCGCGGTCGGCGGCGAGGAGGAGCACATTGCCGGGGGCGTCGGGCGGCTCGGAACAGGGCAAAGCGGTCACGTGCGCAAAGACGCGTCCCAGCGTGAGGGCCAGGCTTTGCACGAGGGGATCCTGCCAGCCGACGCACTCCACATTGACGGCCAGCACCCCCGCGGCGGCCAGCCGGGAGCGCATCAAGGTAAAGACCTCGACGGTGGTGAGGTGGTAAGGAATCGAACTGGAGCCGAAGGCGTCGAGGAGGATGACATCGTATATTTTATCATGCTGCTGCAGAAAGTGCCGGCCGTCCCCGATGTGGATCTGTGCTTCATGGGGCTCGAGTCCGAACCAGCGACCGGCCATCTCCGCCACCACCGGATCAATCTCTACCGCCTCAACCCGCCACTCCTTCTCTGTCCAGTTTTTCGCGATCGATCCCCCGCCCAAACCGATGAGCAGCAACTCCCCGGTCCTGTCGAAAAAAAAACGCACCAGATCCAGTGCCGCGACATAGGGCATTTCTGTGGCCTTGCTCTGTGCCTCCACAGCGGTATGGATCGCCCCGTCGATGAGGAGATAGCGGGTGCCGTTCTGCTCGACGGCGCGGATCTCGCCATACGGGCTTTGCCGCAGGGCGAGCACTCCCGGCGCAGTCCGGGTTTGCACGGTTGCGGCCAGAAAGCTTGAGCACACGCCGAGCAGAAGACAGAGTCCAACTCCCCGGAGGGCGCGGTGCGTCCCTGCCAGTGTGGCGCAGGCGCTGAGAATCAGCATCCAGGCGATCCCCCAGATCAGGTTGTTGAGGCCCATTGCGGGAATCAGCCAGTAGCCGGTGAGCAGGGCGGCCGCCACACTCGATACCGTGGAGAGGGCCGAGAGGAACCCGGCGGTGCGGCCCAGGCTCTCCATCTGGCGGGCCTTGAGTTTGAGCGCATACGGCGTAACCATGCCGAGCAGGGTCAGTGTTGGTGCGAAGAGCAGGAGGGCCCCCAGCAGCGCGGCCGCCCGCAGGCCCAAAGACTGCAGGGCCAGCAGCACCGGCCGCTTGAGCAGCGGCACCAGCATCAGCCAGAGCCCGGCTGCAGCCGGGAGCGCGGCGAGGCGCTGCAGGCTTGCCCCGGCATCGGCCCAGCGGCCACCGAGCCAGTAGCCCAGACTGAGGGAGAGGAGGGTCACGCAGATCAGAGCCGCCCAGAGGTAGAGGCTGGCTCCATAGAACGGCGCGAGAATCCGGGTGCCGAGAATCTCGATGGCGAGTACCGCAGCGCCCGCCACCGAGACGACGAGGTAAAGGATAAATCGGGCCATACCCAATGCGATCAGTGGTTCCAGATATAGTTTTTGGACGGGTCATTTTCATGACAGCCAGTGACACAGGTGCCGTTGGCGTGGTTCCACTGCCACAGAGCAATGACCTCCGCCCGGCCCGGGGTATCGTCGTTGACATGACCGGAGTCGTTGTAGCTGGCCGGCACCTTGTGGCAGAGCAGACAGGTATACTGTTTGTCGATGACATGGAATTGGTGCCGTCCCACCCCCATGGCGGTCTCGGCCGTGTTGCCCTGGGTGTCTTTTGGCGGTTGAATGCCGTCGGCGCTGCCGTGGCACAGGGTGCAGTTTTCCGGGCCACCACTGCCGGTATGGCAAAGGGTGCAGCTCTTGCCCGAGGTGCCGCCAAGGTAGTCGGCGCCATGGCAGCTTGTGCACGGCGCCAGATTGTGGCCGCTGCCGCGCAGCCAGGCGACATGGGACGTGGATGCCGAAGGATTGGTCCAGCCTGAGGCATGTGGATAGGAGGTGTGGCACTTGAAACAGCTGGCGTTGGCGATACCGCCCCGATAGTCGGCGCCATGGCAGTTCGTGCAGCCGCTCAGGTCGAAGCCTTTGGCCTTGAGCTGGACGCCATGGAACAGGGCGGAGTTCTGGCCGGTTTTGAAGGCCGCATCGTGGGGATAGGCGGCATGGCAGGCGGTGCACGCCTGGATGCCATCACCCCCCTGCAGCGTTGCGCCGTGGCACGCCTTGCACTCCTCCAGGTTAAAGTTGCGGCCCGCCAGCCAGGCGCCGTGCGATTCGCTGCCGGCCGCGTCGGCCCAGGTGCTCTTGTGCGGATAAGTGGCATGGCAGGCATAGCAGGACTGCTTGCCGTCGCCGCCGCTGAAATCGCTGCCATGGCAGGGCTGGCAGCTGGTCAGGTTCCAGCTGTTGTTTTTTGCCCAGGCGCCATGAAAGGCTGCTGCGCCGGTCTGCATCCAGCCCGCCGCATGCGGATAGAGCGCATGGCAGCTGGTGCAGGGCTTTTTGCCGTCGCTGTTTTGCAGGTCCTCACCATGGCAGGGGGTGCAGCTGGTGGTTGCGTAGCCGGCCTTGGCCAGGACCTTGCCATGGAACTGGCTATGCCCGACGGTGAGCCAGTCCGCATTGTGGGGATAGGTGGCGTGGCATTTGAAGCAGGAAACCTTGGAGGTTCCTCCCGTCAGCTCCGCGCCATGGCAGCTGGCGCAAGAGGCCAGGCCGGCGGTCAGCACTTTTTGGCCATGGTCCGGCCGGCTCGAACTTGCCGAGGTGGTTTTGACCCAATTATCGGGATGGGCGTTGGAGGGCTGGGGCGTATGATCCTTGGAGCAGCCGGTCCACCAGGCCGCAAGGGCGAAGGTCAGCACGCAAAGTAGGACTTTTTTCATTTGGCCTTCCTGATTGGCTCAATTATTTGGCTGTGTGGCACTGCGCACAGATCGGCTCGCTGGCCGCATCGGAATGACAGATGGTGCATTCATCCATGTCTGCGCGGGCGGCGCGGGCATGGGTACCGCCGGTGGCGGGATTGGACCAGGCGGCGCTGGCGTGCGTCCGCGGCAGGACCATTTCACTCCGGTGGCAATTGCTGCAGTAGCTCTGGTCCTCATGGCAGGTCAGACACTGCTCTTTGTTGCCCCGCGCCAGCAAGCCGTGATTGTGGATGAAATTGAGAGGGTGCGCCTTGCGGTCCAGGTTGCCGCGCTTGTGGCAGACGATGCACTGATCGTCGCTATGGCACTGCTTGCACTCCTCCTGGTCGGTCTGCACCTGGATGCCATGGGCTTTGGGCCAGTCGAGCGTATGCGAGGCGGGTGCCAGCTTTTCGCCTTTGGCATGGCAGTCATAGCAGTACCCGGGCTTGGCCAGATCGTCATGGCATGTGGAGCATTGGCCCATGCGCGGCAGATGGCGGGCGCCGACCGTTTCGCTGGCGGTGATGCCGGTGTGGCAGGTCGTACAGGTCACCTTGTCGGAAACATGCCGGGCATGGGGAAATTTGCTGATATACCCGCTGAGGCGCGGTTCGGGTTTGGCATTGTCGACGTCACTGTGGCAGAGGGTGCACTCGGCCTCGCGGTCATGGCAGGTATAGCAGCTCTCCATGTTGGGCAAAAGGTCGTCCGTGGGCAGGGTGCTCGCCGTGACGGTCGAGTGGCAGTCGGTGCAGGCGGCGCCGACACTCTCGCTGTGCAGCTTGTGGGAGAACTTGAGTTCCGAGGTCTGGGCCTCCGCAGCAGGGGCCTGGAGGAGGACCAGGGCTGAAGCAACGGCAAGAATGAGATATCTTTTCATGGATGGGCTCCTCTGCGGCTACCAGCGGAAAGTGATATGGTTGAGAAAGCGCGATTCATTGGCCTTGAGGCGATTGGTCAGCCACTGATATTCGCCGATAAAATTCCAGCGGCCAAGGGAATAGCTGAGGCGTGCGGCGTTGGCGAGCTGGTCGTCATATTCATAGATGGTCTCGGTGCGGTATCTGGAATAATCGACATAGAGCGAGGCGAGCAGCCTGGGGAGAACCTCGACGCCATAGTTGAAAAATGCGCTGATCTGGTCGCCGGTATAGCCGGTTTCATAGAGCATGCCGACGCTGCCCTCTTCGTTATTGAGGGAGAGGATGATGCGGTCGGCGTTGTCCGCATCGAGCATGAGATGCTGAACCTGCGCCTCAACCGCCAGTCCGGGGAGGAACTCATAGTCGGCGCCGGCGCGGAACTGGTTATAGGGCTTGACCTCGAATATGGTGAAATAGGAGTTGGCGTAGATCTGCGGATTCTGCTGCTTGTATTCAACAAAGGTGGTGAGTTTGCGGTTCCAGGTGCGGCTGGCATTGAGCAGCAGCCGATGGAGCCGTTCGTTCTCGAGGTCATAGTGCGACTGGAGGCGCAGGCGCACACCGGGGAGCAGGCTGCTCTCGAGATTGGCCCCGGCGATCTGCCAGTAGGCAGCCTCGCTGCTGGATTTGCGCAGATAGAAGAGCTGCGCGGTGGAGGAATAGACCTTCTTCGCCTGGAGCATGCCGCCCAGCACCGTCGCATCCGCGAATTTTTGCATCTTGAAGGCGCGGGTGGCCACACTTTCGACCCCGCCGTAGAGCTGCAGCGACAGGTTCGCGTTGAAAGCGTAGCGGGCGTTGAGGCCGTCCAGGGCGCCCAAAGCGGTGCCGGGATGGAGAAACTGCCGCCCCAGCACCATGTGCAGGCGGTTTTGGAGCAGGTTTTTAACCTCAAGATTGAGGGCGAAGGCGCGAAAGCGCAGATCATTATCCAGATCCTGGTTGGCATCGGTCAGGAAACGGATATTTGAATTCAGGGCGAGGTGCTTGCAGGGGCTTACGGCGGTGAAATTGAGGTATTGAAAAATCCTGGTGTGCGTTTTGTCGCTCTCGAAAGCATAGATCGAGTTGCGCGCGCTGCCATGGAACGCAATGCCCTGTGCGATGAGGGCGCCCGCCGGAAGCAGCAGGAGGAGCGGCAGAAAAAGCAGTCGATTTTTCATGGTTCCTCGCAAGATGGGTACAAATTGATTCAAGTATACGAAATAACAAGAGATTAGATGAAACCATCGAAAAAACTTACTCACAACGCAGTAAAAAAACAAGCAAATTGTGCAGAGAATACAGGCGGCGGCTGATAAAGCAACGCCGGGTGGACGAACCAGAAGAGAGACGCGGCCGTGCAAGGCTGCCTGGCCCGGCGGGAAAAGCGAACAGGATTTTGCTGGAGCACCGGCAGGAGGGCGGCGAGAGCAGGCCGCCCGGCCTGGCGGGAACGCGCGCAGGAATTTGACCTTGCAATTGCAGCCGGGGTTTCCTAAATTGCGCTGAATTCCCCATCCCGGGCGCTTGCACAGCAGAGCGCCGGCACGATCCAGCAAGGAGCGACGATCCGCATGCCGCCGGTTTTGCCATTTCGCATTTATGATCTCTCCCATCCCTGGCAGGAGGGGATGCCCGCCTGGCCGGGAGATCCTCCGGCCCGGCTCGTCCCGGCCGCAACGCGCGAGCGCGACGGTTTTTATCTCAACGCGCTCAGCTGCGGCGAGCACACCGGCACGCATATCGGGGCGCCGGTTCACTTTATCGCCGGCGCTGCGACGATGGCGGATCTCCCTGCCGAGCGTCTCGGCGCGCCCCTGATTAAAATTACCCGCCGCCTGCAGCGGGATGGTCTGCTGACGCCTGCCGGAGTGACTGGCTGGGAAAAACGCCACGGGATGATACCCGCCGCGGCCGCCGTCCTGATCGAGACCGGCTGGAGCAGCCGCTGGCCCGATGCGGCCGCCTATTTCGCCCGTGATGCCGGCGGCACCATGCACTTCCCGGGGATCAGCCTGGAAGCGATGCAGCTGCTGGTG
>Ga0209098_1001450_pt1 | contig 22709 bp, 17 predicted proteins | sample AD_JPNHW1_MetaG_FD_184429 | JGI IMG/M metagenome (GOLD analysis project Ga0209098, IMG submission 184429) | Active sludge microbial communities of municipal wastewater-treating anaerobic digesters from Japan - AD_JPNHW1_MetaG (SPAdes) (version 2) | ecosystem: Engineered > Bioreactor > Anaerobic...
TATTACATGAAATTAAAAATATAGAAAATGGGAAATGTAGATTTGATGTAAGGGATTTCCCCAGCGGGGTTTATTGTGTGAATTTTATTAATAGCATCCATAACTACTCAGAAAAATTTGCAAAACCCAAATAATACCGATATGAAAAGTAAAATTATTTACACGTTTATTGCACTTCTGACCTTGTTCAGAATTCCTGTTTTTGCCCAATTAATTAACATGAATCCCGATCCGGACGGGCCGGTGTGGGCATCGGGCGGATTAAGGGCGCCTGTTTCTTCAACCTCATCATATTGGAATTATATTGAACTCATTCCTACAGCCGCATCATATGGAAAGCCCTTGCCGGATTTTATATATAATGATACTCTTCCATACTTTTCTTATATCAAGACACAGGAAGGTAATAGTTGTGTGCAGATGTCGGAGGTTTGGTACATTTATACCTACGAAATAAACAGAAAGTATGGTAGAACAGCAGCAAATGAAGGAAATGATTTTACGAATTTGTACAAGTAAATTTCATTATATTCGAATGCTTATAATATCTGCCACACCTCAAACAAACAGCCTGACTTATGAAATATAAAATATTGCTCTTTTTATTTGCCGGTTTGTTGCTTGCCTTAAATGCTAAGGGACAGGATTTCTGGGAGTTGCTGCCGTTCCCGGATGTTGATATCGGGGATGTTGCCGTGAATGCCCAGGGAGATATTTTTGTCGGAACGCTGGATACATATTCAAATGGCGTTTATCGTTCTACTGATTCCGGCCAAACCTGGGAACAGGTTTTAAATACAGGTACTTTTCAGATAAATGCTGTTGCCATTAACAGCCTTGGATATATTTATGCTCATTCAAATGGCTTTGATAACCTTTGGAAATCAACTGACAATGGTGATTCGTGGCAATTATTAAACTGGTCAACAGCCAGTGGCATATCCAGATTTTATTGCCTGGGAGGAGATTCTCTGCTGATAGGATGCGTGGCCGGAGGGGCCACACTTCTGAGGACTCCCGATGGCTGTTTGACTTTCGATACACTGTACAGGGAAACTACTCATGTGGCAGAAAGAATATCCGACATAGCCGTTGCGCCGAATGGCGATATATATTTCGGCCTTATGTGCTTCTTCCCCAACCAGGGCGGGGTTTATAAATCGACAGACCAGGGAGAGACCTGGCAGGAGGTGGGCCTGATAAACCACCAGGTGCAGGCAGTGGAAATCAACGAACAGGGAGACGTGTTCATTGGGGTGTATTACGATTTTCTGCAAGGCGCCGGCGGCCTGTACGCGCTTTACCACGATTCAACCGGCATTGATACCTGCCTGTATGGCCCGGAGGTGAACGGTATAGCCATCAATTCGGCAGGTGATATTTATGCAGGGATTGGTAGCCCGAATGGAATAATCAGATCATTTGATAATGGGCTGATTTTTACTCAAATCGACAGCGGATTACCTTGGGGAGCGATGGGTGAACTAGTAGCAGACAATGAGGATTATATGTATGTATGTACTTCTGTGCCATCACCTTATCTCTATAGAAGTGCCAAATCAACTATTACCTCTGCGTCAAAGAGCTACCCGACACTAAAAGCTTTTAACATCCTTACCAATCCTGTCCGCGACAGGTTAACCGGTATTTTCTCCGGTTCAGTGCCCGGTAATCAATGCCGTGCTATAATTCAAAGCATTGACGGAAGAATTATTGAAAATAAAGCTGTTGAAGTAACGAATAATTACATTGAACTTAATGTAAGTCCGTTACTGCCGGGAGTTTATTTACTGACCGTTACTGACAACAAAGGAAGATATACTGAAAAATTCATCAAATTGTAGAATAGATCCTTATCAATCATAAAAAAGTACCGGTATTCGCGGGGCGGCTACCGGGCCGGAAGTTTCGTAACCATGATTATCCAGGTTAAGGTTTCCGGTTTTTATTTCCCGGCACTGATTTTCAACAAATAAAAAACCGGCCTTTCAGCCGGTTCATTTTGTTCCTGTTCCCTTAGCCCAGCCTGGCAGCCACCACATCCCAGTCGACAAGGTTCCAGAAGGCGGCAACATAATCGGGACGGCGGTTCTGATAATCAAGGTAATAGGCGTGTTCCCAAACGTCGCAGGTCAGCAGCGGTTTGTGGCCGTCGCGCAGCGGATTCCCGGCATTGCCGGTCTGGATAATGGCCAGCGAACCGTCGGCTTTCTGCACCAGCCAGGCCCATCCCGATCCGAAAAGGTTCACGGCGGCATCGGTAAATTTCGCCCTGAACTGGTCGAACGAACCGAAATCGCGATCAATCATCCGGAGCAGATTTCCCTGCGGCGACGAGCCCCGCCGGGATGAAAAACCTTCCCAATAGAAGGTATGATTCCACACCTGTGCGCCGTTGTTATAGACGGGCCCTTCGGCTTTCCGGATAATCTCCCCGAGACCGGCATTCTCAAATGCGCTGCCGGCAAGCAGTCCGTTAAGTTTTGTAACATACGTCTGGTGATGCTTTCCATAATGGAATTCAATGGTTTTAGCGCTGATGTATGGTTCGAGCGCATCTGTGCCGTAAGGCAAAACGGGCAATTCGAAGCTCATGACTGATTGTTTTTATGGATGAATGGTTGATTGACAGAAACGGCAGCCAATATGACTGCTCTATTACAAAAATACGAAAAGCGAAAGATTTTTTTCAGATGATTGTATCTTTACAATAAGTTGACCACGAACAGGACAGGATTCTCCGGATAAAAGAATATCCATCCGGGCCCGGTTCAAATCCCGGAAGACGGGATTCTGGCATAATTCTTGAATATCTTTTTCCGTTTAAAATTTCAAAATCATGAAAAAAACGCTCCTGGTTACTATTTTCTCCATCGTCATTTTTACAGCAAATGCTCAGGACTATAAAAACAGCCTTGGACTTGCTTTCGGATCGCCTTCGGGAATAAGTTTTAAAACATTCCTCAACGAAAGTAAAGCGCTCGATTTCACCGTCGGCGGTTTCAGCCATTATTATGTTGTTACCGGCTTATATGAAATTCATGCACCGCTCTCCGATGATTTTAAATGGTATTATGGCATTGGCGCCCATATCGGAAGCTGGTACGGCGGTAATTACGGGGAAGGCGCCTTCCTGGGCGGCGACGGCGTCATCGGCCTCGAATTAAAACCTCATGATATTCCGGTCGCCTTCTCGCTCGACGTTCGTCCTGCCGTTAACGTAATCGGAAATGAATGGGATGAGGTGCATCACTGGTGGTGGTGGCAAAGCCAGCTCTCTGTCAGGTACACTTTCTGAGAAACCTTCTGAAACTGAAGCATTAAAAAAACCGGCATTGAACAATGCCGGTTTTTTATTCCGGATTATATCGCCGGGCTGAGCAGGAAGTCGATATCGCTTCCGGGTTCATATTCCACCGGAACCGTATGATACCTGAAGACGCGCATGGGGCGGTTTCCCAGCAGATGCAAACGGGAATCCATGTACCGGAGAGCACAGGCTTCCCTCAGGCCGACGACCGTTATTTTACGGTTCACTTCGAGAAATTCGATAATACGCTGCTCGCGGGTTTCACCGCCGTGGCCCTCGGGATTTGAATCCAGGTAATGAGGATTGATCTGGAAAGGCACCAGATTCAGGGTATCAAGGCTTAACGGCTGTACAATGGGCATATCATTGGTCGTCTTCATGCTCGGGCAGGCGACATTGGAACCGGCGCTCCATCCGATGAAAGGAACGCCTTCCATCACCCGCTGCCGGATGGGTTCCATCAGTTTTTTGTCATACATCAGTTGCACCAGCCTGAAGGTATTTCCACCTCCAACGATGATGCATTCTGCGCTTTTTACGGCTTCCACCGGGTCATTTACCTTGTGGACCGATGTGATCTTACATCCCATCGGGCCAAATACCTCGTCAACCCTGGCTTCATAATCGTTGTTGTTGATGGTTACACCGGCGTAAGGAATAAAAACTGCGGTTTTGATATTGTAATCCTGCAAAAAATCGATGATCAGCTTTCGGGGCCAACCCAGGTATTCTTCGCCGGCATTCGTACTGTTGCTTAAAAGAAGTAATTTCATGGCGTGGAACGTTTGAATAAGGTTAGGATAAACGGCAAATATAGCACTTAGAAAATTACAAACGACATTGAAAGTATCTCAGCGCCCCAAAGCAATAGCCATGTTATGGCTCACGGCTGCCATCTGGGGATTTGCCTTTGTGGCCCAGCGTGCCGGCATGGTGCATGTCGGGCCGTTCATTTTCAACGGACTGAGATTCCTCCTGGGAAGTTTGTCGTTGCTCCCGCTTATTTTCTGGTTAAACCACAGAGAAAAAAAGAAGGTTTTGTTAATATCCCCCGGTTTATTCAGGGGTGGCCTCGCGGCGGGAATCGTCCTTTTCGTCGCCGCATCGCTGCAACAGGCCGGTATTGTTTACACCCAGGCAGGAAAAGCCGGGTTTATCACCGGTTTATATGTTCTCATCGTTCCTGCGATCGGTATTTTCCTCGGGCAGATAACCGGGCGTAACCTATGGATCGGCGCTGCCGTGGCGGTAGCAGGTCTTTTTCTCCTGGCCTTCCGCGGACCGTTGATCATCGAAAAAGGCGATCTTCTGGTCCTGGTCAGCGCTTTCTTTTGGGCGGTACATGTGCAACTGATCAACAGCCTGGTGAAAAAACTGCCGGCCCTGCCGTTGTCGGCTATGCAATTTGCCATATGCGGGATACTGAGCCTGGCCGTTTCATCCTTCTTCGAAACTACCCTGCCCGGCGATATTTTTAAAGCGTCTGTTCCCCTGCTTTACGGCGGACTGCTGTCGGTGGGCGTTGCCTATACCCTGCAGGTGGTGGCCCAAAAGTATGTTCATCCCGCCTATGCCTCCATCATCCTGAGTTTCGAAACTGTGTTTGCTGTAATCGGCGGCTGGCTGATACTGCACGAATCCATGACCTTTCGCAACCTTGCCGGGTGTCTGCTTATGCTGACCGGAATCCTGATCGTTCAGGTGAAAGATTTTCCCATGGGAAGAAAAAGAAATCAGAAATTTCAGCATTAGGGAGATCGTCAGATATTTATATTGATTAATGAGAAAACATATCGTATATTAGCATTACAATAACATACTCTTTATCAATATCGGATCAACCTGTTGGAATCACTTTATGGATACTGGGTTTCCCGATGGCAGACATACTGCTGAAGCCGTTCTGATAGGCTTCGACCTTGGGTCGGTTTCCCTTAACGCCGTCGTGATGGATGTGCGTTTCAACGTGACTGAGAATTATTATGACTGGGTTCACGGCCGGCCTTTCCAGGTTTTCAGGGACAGGCTGAATGGTTTATTGCAGCATCATCCTGTTGAATCCATCAAAGGTATCGCCATAACAGGATCCGGGGGAAAACTGGCGGCTGAGCTGACGGGCGGGGTATTCGTCAACGAAATCATTGCCCAGGCCGCTTCCACCGGGAAGCTGTTCCCCGAAGCCCGCACCGTTATTGAGATAGGCGGTGAAGATTCAAAACTTATCCTGCTTGAAAAAGATCCGAAAAGCGGACAATCCCGTCTGGCCGATTTCGAAATGAACAGCATCTGCGCCGCCGGCACCGGTTCTTTCCTTGATCAGCAGGCGCGCAGGATAGGCGTTTCCATCGAGAATGAATTCGGCGAAATGGCGCTGAAGTCCGTCGATCCGCCGCGTATTGCCGGTAGGTGCAGCGTTTTCGCCAAGAGCGATATGATCCATCACCAGCAGATTGCAACGCCGTTGCATGATATTGTCGCCGGATTGTGTTTTGCCCTGGCGCGGAATTTTCGCAGCAATGTCGCCCGGAGCAAAGAGATTATAAAACCGGTGATATTCTCCGGCGGGGTAGCGGCAAATGCCGGGATGGTCAGGGCTTTCCGCGAAGTGCTGGAACTCGCCGACGACGGGCTGGTCATTCCCCCGTACTACGCTTCGATGGGAGCCATCGGAGCTGTGATGTACGCCTCGGACAACAAGCTGTTAATGAACCATTTTAATGGTTTGCAGAAACTCGGGAATTATCTTGCCGGCAATTTTTCAAAGTTTGCAAGCCTGCCAAAACTAACGGAATCCGGCGCTGAATATAGGAAAGAGATATTTCTCAGCCGGATCGGCAGAGAAAAAATTCCCGTCTACCTGGGGCTTGATATCGGCTCACTCAGCACCAACGTGGTGCTGATCGATAAAGAACACCACATCATCGCCCGCCGTTACCTTCCCACTGCCGGCAAACCGCTCGAAGCCATTCAAAAAGGGCTGACGGAAATATACGATGAAGCGGGTGAAAAAGTAGAAGTCATCGGCGCCGGAAGTACGGGTTCCGGAAGGTACCTTACCGGCGATTTCATAGGAGCCGACGCCATCCGGAACGAAATCACGGCCCAGGCCACCGCGGCCATCGATTACGACCCCACCGTCGATACCATCTTTGAAATCGGCGGACAGGATTCAAAGTATATCAGCATCGAAAACGGCGTTGTGGTAGACTTCGAAATGAACAAGGTTTGTGCTGCCGGCACCGGTTCTTTCCTCGAAGAACAGGCCGAAAAACTGGATATCAGCATCGTGGAAGAATTCGGCAACATGGCGTTACAGTCGGAAAGCCCCGTGAAACTTGGCGACCGCTGTACCGTTTTCATGGAATCGGACCTGAACTCGTGCCTGCAGAAAGGCGCTAAAAAAGAAAACCTGGTTTCGGGACTGGCCTATTCCATTGTTTACAACTACCTGCAGAAGGTCGTGGCCGAACGCCGCATCGGCAACCGGATATTTTTCCAGGGCGGTGTCACCAACAACAAGGCTGTGGTGGCTGCCTTTGAACAGGTGCTTGGGAAAAAGATCATCATCCCGCCTCATTTCGATGTTACCGGCGCCATCGGGGCGGCCATACTGGCCCAACGTTCTATGGCCGGGGGACAGAAAACAAAGTTCAAAGGCTTCGGTATCAGGAATGCCGATTATGCCATGAGCCGTTTCACCTGCCAGGGATGTGCCAACCATTGCGAAATACGCCGTGTGAAGATCGAAGGAGAGAAAAAATCCCTGTACTATGGCGGGCGATGCGAAAAATACGAAACCGCAGGCCGGAAACAATCGAAAAGCAATATCCCGAACCTGATTGCCAAAAGGCTTGAAATGCTCACCGGCGGTTTCACCGAAAATCCGGAAAAAAAAGGCATAACCATCGGCATTCCGAGGGCGTTGATGGTTTTTTACCAGCAATTCCCTTTCTGGAGGACCTTTTTCGAAGAACTCGGTTTTAACATCATCTTGTCGAGGGAATCGGATAAACCGCTGATCACCAAAGCCATTGAAACCATCACCACCGAAACCTGCCTTCCCGTGGAGCTGATGCATGGCCATATTGCCGACCTGATTGAACGGGGCGCCGATTACATTTTTACCCCTTTCATCGTCAACGCAAAAAAAACGGAAGGCAACCCCACTTTCAACTGCAACTGTCCCTGGGTGCAAAGTTATCCTTTCATGGTAAAAGCCGCCTTCAAGGGCAAAATCGACGAAAACAGGCTGCTCATCCCGACGCTTCACTTCAGGTTTTTCGAACGGGCGCTCGTGAAGGAGCTTTCGGAGTATTTCCATGAAAAGTTCGGCCTCGGTAAGGACAAAATCAGGAAAGCCATTTACAAAGCCGATACGGTGCAGGTAAACTTCGAGAAAAGCCTTGTTGAATACGGCAAAGAAGCGCTCCGGAATATTCCCGACGGCTGCACGCCGGTGATTTTGCTGGGGCGTCCTTACAACAGCACCGACCCTATGCTGAACCTCGGTCTGGTTGAGAAACTCATCAGCAACCGGGTGATGCCTGTTCCCGTCGATATGATGGAACTTCCCATCGTCAAAGTATTCGGCAATTACAGGAATATGTACTGGCCCAACGGGCAAAAACTTATTGCAGCCGCCAGGCTTGTTGCAGCCGATGACCGATTTCATGCCGTTTACCTCAGCAATTTCCGGTGCGGCCCCGATTCTTTCCTCCGGCATTATCTTACCGAAGAGCTGAAAGGCAAGCCTTTTCTCCACCTCGAAGTGGACGAGCATTCGGCTGATGCCGGGATGGTTACCCGCATTGAGGCTTTCCTCGACAGCCTGAAAGGCGCCGGACAAAACCAGAAAAAGGAACCCGAAATTTTCAGGCCGCGGCCGGGGCAATCGGCTCCGCAAAAAAGCCGCACGCTGTATTTCCCCTACATGAACGATCATGCTTATGCCGTATCGGCGGCAGCGCGGAGTTGCGGTATCCCTTCGGAAGTGCTTCCCAAACAGACGGAAGAGGACCTTGCCCTGGGCCGGAAGTACACTTCCTCCAAAGAGTGTTTCCCCATGATCTGTACAACGGGAAGCTTCCTGAAAAAGCTTATGGAACCCGGCGCCGACCCTTCGAAGATAAGCTTCTTCATGCCCGACCACAACGGCCCGTGCCGCTTCGGGCAATATAACCATTTCCACCGCATCCTGTTCGACAGGCTCGGATATAAAGAGGCCGAACTCATCACGCCTTCGAACGACACCTCCTATGAAGATGTTGCCGGCGACCAGGGACAGAAGTTCCGGATCAACGCCTGGAAAGGATTCGTAGCCGTTGATTTCCTCAAGAAACTCTACCGTGAAACCAAACCTTACGAGCTCAGCCAGGGCGATTGCGACAAATTCTATGACCTTTCGCTGCAAAAGCTCGTCCGATGCATCGAAAACGGCAGCAAAGGATTACACCGGTTGCTGGCCGAAACTGCCGCCGGATTCAGGAACATAAAAACGGATAAAAGTTCGCGGAAACCTGTCGTGTCGATTGTAGGTGAAATATTCATGCGCGAGAACGCATTCTGCAACGGCAATATCGCGAACCGGCTCGAAAACCTCGGCGTGGAAGTGGTGGTTGCCCCTTTCTCAGAATGGATCACCTATTCTACTTACCGGTTTACCCGCGACAGCCGGTGGAAGAACGACCGGAGAGGCATTATCCGTTCGAAGATACAGGGCGCAGGGCAGGAGATCATTGCAGCGTCGTTGTTCAGGGGCCTGAAAAAATTCACCGACCGGAGCAAGGATGTTTCGCTTCACGACATGCTCAATCTTTGCAATACCTACATCGGGAAATATTACGACGGCGATCCGCCCATCGCCCTGGGCACTGCGGCGACCCTGGTCAACAGGGGCATTTCGGGCATCGCGGCCATCCTGCCGTTTACCTGCATGCCGGGTACGCTGATTGCTTCGGTCAGCGATTCATTCCGCAAGGATCACAACAATATCCCGTTCATAAACATCCCTTACGACGGCCAGGATGGCGTCGCCCTCGAAACCCGGCTGCAGGCTTTTGTCTTCCAGGTAAAGGAGTATGCCCGGCTTATGAAACCGGAAAACTTCTGAAATGAGGTTTTTTATCACTAGTGTCCGGGAAACACCAGAAAGTAATTGATAATCAAGACCTGCCTCACCCCAACCCCTCTCCTGAAGGAGAGGGGCTTAATCGACACATATTCAATATTTTAAACAATCCATGGCCGTTTTATCCGGACAATAGTGGTTTTTATATGAAATTAAAAGCAGCCGGCCGATGATCAAAAGTTTATTTCGAAGTATTTATTTGATCTGAGGATAACAAAAGATCAAATTTCATATTTTTATATGATGATTGAATTCATCCTCAACGATCGGCTGATACAAACCGGCAAACCGCAAGGGATGCCGCTGGCGGATTTTATCCGATACGAATCAGGGCTCAGGGGGACAAAGATCGGGTGCCGCGAAGGCGACTGCGGGGCGTGTACGGTGATGGAAGGCAAAAATATTCACGGTAATGTCGTGTATAAAACCATCTTGTCCTGCCTTACCCCGCTCGGAAAAGTACACGGCAGGCATATCGTTACCGTGGAAGGATTGAACGGGGAAACCCTGAATCCTGCACAGCAGGCCATTGCCGATCATTCCGGGACGCAATGCGGCTTTTGCACGCCGGGGTTTGTGGTTTCACTCATGACGCACTGCCTTTCGGGCGACACTTCCAGCCTTGAAAAAACGCTGGCATCGCTCGACGGGAATATTTGCCGGTGTACGGGATACAAGTCCCTCGAAAGGGCTGCCAGGCAGGTGTGGGAACTGAATCAATCCCGAAACAACGCAAAACCAGTCGAGTGGATGGTAGGCAACCGCTACCTTCCTGCCTGGTTCATTGACATTTCCAAACGGCTTTCAGCCATAGAAAAAGCGCCCGTTATTGCCTCCGAAGATGCCGTCATCATCGGCGGCGGCACCGACCTGATGGTATCAAAAGCCGATGAACTCATGCTGGCCGGTTTCAGCCATCCTATCCCTGAAGTTTTCAATGAAATTGAAGTCACCTCCGGATGGTGCCGGATTGGCGGTTCAGTGACCATGTCGGAAATGCTGCACTCCGCAACCTTAAAGCCGTATTTCCCCCGGCTTGAAGAGTATTTTAAACGGATATCCTCCACTCCCGTCCGGAACATGGCCACCGTAGCGGGAAATCTTGCCAACGCCTCCCCTATTGCCGACCTGGCCATTTTTTTCCTGGCCCTTGATGCAAACATCCTGCTTACCGACGTCCGGCAGGGAAATAAAAGGCTGTTGCCCCTGAAAGAGTTTTTCACAGGCTATAAAAAGCTGAACCTCAGGAAAGGCGAGGTGATCAGCGAAGTGCAGTTCAACCTGCCGGATAAAGAAAGCCGTTTCAATTTCGAGAAGGTGAGCCGGCGCGAACATCTTGATATCGCCAGCGTGAACAGCGCTATCCTGGTCAGCGGGGAGGAAGGCCGGATCACTTCCGTCTGCCTTTCGGCCGGCGGCGTTTCCCCCATCCCGCTTTATCTCGGCAATACCTGTGAATTCCTGGCCGGAAAACAAATCTGCGCCGAAACCCTCACTGAAGCCTGCGGGATTATACAGTCGGAGATAGCGCCGATCAGCGATATCCGGGGGAGCGAAGCCTATAAACGATTGTTGCTGAGGCAACTCTTCCTGGCCCATTTCATCGAACTTTTTCCTGATAATATTGATATCCCCATGCTGATCTCAACCATCACAGCCGGTGAAAAACATTGATTCCATAGGCCATGTAACCGGACGTTCCGTTTTTACGGACGATATCCCGGAGATCGGCGGCACGCTGTATGCAGCCGTGCTGGCTTCACCGGTTGCCTCCGGCAGGATCAGGATGCTTGATACCCAAGAAGCATCGGCTTTGCCGGGCGTCGTGAAAATATTTACCGCCGGGGATATTCCGGGCGAAAACCAGGTCGGGGGCATCCTGCCGGATGAAACGCTGCTGGCCGAAGACGAAGTACATTATATCGGCCAGCCGGTTGCCTTTGTTGTTGCCGATTCCGGATTCACGGCACGGAACGCCGTAAAACTCATCCGGGTCGATTATGAAGAACGGCAGCCTGTCACCGATGCCCGTGAAGCCAAAGAGAAAGGATTGCTTCTTTTCCCGCCCCGCACCTTTGCTCTGGGCAACACCACTTCGGCATGGGGACAATGCAGGTATATCTTTGAAGGTTCTGCCGGCAGCGGCAGTCAGGAACATCTGTACCTCGAAACGCAGGGCTCCTACGCCTGGCCGGGTGAAAACAACACGCTCATAGTACATTCCTCCACCCAAAGTCCGGCCCTGGTCCAGAAGACCATTGCGCGGGTCCTCGGAATACCGATGAACCGCATCGAGGTGGATGTCAGGCGCCTGGGCGGCGGTTTCGGCGGAAAAGAAGATCAGGCGACGGCATGGGCGGCGATGTCGGCGCTTGCGGCGTTTATCCTGCAAAAACCGGTAAAACTGGTGCTGAGCCGTCATGACGACATGTTCATGACGGGCAAACGTCATCCTTACAGTTCCGATTTCAGGATCGGGCTGACGGAAGATTTAAAAATTCTAGCCTATGAGGTCACCTTTTACCAGAACGGAGGCGCCGCCGCCGACCTTTCGCCCGCCATTCTGGAGCGCACCCTTTTTCATGCCACAAACAGTTATTTCATTCCTCATGTAAAGGCGACGGCTTACAGTTGTAAGACCAATCTTCCCCCCAACACCGCTTTCAGGGGATTCGGAGCGCCACAGGCCATGTTCGTTATCGAATCGGCCATTGCAATGGCGGCACACGAACTGGGCATCGGGGCGAATGAGATACAACAAAAAAACCTGATGAAGGACGGCGATATTTTCCCTTACGGACAAACGCCCGACCAGTCCCATGCTGCGGATTGCTGGGACGAAACCTGCAACTCCTTTGAAATTGATAAAAAACTGAACGAAATCGAAGCCTTCAACAGCTCATCTCAGTTCATAAAAAAAGGCATGGCCCTGATGCCCGTGTGCTTCGGCATTTCATTCACCAACACTTCGATGAACCAGGCGCGCGCCATGGTGCATATTTACCAGGACGGCAGCATCGGCATCAGCACGGGCGCGATCGAAATGGGTCAGGGCGTCAACACCAAGCTGAAACAGGTTGCCGCCGGAATATTTTCCGTTTCCCCGTCAAGGATCAGGCTCGAAACGACGAACACCAGCCGCATAGCCAACAGTTCGCCCACGGCGGCAAGCTCCGGCGCCGACCTGAACGGAAAAGCGCTGCAGATTGCCTGCAACGAACTTCTGGACCGGTTAAAGGAACAGGCCGCAGAAATGTGTAACGCCGGTAAGGGAACGATCTGCTTCCGCGACGAAAAAGTCTTCGCCGGCGAAACCGAAACGGAAACCGGCTGGGAGGAACTAATTATTTCAGCCTATAAAAAAAGAGTATGCCTCAGCCAGACCGGCCATTATGCCACGCCTGTCATCCATTTTGACAAGACAACAGAAAAAGGGCATCCTTTTGCCTATTATGTTTTCGGTACGGCAGCCGTCACGGTCACCCTCGATTGCCTGCGCGGAAGGTATCGGACCGACAGCGTGCAGATAGTTCATGATTTCGGCGCCGACATGAATTCCGACATTAACCGGGGGCAGCTTGAAGGAGCCGTGGTGCAGGGAATCGGCTGGATGACGATGGAAGAAATCCGGTATAACGAAAAAGGGAAACTGCTTTCCGACAGCCTCTCGACCTATAAAATTCCTGATATTTATTCTGTTCCAAAGATCATCGAGTGCAAGGCATTACAGGCGGAAGGCCCCGAAATGGCGGTTTTGGGTTCGAAAGCCATCGGCGAACCGCCTTTTATGTACGGAATAGGAGCCTATTTTGCCCTGCAGAATGCCATCAGGGCTTTCAATCCCCGATACGAAGCGGATTATCATTCACCGATGACGCCTGAGAAGGCGCTGATGGGCCTGTACAGCCGATAATCATCCGATCACCAGCCCTTAAGCCGTCTTCCTGTACCTGTTGATGGCAAGGATGGTAAACGCCACCGCAATCGCGATGAGGGCATAAACATCACCCCGGATATCCTGAAATGTTGATCCTTTCAGTATCACCATCCTGTTGATCCGCATGATATAAGCCACAGGGTTGATCAGGTCAATCTTCTGCGCCCAGTCGGGCATACTCTCCAGCGGAGTAAAAATGCCGCTCATGAGGATGAAGATAATCATAAAGAAGAACCCTGTGAACATGAATTGTTGTTGCGTACTTGAAAATGTGGAAAGAAACAGGGCCAGGCCCAGTACGGCCACCAGAAAAATAGCCGAACAAAGAAAAAGCAGGGCAATGCTGCCTTCGAACGGTATCCTGAAAACCAGTATGCCGATGATCAGTCCGATAGCCAGGTCGATGAGGCCGATGATAAGGAAAGGAACTATTTTGGCGGTGATGAACTGGTATTTTTTAACCGGGGTGACGTTGATCTGCTCAATGGTGCCGCTTTCCTTTTCCTTGACAAGGTTCAGTCCGGCAAGAATAAACCCGATTGCCAGCACAAGGATGCCAAGGATGCCGGGAAGCATATAATACTTGTAATTCAGCATTTCGTTGTACCAGTAGCGGTTGGTAACCATCACCTGGGGGATGGCCGCCATAGCCCTGCCGCCCGCATTTTCGGCAATAATATTCTGGTTGTAATCGCGGATCACACCATTCAGGTATGCCCACGACAGTTGCGCATTTGACGCGTTGATAGCGTTAGCCGACACCATCACCTTTACGGGATTCCCTTTCCCGATCTCCTTCCCGAAACCGGAAGGTATCTGGAGTATCAGACTGCATTTATCCTTGTGCAACAAATCATTAGCCTCTTCTTCCGAAAAAGTGGAATATCGCACCTTGAAAAATGTGGATCCTGCCAACTGGCTGACCAGTCCCCTGGATTCAACGGTCATATCGCGGTCGATGATGCACAGCTTTATATCTTTGATCTCAAAGGTTATAGCAGGCACCAGTATCAGCATCTGCACAATGGGAATTCCGAAAATCGCCTTCCCGATAAATTTATCCCTGAAGATTTGTAAAAATTCTTTTCGTATCAGGTATAATATCGTCCTCATCGCTGTTCCTCCGTTTTCGTTATTGAAGCCTTATCTTGAAATTCCTGATGCTCAGCCCGATAGCCGCCAGTGTGAAAGCAACGAGTATTGCCGTTTCCTTCCACACATAAAGGAATCCGGTTCCTTTGACCATGATATTTTTAATGATTACCACGAAATATCTTGGCGGCAGCAACGCGCTGATCCATCCGTAGACTTCCGGCATGTTTTCGATCGGGAAAATGAACCCGGAAAGCAAAACGGTCGGGAGCATCATACCCACCAGCGAGATAAAGATTGCCTGCTGCATGGTCTTCGACACCGTTGAGATCAGGATACCGATCGAAAGGCTCATCAGGATATAAAGCATTGATTCGGCCAAAAGCAGGGCCAGGCTCCCTTTTACCGGCAACTCAAACACCAGCCACGAAAGCACCAGGATCACGATTAAATCAATGAAGGAGAGGATAAAATACGGAAGCACTTTGCCCAGAATGATCTGAACAGGTTTCAACGGTGAAACAAGCAGCGCCTCCATGGTTCCGAGTTCTTTTTCGCGCGTGATGGTGATGGAGGTCATCAGGGCGCAGATCAGGATCATAATCAGGGTAATGACGCCTGGAACGAACATATACTGTCCTTTCAGGGCGGGATTATAAAACATCCTTACTTCCGGCTGCACCAAAATACTTCCGGCTGAAGAACCGGCCAGTTCCCGGTTATAATCCGAAATGATGGCCGAAATATAGTTGGTTGTGAGGGTGGCCATATTGGGTTCCGAGCCGTCGGCGATGATGCTTACCGTCGCCCTGCCGTTGCGGATAAGGTTACGTCCGAAGTCTTTTTCGAAGATAATCACCGCTTTGGTCTTGTTTCCGCGGAGCACCTTATCAATATCCTTGTAACTCAGCAGAGTCTCCCCTCTTTTGAAAAAGCCCGATGAAGTCAATTTATCGGAAATTTTTTGCGTCACCTCATCCCTGGAAAGGTCCAGAAAAGCCACGCGGGCATTTTTCAAATCCATGCTGACGACAAATCCGAACAGGAGTATCTGGGCGGCAGGTATCCCGAACAGGATGATCATGGTCCGGTAATCCCTGAAGATATGCAGGAACTCTTTTTTTACAAATCCGAAGAACCGTTTCATACTTTAATTGTTGGCCGGACGGGCAATTTTAATAAACACTTCCTCCACCGAATCTGCCGCATACTGCCTTTTCAGCTCGGCGGGCGTATCCAGCGCTACTATTCTTCCTTCGTTCATGATCGAGATCCTGTCGCAGTACTCGGCTTCATCCATGTAATGTGTCGTAACAAAAACGGTAATGCCGCGGGCTGCCGTTTCATAGATCATTTCCCAGAACTGGCGACGGGTAATCGGGTCAACGCCGCCGGTAGGCTCATCGAGAAAGACTATTTTCGGCTCATGCAGCACGGCTACCGAAAAGGCGAGCTTCTGCTTCAGCCCCAGCGGGAGATCCGAAATAAGCCTGTCGCCGTATTCTTCAAAATTGAGCTTTGCCAGCAGTGTATCTGTCCTTTCCCTGATCAGTTTTTTGCGCATCCCGTAAATACCGCCGTACAGCATGATATTCTCCTTCACAGTCAGGTCCTCGTACAGGGAAAACTTCTGGCACATATACCCGATGTTCTTTTTTATCTGTTCCGGCTGCTTTTTGGCATTAAAGCCGGCCACGACCACTTCTCCCGATGTAGGGCCGGACAAACCGGAGAGTATCCTGATAGCCGTAGTCTTCCCGGCGCCGTTTGCTCCGAGGAAACCGAAAATCTCCCCTTCATAAACCTCGAAGCTCAGGTTATCGTTGGCAGTGAAGTTGCCAAACTTTTTCACCAGGTTCCGGACTGTGATTACTTTATTATTTGTCATAAACAGCGTGATTATGGATTGGCATTTTTCTTCATCAATTCAAGAAACCGGTCCTCAATGCCAGCCCTGGTTTCCTCAATGGTAACACCGGAAACGCCCATCCTTTGCAGATATTCGGATAAAGTATCATCAAAACCGTCTGTTTTAAAAGTAACGTGTACCGAATCGCCGAAAGGATAAGCCGTATTGGTGCCGGGATAATCCCTCAGCGCCTGAATGAGCTTGTATTTTTCCGGCGCTTTTACGGTGTAAAGTTTCCTGGTAAAACCTTCCCGGATTTTCCCGGGCTCGTCGACCGAAAGGACCTGCCCTTCCTGTATGAGCGCCACCCGGTCGCACCTCATCGCCTCATCCATATAAGGTGTTGATACAACAATCGTTATATCGTATTTCCGGAGTTTTTTCAGCATATCCCAGAATTCCGACCGCGAAACCGCATCAACGCCGGTGGTCGGCTCGTCGAGGACCAGCAATTTCGGTTTATGGATCAGGGCGCATGACAAAGCAAGCTTTTGTTTCATGCCGCCGGACAGATTCCCGGCAAGCCGCTTTTTAAAAGGCTCAATATGCGAGTAAATATCCCTGATAAGATCATAGTTCTCCCTAACGGTAGTGCCGAAGACGGTGGCGTAAAAATTCAGGTTCTCCTCAACCGAAAGGTCCATGTACAGGCTGAACCGCCCGGGCATGTAACCGATGATCCTGCGTAGCTCTTTATATCCTCTTATGCAATCGAGCCCCATAATGGTCATTTCGCCTTCGTCGGGAAGCAGCAACGTGGTTATTATCCTGAAAAGCGTTGTTTTGCCGGCGCCGTCGGGACCGATAAACCCAAAGATTTCCCCTTCATCCACCCCGAACGTGATGTTCTTCAGGGCCTGCGTTTCCCCGAATTTTTTACCGATTCCGGCCGATTTAATGACTTCCTGCATGACTTTCTTAAAAAATGGCTTCTCCCGGCATCCCCGATTTCATGGCGCCGTTATTATGAACTTCAATTGTAACGGCATAAACAAAGGTTACACGCTCCTCTTTGGTCTGGATGACCTTGGGGGTAAACTCAGCCTTGCCCGAAATGTAACTGATCGTTCCCGGGAATGATTGGTAGCCTTTCTTCCCGTCATCAATCCTCACCGTACATTTCCCGCCAACCTTCAGCTTCCCAAGCTGAGCGCCGCTCACGTAAACCTTCAGCTTTATCAGCGATAAATCAGCGACCTTCAGCAGCGGCTTGCCGGCAGCCGTCAGTTCCCCGGCTTCAGCGTATTTTTCAATCACAGTCCCTTTCAAGGGGCTTATCACCCGGCAACGCCTGATCTGCTCATAAAGGGTGGCTTTTTTCGATTGCTGTACCGATAATTCTGCGGCTACCGAAGCTTTCTGCGTGTTGTTGGCAGCTATCTGCTTTTGCAATACGGCAACCTGGCCGGTCAGGTCATCATACTGTTTCTGGGTTGCGGCATCACCTTTCAGCATGCTTCCCGTCCTGGCAATATTTACATTCAGGTTTTCGATCTGCTGGCTGAGGATTTCGTTTTGTGAACCTATCGTGGCCAGGCGCGTCGATACACTTTTCATGCCGGCATCAATTTCAGCTTTCTGAAGATAAAACAAGGTGGTGTCGATAACGGCAATTTCCGCCCCTGAATCAATTTCCGATCCTTCCGTTACATTAAATCTCAGTATTTTTCCGCTGGTTTCGGGGGAAACAATTACCTCGGTTGCCTCAAAAGTCCCGAATGCATCCGCATCGCTGTTTTTTTCACTGCAGCCGGCCAGAACCACCATGGCTGCCGGTACGATTAATAATCCGGTTTTCATATTATTCAATTTCCTTTCCGCTTATGTTTATATATTCCACTCTCGCCATGGCAAGATTGATTTTATGTATTTCGTAATTGATCATGGCCTGCCTTTCGGAATTGAGTTCATTCATATATTCGGTGGCCGTTATGGTCCCGTTATTATACTTCGATTCCGATACAGCCGTTATCCTTTTCCTGATTTCAATGAGTTCTTTGTCGGTATTCAGAAGTGATTCCAGACTGAGTATATCCGCGCTTTTGGCATCAAGCAGCCTTTTCAGGTTTTCCGTCATATCTTCCTTACGACCGTCAAGAATTCTTTGCTGTATGGATACTATCTGTTTCACATTCCTTACCTTGTTCCAGTCATAGATGTTCCATTTTACGCCGGCGCCGAGGATATAATAAGGGGCGAACTCATCTTTAAAAAAGTTGCTTCCCGGAGGATTCCCGTAACCCAGGGTAGCAAAGCCGAAGGCCTTTGGCATCCGCTTGCTCTGCAAAACCTGCAGGGATGCCTCCAGTTGCTGTTTCCGGAGGTCAAACATCTGCAATTCAGGGCGGTTTATCGCATAAGCCAGGTTTTCGCCAGCAACCGGAAGCGTGAACTCAGTCGAAGTATCCATCCCTGTTCCGGTGAGGCCGGACAATATCTTCACAAAGGACGTCTTCCTGATGCCGTTCTCTGTTATCTGTTGCTCCAGTGTAATTTTTTCGGATAAAAGAACATCCAGGTCGGATTTCAGGGCCGTGCCGCTTGCCAGCGCCGAATTCACTGAAGCAATCCGCCTGACAATCAGTTCCAGGTAACTTTTCAGCAGTTCTTTCTGACGGTCAAGGAGCAGGATGTTGAAGTAATACCCGTTAACCTGATTGCGGAGTTTGTACAAATCGGCTTCCGTCTGTTTCTGATTGATGTCCAGGTCGGCTTTCTCAACCGTCCTGGCATGTTTTACAGCGCCGCCGTCATAAATGGTTTGATTGACATCCAGGGTAATTTTATATTGCTCATGAGGCATCGGTTGAATTTTACCGGCCATAGCAGGCAGAGAACCAAGAATGTCACCCATGTCTACCACCGATGAGTTGTAGACAAAGCTACCGTTGGCATCCAGCGTGGGGAGCCATCCTTTGGAAAGGTTTTCATCCTTAAGCTGCCAGATTTCCCGGTATGCGTCCTTTTCGGCTGCGACCGGCGCGACAGCATATGCCTTTTCGTAACATTCCTTCAGGGTCACTACCTTCTGGGAGATGGCCTGAGCCGGAAGGAAAAGAACAAGCATGGGGAGGCAGAGTTTGGAGTGCATGAAGCAACTAAAGTACTTGAAGTACCTGAAGAACTTTAGGCGCTTGAAATACTGCGAATTATCGAAGGTTCCGAACAAATGATTTTTCATCAAACTAATTCTTTATGTTCTTTCTGATTAAGGTGAAGATTTTAAGCATTTCGGCCAACTCAAGGCGAACAGACTGCAGATCGCAGCTTTCGATCCAATTCATCGCCTCGATGATTTCCAGCCAGTATTCTGTTTCGCCGGCCAGGCTTTCGTACCAGGAGATTTTATTCCTGAAATCCGATTCGCTCCCCGAACGGAGTATTTCCAGGCAATTATCCCCGACGTTGGTTCCGGATTCCGCGATCCGGTTCCTTACAACCCTGCCTTCATCCGTATCCGGCAAGGAAAAAGACAGCCGCATGATAGCTGTTGAAAAATTCCTGGACCTTTCTTCCAGCAATTTGCCGAATTCTTTATTATCCATAGCTTTTCAATTATGTAACTCTATTTCTAACTTCAGGCACTTTAATCGCTCCAGGCATTTCAGTCACTCCAGGCGCTAATAACGCAAAACACAGAACGAAGGACACAGAACGCAAAACGGAGAACGTAAAACACAGAACGCAAAACGCAAAACACAGAACGCAAAACGCAGAACGCAAAACGCAGAACGTAAAATGGAGAACTACAGGCACTCCAGGCGCTTTACTCACTCCTTCCTGATAGCCCCAATCACAAAATCAGCCGCATACTCTTTCCGTTTCTCGATATAATCATTAAAACTTCCGCCGAACCGCTCCAGAATGACAGAAAGAAGTCCCCTGGCTGCAAACGGGAATACGCTCATCCCAACGATAGAAACCATCAACTGCGGGATATTCTCTGAAGTGATATTGTATTTTTCAAGTTCATCCTTGTGCTGTGATTCCAGGGTAGCCCATATCCTGGTCACGTCAAGCGTCTGGATAAACTTTCTGACAATAGCCGGGTTCCGGTTGATTTCGTTCAGGAGGAACGAGGGAAGCCTGGGGTTTTTCTGAAGGAAAGCAATATGCTCCCTGAGGAAAAACCTGATCTTATCTTCCAAAGCAACCTTATCATCAAATACAGGGGCAAACTTTTTGAACATCTCCCCTGCAATCTTTTCAAATACTGCATTAAAAAGCCGGTCTTTCGTACGGTAATAATAGTGCAGCAACGATTTATGGATGCCGGCGCGATCGGCTATATCCTGCATGCGGGTTCCATCCAGCCCTTTTTCGAGGAATACCTCCGTTGCAGCATCAAAGATCTTTTCTTCGGTTTGTTTATCATTTTCGGCCATCACATTTTACTTTTAGGTTTAACTTTTAAGATTAACCATAACGTTTAACCAACTGGTCAAATGTACGACAATTTATTCCTGATCCGACACTTTCTTTAATTTTTTTTACTCATTACTCCAACACACTGATATTCTGATTATTGTCGACATACGACAGTCAGACCGGAATACGCCATCCACGCTCAAAAGAATAAAAACCTATGGATTATCAGCAGGAGAAAAATCAGGATTGCCCCGTTATGCCAAAGGAAACATGCCCGATGGCGATAAAAGGCTTCGGTGAATATAGCCGGCCGGTCAAAATCTATATGTGAACTTTTATCTTCACCCCGAGGGTGTATTTATCAGGAAGGTTATAATTATTTATCCCCCTGTAGTATACATTGTTGAACAAATAAAGTGTGCTGTTGTCGTAATCCTTGTTTTTTGAAAACGTCAGCAGGTCCTGACCGAAAATGCTGCATGTAAGGCTCAGTAGATTACGTATTTTAAACGGGTACGACACCGAAATCTCCTGCAGCTTCAGATATGTTGCATCCATGACTGAATTCTCATTGACATCTAAACTAAGTTCAATATAATACTCCTGGGCTTCAACATTAACCGTGTTGGGAATATATTTACCGGCGGCATCGTCCCACATCACGCCGTCTCCGACTACGCCGTTTTCGCGGTCAGCCGTATGGCTGAGCGTCCCGGCATAGGTTCCCCATAGATAGAACGAAGAATAATAGCTGCCCCCTTTGCTATATTCTATACCTGCCGTAATTGTGACCTTGTTGATTCTGACCGAATTATTCCAAAAAATCATGTAATCGGGGTTCACATTACCAAGTGACTGAACGCTTGCCTTTGTAGCATACCCCCTTTCGAAGACTATTTTTCCGTTATACCGGTTGAATGCAGTTCCATAAATATCTCCATAGGATTGCCCACCAGCACAGCCGAGTGTAATCGGATTGGTTACATAGAAATAACAACCCTCCCGGAAATCCTGGAGTATATTTTTATTTCTAAAAAATGCGACAGAAGATTCCCAGGTAACTTTCCGTAGTCGTACCGGAATTACATCGAGGCCGATTTCCACTCCTGAATTTTTCATTGCAGCATCATCAAATGCTGTAGCGTAAATCCCCATCAAATTATCGATATTTATTGTCCGTGAAGAATAACCGTTAAAAGATGCCGTTACCCTGTTTGAAAACAGCCCCAATTCTGCACTTATGGTATATTCGGAAATAACAGGCACATTCATTCTTTCACCATTAATGAATGAATACTGGAATGTGCCGTTTAACCCTGTTCGTGAGTATCCTGTTTGTATGCTGAACCTGGAAACAACTTCAGGCAGACGAAGTATCTTTTCAACATCAGCGCCCGTCGATGCAGCGTAATAAACCGGCAATGCCTGATGTTGCTCATCAGACCAGAGATCATCATTATCCCTGGTCATGGTAAGACGAAGATGCAAAGCCTCCTTGCACGAAAAGGATACACCGCCGTAACAGCCATGCTTTTTATCGGTAGTGTTATATTCCAGAAGCCAATCATGGCCGTTAAGCATTTCTCTTTCATTTAAACTGCTTTTCGTGTTATAGGAATACCAGCCCAGGAAAAAATCGAAAAAGTTTGCTTTCCCCAGGCGAAAATTCCAATCGGCAAACACGGAATGCCGCGTGCCGGAAAGTCCCGACGCTTCATTTTTCTCACAGGTGATATCAACGGAAGCCGGCGGAACAACATGTTTTCCGTTCGCATCAATATCATAGGATCCCAACACATAATTCAAAGAGAATCTCCTGGTGATGGAAATTTTTGCCCCTAACGTACCAAAGAGGTTTGTCCTTCCTACTTCAGATACTCTTTCTTTTGCATTGAACCATGGATTATCCCAGTATGTACCATTGTAGTTATATTGCGTTGAATCGCGCCGGCCGGCCTGCCAGTAA
>Ga0209098_1001451_pt1 | contig 22708 bp, 19 predicted proteins | sample AD_JPNHW1_MetaG_FD_184429 | JGI IMG/M metagenome (GOLD analysis project Ga0209098, IMG submission 184429) | Active sludge microbial communities of municipal wastewater-treating anaerobic digesters from Japan - AD_JPNHW1_MetaG (SPAdes) (version 2) | ecosystem: Engineered > Bioreactor > Anaerobic...
CGTTGCTCCATGCGAAGGCGCGGGGGAGCAGGAAGCCCAGGCCCAGCGATGCGGCGAGCAGGACCATGGAAAACGCGAAGAGATGGCGCGGTGGCTTGGGTGGTTGGCGCAGGTAGCCGACATCCCCCTCGTCCTGATCAAAGGCACTATTGACGGCCATGGTGCCGCCGTTCATCAGCGCCACAAATACGAACCAGCCCAGCAGCGTTGCGGGGATGGGCAGGTGCAGCCCTTTGGCCATCAGGGCACCCAGCAGGAAATGGGCGCTCATGATGGGCCATTCCAGGGGGCGCAGATGCAGCATGTAGGCCAAGGCCCGTGGGCCGATCAGGCGCTCGAAGAAACGGCGGATGCGGAAGTCCGTCACGCGATGTCCTCCCGGTGAAGGGGCTGGATATTGGAGCTCGAGGCTTCAGTTTTGGGCTCTGGCTTGGGTTCCACGTAGGCTTCCATCGCGGCGACCATGAGCGACGGCGAGAACGTCGTGTCCACGCACATGCCGTGGGGCAGCCCCAGCGGGATCGCCAGCGAGGGCACATCGGGGAACTTGAGCAGCCCCTTGAGCAGACGATCCGTGCAGCTCACGGCCACCATGAGATCCGGGGCGAATTCCCGCGCCTGGCGATAGGCCTTGTGGCTGCGGTTGGCAATGCGCACATCCCAGCGTTGGGTCAGGGCGTTTTCCAGCACATCTCCCACGGGACACAGCCCGCAGGCGCGGCAGGTCGTGAGATCCGTCAGGATCTCGGCCTTGCACGAGGCCAGCTGGATGCAGTGGGGCAGCAGCACCAATGCCTTGCGCGCTCGCTCCGCCTCGAAAAGCCTCCCGACCTGAAGGTTGTTCCAGGCGCAGAAGGACAGCACCCAGTCAGTCTCCCGGCCGAGGAGACGAGCCAGCGGTCGGAGAGCTTTCACCCAGAGCCCCTCGTGGCGCACGATGGAAACGCGGTCCCGCTGGTAGCGTCGGCCTTGCTTGAAGGTCGGCCACAGCTCGACAAGACAGGCGATCGCCAAGACCAGGAAGGGCAGGCGCGCGTGCGGCACCAGGATCGCGCCGATCAGGGCCGCGAGCGCAAGGGCCACAGGAATGCCGCGCCGGAAGGCGAGAAAGAGGCCTGGGGAGGCACCGGGGATGAGGAGCGGTCTACGCATGCCTCTCCATTATGGCTATTTGGAGCCTCCCGCGGCGAGTCCCACGAGCTTCTTCAGATCGTTGTCCGTCCAGCGGATGCCGCCGCCCGCGAAGAACGTGCGCAGTTCGCGGTTGCCGATGTCCTGCACGCCCGCCTGGACATACAGCCCCTTCCAGAACTGGAAGCTGCTGGTGACCCGGTAGCGGGGGTTGGGTTTGTCGTCGCGTTTGGTGAAGTCGTAGGCCAGGGCGCCCAGGCGGAAGCGGTCGTCCATGGCGCGGTATTCCGCACCGGCGCCGCCCTTGCCGTCGATGATGCCGCCATGCAGGACGAAGTGCTCGCCCAGGCGCTTGGCGAATTCCGCAGATACGGTGAAAGCCTGGTCCGTCGTGACGAAGCGGGTCTTATCCAGCGCGCCCGTGGGCAGGCCGGTGACCGGGTCGATCGCGCCGCTGGCGCGCGTGCTTTCGGAGATCTTGCCATCGGGGGTGCTGGAGAGGCCGATGGAATACCAGTAGTCCTTGCGGGGCGCGATCTCGATGCCCAGACCCGTCTGGGAATCCCCGCGCTTGGTCCACTGCGCACCACCCATATCCAGGCGCAGCTCCATGTTCTTGATGCCGCCAAGCAGCTCGTTCACGTTATCCACGGCGGTGTTGATCTTCTGCACCGTGGCTTCGTCGTTGAGCAGCTTGCCGATGGTGCCTTCGCCCTTGTTTACCTTGTCCGTGATGGAGCGGATATTTTCGGACGTCGTTTGGAAATTCTGCGCCAGCTTGCGCACATCAACGACCAAACCCTTCACCTCGGGGCGCGTGTCGTTGACCATGCCATTCAGATTGCGGCCCAGATCCTCGAACTGCTGGGCCAGCTTGGGCAGGCGATCGCGCAGTTCTGCGCTGACGGCGGCCGCGTTGGCCATCGTCTCGTTGATGGCGCCGTGGTTCTCCTGCGCCATGGCGCGGAATTCGCCGGTCAGCACGCGGATGTTGTCCACGATCTCATCCAGCTTCTGGCGTCCCGCTTCGCCGCCGATGGATTCGTTCAGCGCCTGGGTGATGCCCTTCACGTCCTTGCCGATGGCGGCCAGCGTTTCCATCAGGCTATCGAGACCGACGCCCTCCTTGCTGGCGATGAGGCTGCGATTGGCCAGCGGGCCGCTTTCGGGATGTCCGGGGTCCAGGTCCACGTACTTCTCGCCCAGGATGCCGATGGAGCTCAGCGTGGCGCTGGCGTCGCTGTAGATGGGTACGGCGGGATCGACGGAGATGACGACGCGGGCGCGGCTGCGCTCAAGGCGGATTTCCTGCACGCTGCCCACCTTGACACCGGCGACCAGCACCTTGCCCTGCTGCGTCAAACCCGCGACCTGCTTGAATTCCAGCGCGAAGTCGCGTTCGGACTTTTTGCCGAAGAAATCAATCTTTTGGGTGCGGAAGATCAAGATGCCCAGGACGACGAGGCTGGCGAGAAAGAAGGCGCCGACTTTGGTTTCAAGCTTCATGGGGCAACCCCGGTCAATGGATGGTAGATCGCATGGTTGGTTCGTTTGGGTGGCGGTGGATCCTGCAGGAACGGCCCATCGGCGTCGCCGCGCAGGAACTGCTGAACGATGGGGTGCGGATTATCGCGGAAGGTGCTGCCGGGCTCGCAGGCGATGACTTCACCGCGGAAGAGCAGGGCGATGCGATCCGCGATCTCGAAGGCGCTTTTCAGATCGTGCGTGATGGTGATGGTGGTGACGCCCAGCTCATGCTTGAGGTCCAGGATCACGCGCCCGATGACATCCGTCATGACCGGATCCAGGCCCGTCGTCGGCTCGTCGAAGAGCAGGATCTGGGGCTTCAGGGCGATGGCGCGGGCAAAGCCCACGCGGCGCTTCATGCCACCGGACAGCTCCGAGGGTTTGAGTTTCTGGCAGCCCCTCAGGCCCACGAGGTTCAGGCACTCGTCCACGCGATCGGCGATCTCGCCTGGGCTCATCTGGGTATGGCGTTTGAGCGGGAAGCCGATGTTGCCCTCGACGGTCATCGAATCGAACAGGGCCGCCATCTGGAAGCACATTCCGATCTTCTTGCGCACCTGGAACAATTCGTCGCGCTTGAGCTGGTGGATAATGTTGCCATCCACGGAGACGTGGCCGGAATCTGGCGTCAGCAGGCCCATGATGTTGCGCAGGAGCACCGTCTTGCCGGTGCCGGATCCGCCCAGCACCACGAGGCTCTCACCTTCCTTGACCGAGAGATTGACGTTGGACAACACCACCTTGGGGCCGAAAGCCTTGGACAGGTTCACCACGTCGATGAGGGGAGAATTTGGTTCCAAAAGAGCCTCAGACCAGCAGGAGCTTGGTAAGGAAGAAGTCTGCGATGAGAATCCATAGCGAGGAGGTGACGACGCTGCTGGTGGGCGCGTTGCCCACGCCTTCGGCGCCTCCCTGGGTGCGATAGCCGCGCCAGCATCCCACCAGGGCGATGATGATCCCGAAGACCAGGGCCTTGGTGAGCGCGATGCGGACATCGCGCACATCCAGCAGCTTGTAAAAATCGCTGGCGTAGACCGTGGCGCTTTGACCTTCGGCGCCCACCAGCAGCATGTAGCCGCCCCAGTAGCCGACGTAGATGGCCATGGCCGTGAGCAGGGGCAGCATGATGGCCGAGGCCAGCAGGCGCGGGACAAACAGATAGTGAACGGGGTCCGTCGCCAGGCATTCCAGGGCGTCGATCTGTTCCGTGACCTGCATGGTGCCCAGTTCGGCCGCCATGGCGCTGCCCACGCGTCCGGCGAGCATGAGTCCCGAGATGACTGGGGCCAGTTCACGGGTGATGGCGAGGCCGTTCACCTGCGCGGCCAGGCCTTCCGCCTGGAACTGCTTGAATCCATAGGCGAGCTGCAGGGCGAACACGAGGCTCACCGCCAGCGAAGTCAGCACGATGACGGGGATGCTGTTCACGCCAACCGCCACGAACTGTCGCATCAAGTTCGCCGTGTCGAAAGGGCGCCTGAAGACCGCTGCGAAGGCGCGGCCGGATACGACCGAAAAATCGCCAGCCTGTTCGAGCGCAACCAGTGCGCGTCGTCCAATCTTGTCAAGCAAGGATGTCAGCATGAAAAACCATTGTCGTATCGCATCACAGTCTCTAGCTTAGCCGATCTGATTACGGAGTTTCTCGCGAAGACGAGCTGCTGATCCCGCTTTGACGGTCAAAGTCGCGCGGGTGATGGCCAGAGCGTCGCCAGGGACATCCTGCGAGATGGTGCTTCCCGCAGCCAGCAGCGCGCCGTCGCCGATCGTCACGGGTGCGATCAGCTGCGTGTCAGAACCCACGAAAACGTTTTTGCCAATGACTGTCTTGTGTTTGCGGAAGCCGTCGTAGTTGCAGGTGATGACCCCGGCGCCCACGTTGGTCATCTCGCCCACTTCGGCGTCGCCCAGATAGGTGAGGTGATTGGCTTTGGCGCCCGCGTGGAGCGTCGTCTTCTTCGTCTCCACGAAGTTGCCCACATGAACGCGGGCTTCCAGCACCGAGCCTTCGCGCAGGCGGGCAAAGGGGCCGACGATGGCACTTGGTCCCACCTGCGCGCTTTGAGAGAGCGTATAGGGCTTGATCTCGACATCCTCGGCGATGACGGTGTCCTGGAGGATCGAGCCCTGGCCAATGCGCGCGCTGCGGCTGATGTGCACGCTGCCTTCAAGACGGACCTGGGGTTCGATCAGGACATCCGGTGCCAGCTCCACGCGAGGGCCGATGAACGTCGAGGCGGGGTCGACGATCGTCACGCCCCGATCCATCCACCGATCGTTGATGGCCGTGCGTGCCTGCGTCTGGAGTGCGGCGATGTCCCGACGGTTGGCGATGATGCGAAGACCTTTGGTCTCGGGAAGGTCTTTGCCAGGAACTGTCAATAACGCTTTGGCGGATTGAACGGTGAAGAATCCCGGAAGAGATGCCTTGTTGGTGATGTCTTTTGCGTCGAGGCCGTCCAGAAGACCACTGAAGGCAATCAGCGGGGCATCGCCCCGCAAAACCAGGATGGGCGCCTCGCCCAGGGTGTCAAAGTCCTCGGCGTTCAAGGTGGATGCGGGACAGGGCAGGAGGCCTTCCTTGCTCCATCGTTCCATGGCCTCTGAAATTCGCGTATCGCCGTCATGGAACACTCGCGCCTGGGTGATGTTTTCAGGCAAGGCGCGCAGGACCCATAACAGCGCCGCATCGCCAAGGATGGCGTGGAGGCACGGGGGCAGGTTGGAGCACAGGCACTCGCTCTGGCCGTGGGCCAGGATCAGGGCGGTCGCGTTCATTAAAACTCCTTACCTCTTGTGCCGCAAAGCCATCTAGGGGTTCCCTTTGGGCGCCTGGGTTCGTTCCGCCAGGCGAATCGCCAGGGCGGTTGCTTCCAGGAAATTGGTGGGATCGCCGACCCATTGCCCGGCCTTGTCGAAGGCCGTTCCGTGGTCTGGCGAGGTCCGGATGAAGGGCAACCCCAGCGTCAAGTTCACGGCGGTCTTGGGTTCCAGGACCTTGATGGGGATCAGGCCCTGGTCGTGGTACAGGGCGACCACGAGATCGAATTCGCCCGCAGCCGCACGCTGGAAGAGGGTGTCCGAAGGCAAGGGCCCGAAGAACTGGGGCGAGGGGTGGTGCGGTTTGGCGCTTCGCGATCCTGGCTGGAAGACTTCGATCTCGCGCTGATCGCTGATCTCGGCCATGGGAACCCGGTTCGGGAAAAGGGCCCAATCCTTGGGGGCTGGGCCTGGGATGAAGGGCGAGCGCACGTGTGAGAAGGGGGTCTGGTCCCCGGCCCGGCGAAACTCGACGAAGGAGGCTTCGGCCTGCACGATGGCTTCTTTCAGGATGGATTCCTCGTCGCCGAACGCGCCGCCCTCTCCCGCGTGGGGATTGAGCGCGCACAGGGCGACCCGCAGGTCGAGCTTGCCGGAAAGGCGCATGAACCGGTCCGCCGCGAAGGTCAGCGTCTCCGCCACACCATCCACGGAGAGTTCGGCCACCACCGAGCGCAGGCTCTGGTGGACCGTGTGCAGGACGACCCACAGGCTGGGGCTTACGAAGGCCATGCGTGTGATCGGAGAACCTGAAAGCTGCTGCAGGAATTCCGTATGGCCTGGGATGGCGTATCCGGCGGCGTGGGCAGCGGCCTTGGAGAGCGGCAGGGTCACGAGGGCGTCGCCGGCACCGCGAAGCACGCGATGAGCGCCGGTTCTCACGGCTTCGACCGCACAGCGCCCCGAGGCGGCGGAACCCACGCCGATGGTCAACTGCTGCGCGGTGACATCGGGGCAAGGATCAATCCATAGGGCTCTGCCGCGCTGGCCGGAGGCCGCATCCTGCGTCCAGAGCGTGGAACTTAGGCTTGGGCTTTCCTCTTCGGGCGCGACGGCGAAGGGTTTTTCCCAGCCCCATTCGACTGGCAGGGACGGCCAAGGACCTAGCAGTTCCAGGCCGATCCGAGAACCCACGATGGTGGCATCACACCAGGACGTGATGATGTGAAGGGTGCGCAACAGCAGCTCAGGGCCGATTCCGCAGGGATCGCCCAAGGTGATCACGATGTTGGGGCGTTGGCTCATGGGGGAAGGCGGCCTCAGTCGTACAGGGGAAGATCCACCTCGGGGGTCGAAGTCTCTTCCTTTTTGCTGGTTCGGCTTCGGCGGATGCGGGGCTCTTCATCCTGCTTGTAGATGTATTTGATGTTGTGCTTCGGAACCAGCAGGTTCGGCTCCTTGATGCGGTTGATCTTCAGGCAATGCTTGTCGTACCACTCGATGACGCCGCGCAGCTTCTCGTCATTCTGCAAAACCACCACCATGGGCGTCTTTGCCTGCATCTGTTTCAGGTAATAGAAACTTTCGGCATTTGTCTGCTCTGGGGGGGCGATCTTGCGGCGCGGGCTGCCGAGGCCCTGTGGAACACTGGCCGCGTTGGGATTGATCGCGCCGCCGGTGATGGGGTCCACGGGCATAGGGGTGGTGGTCGGAGGTTCGATTGGGGCCGTCTTCGGGGCGCGCCCGATCTTCTCCTTGATTTCGTCAAAATTCGGGCGGATGAGCTTGCGGTTCATGGCGGATCCAGTCGTGATCGAATTGCTCAAAGGTGGCATCTTGGCGGCAGATCCGCAAGGCGAATAGTCACGCGAGAGGGACGCCAAGGAACACCTGGGTGCCTTCACCTTCCCTGCTCTCAATCCGGATATCCCAGCCCATGCGCTGAACGAATTGGAAGACGAGACTCATGCCGAGTCCCGTTCCCTCCTGGAATCCACTGGCGAAGGGCAGGAACACGGTCTTGAGCTGATCTGGGCTCATGCCACAGCCCGAATCCTCCACCGTGATTTCGATCCGTTGGGCGGCCTGTTGGAATCGGACCCTCACCTCCCTGCGGTTGGCGGTTCGAAGGGCTTTGCGGGCATTGCTGAGGAGGTTCGTGAAAACCTGATGAATGCACTTCTGGTCACCCAGGATGTAGACTTCCGGTGAAGCCTCGATGTGGAGCGGAATTCCGGAGCTGCGCGGATCGGTCTCCCAGCTTGACCGGATCTCGTCGATCATTGTCGGCAGCCAGCAGGGTTGCGTCGATACCGCGCGCGGTCGGGTGAAATCCAGGAAGTCGCTGACCAAACCGCTGACGCGATCGGATTCCCGCTGCAGGATCTTCAGCACGCGCTGCTGCATGGCCTGTGGTTGATCGCCTTTCCCGAGAATCTGCGCGCAGCCCTGGATGGAAGCCACGGGATTCCGGAGCTCATGGGCCAGTTCTGCCGAGAGCTCGCCTACGGCGGCCAGACGCTCGTTGAGCCGGGTCCGTTCTTCCAGTGCTTTCAAATCTGTCAAATCCTGGAACAGCAGCAGGTGTCCGTTCTGGTGGCCTTCGCTATCGCGAATCGGCGCCACATTGCCGCCCAGAATGCGCCGCGAGCCGTTCTCCAGTGTGAATTCCCGCTCGAATCGCTGTTCCCGGGAAAATCCCTGATGGTGAAACAGGTCATGGAGTCCCAGCTCCATGAGGTTCATGCCCAGAGGCAAAGGGCGATGCAGGATGTTTTCGGCGGCGGGATTGGCAGAGGTGACCAGTCCTTCCATGTCCAGGGTGACCAGTCCTGAGAACATGGATTCGAAGACCCTCCGGTAGAGCGCTGATAGCTCGTCCACGGTCGCTTCGGACTGCTGCAGGGTGCTGCGCAGCGTCTCCAGGTGCTTGCGGATGAGCACGACGACCAGCACCGCCATGAGGATCTGGATCGTCGCGAAACCGAGGACGAAAAAGCCCCTCGATGGTTCCAGATCCCCGATGGGGCCGGAGTGCCCGAAGGCGGGCAGGGCGCCTGTGGAGAAAAGAAAAAAGCTGAGGATATGGAACAGGGAGGTCACGATCCCTACGCCGACGATCTCTGGGATACCCAGGTAGAACGCCGAGGCCAGCACCGGGAAGATGTAGGCCGTGGTGAACCGCTCCTGATCGACGCCCTGGTAGGCGATCAGAAGGGCGATCAGCAGGATGTCTAGCAGGAGGTTGATCCTGATCCACAGAAGGGATGGGGTGCCGAATGGCTTGCCGGTTCGCTTGAGCGAGCGCCCGCATTCCCAGACGCTTTCGCAGAAGAAAGCCGCCAACAGGGTGAAATAGACGTTCTCATGGGTGGGGTGGTTCGTCTCGGCGGGCAGCGCCAGGAGAAGCACGGCCAAGCCAAAGCTCAGGATGAATCGGAACGCCAAGGGCAGGAATGGCGCTCCGGGCGAAGAAGCCGGGCGTGCGGTCGCAACGGGTGTGATCATCCGCCCAGGATCGCGCAGGATGAGCAAATTGCCATCCCCCTGATCCAACCCAGGTCGATGGAAATTTTGATTGACGTCTCGCCAAGCCCTGCTACCATTGAAGTTCACCACGCGGGTGTAACTCAGTGGTAGAGTGCAACCTTGCCAAGGTTGAAGTCGTGAGTTCAAATCTCATCACCCGCTCCAAACCACGAGCCGCATCATGCGGCTCGTGCTATTTTGAAAACCAGGGCGCCGTAGCCAAGTGGTAAGGCCGCAGACTGCAAATCTGCCATTCATCGGTTCGATTCCGATCGGCGCCTCCAATCTCTACCGGTCTTCGTGACCACATCCAAGCGGGTGTAACTCAGTGGTAGAGTGCAACCTTGCCAAGGTTGAAGTCGTGAGTTCAAATCTCATCACCCGCTCCAAACAGGCCGCCCTCGGGCGGCCTGTTCGCGTTACACCAAAGGGCCAGACCCTTGCCGGTCTGGCCCTTTGATCATGCGATTTGGAATGCGGGAGTGGGAGCTACTTCAGCAGCGACAGGATGGATTGGGCGGACTGGTTGGCTTGGGCCAGGGCGCTGGTACCCGACTGGTTCAGGATCTGATACTTGGTCAGGCTCACCACTTCATCCGAGATATTGGCGTCCCGGATCTGGGAGTAGGCTGCGGTGAAGTTCTCCACCTGGATGCCCAGGGAGTTGGAGATGGAGGTGATCTGCTGCATCGTCGCGCCGATGGAGGCTCGCACGTTGCTGACGGATTCCAGCGCGCTCATGATCAAGCCCGCGGCAGCAGATGCTGCCGTGTCCGATTGTAGATTGGTACCGAGCGTTGCCCCTTGGTTCGCCGTTAGGCCAAGTGCGGAAACAGTGCTTGAGGCGATGACCGGGATACTGATGCCGATGGGTGAGAAGGTGCCGACAGAAACCGTCGCGGCCGCTCCGTAGATGCTCGCGCCGTTGAAGGTTGTATTCACGCCGATATCGGCGATGCTCTTGATGATGTTCTGGAACTCAGCGTCGATATTTGTGCGGTTGGAGTTGCTGATGGTGCCGGTCTTGGCCTGTTCTGATAGCTCAGCGGCGCGGGTCAGCAGATTGGTGACTTCATCCAGCACGCCGTCGGCCACCTGCAGATAGCTGACGCCGTCGTTAGCGTTGCGCTTGCCCTGGTTGGCGATGCGGATATCTGCGCCCAGCTTGTTGCTGATGCCCAGCCCGGCTGCGTCGTCAGAAGCGCGGTTGATGCGCCGACCCGTGGTCAGGCGCTCAATGGTTTTCTGAAGGCCACCGTTGGTGATCTCCAGCTGACGGGAAGCCCCGAGTGCCGCGACATTGTTCAAAATCGAGACCATGATGTCCTCCTTGGCGGTCTGTCACGGCAGCATCCGTGCCGGTCGCCAAGGGCAGTGCGAAGGCGGTGCCAACTTCCGATGGGCTTGGGGGTTGGTTCTTGTCGATGAAATGTGAATATATTGTAAGTTGCTTTAATGCAATATTTTACGGTTTAAGTGTGGATGCAGTGGGCGTCGTTCGGCGTGGACGGGATGGTGGGCGGGCAGGCCTGTAGGGGGCTGTTTTTGCCCTGTTTGACTTGCATCCGGTTTCCAGGGATTCGCGAGCGTTTTCCCTTCCGTTGGATTCACTCGGTAGATTCTGCTGGCCTTGGCTGATCGATCCAGCCGCCGCCCAGCAGTTCGTCACCTTGATAGAAAACAATGGCTTGCCCTGGCGTAATGGCCATCTGGGGCTCGTCAAAGGTGACCTGGGCGCGTCCATCGGCCAGCAGCTCGAGGGTGGCGGGGGCTTCGGGGCTGCGGGAGCGGATTCGAGCCGCGCACGTCAGACACGTTCCAGGGGCAGGGAAATCCCGCACACACCAATGGAGGTCCCTCGCCAGCAGGTTTTGCCCTGGGAGATCCTTCTTCCCGCCCACCCAGACGGTGTCGGTGGATGGCTCCAGGCGCACCACATAGAGCGGTTCCACATGGGCGATGCCCAGGCCTTTGCGTTGGCCGATGGTGTAGCGCCAGAATCCCTGATGGGTACCCAGGGTCCGGCCATCTTCGAGGAGGCGGATTTCGCCGGGAATGCGCTCGGGCGCTCGGCCTTCGCGCTCGATGTAGGTGTCGTAGCGGTCGTTGCCCACAAAGCAGATTTCCTGACTCTCGCGTTTTTCAGCCAGATGCAGGCCCAGTTCTGCGCCGAGCGCCCGCACCTGGGGCTTGCTCAGCTCGGATAGCGGGAACAGGGTTCTCGCCAGGGTGGCTTGCGTGTGATGAAAGAGGAAATAACTCTGATCCTTGGCCGCGTCCAGGGCCTTCCGCAGATGCCAGCCATCCGCATCGTGGGTGATGCGCGCGTAGTGTCCCGTGGCCACGGCGCGGATGCCCAGTTCATCCGCCTTGCGCATCAGCGCGTCGAATTTCAGGTGCTGGTTGCAGAGGATGCATGGGCTGGGGGTTTCCCCGCGCAGGTAGGTGTCGATGAAGGGAGCGATGACGGTGTGCTGGAATTCTTTCTGGAAATCCATGACGTAGTGCGGGAAGTCGCGCTCGTAAGCGACGCGGCGCGCATCCTGGAAATCGTCCAGCGTGCAGCAGCGGCCCAGGGATTCCTCGCTCGGATCCTTCGCGAAGAGGTTCATGGATACGCCGACGACCTGGAAGCCTGCAGCCTGCAGCAGGGCGGCCATGACCGAACTATCGACGCCGCCGGACATGGCCGCGAGGATGGGTTCGCCTGGCGTCAGTCCCGGCGATTGGCGCAGGGCGGCGATGGCTTGCTTGAGCAGGGTCGGGCGGGTCATGCGGGCGGCCAAGCCCCCGCACCCAGGCGCAGGACGACCGGTTCGTCATTCGTCATGTCCACCACGGTGCTGGCGAGGCCCGAGGGTTGCCCGCAATCAATGACCAGATCCAGCATATGCCCCATTTCCTCTTCGATTTCCCAGGCGTTCTGAAGGGGGTCTTCACCGGCACGATTGCAACTGGTGGTGATGATGGGCTCGCCGACCAGGGCTGAGATGGCCAGACAGAACGCATGATCGGGGATGCGCAGACCCACGGTCTGGTTGTTCTGCAAATGCCGGGGCACCTCGCGGCTTGCGGGCAGCACGGCGGTGTAGGACCCGGGGAACATCTGCTTGAGGATGCGGAAGGTGGGGGTGTCGAGATGGCGGGTGTAACGGCAGAGCATTTCCATGTTTGCGCACAGGATGCTCATGGGCTTTTTTGGATCGCGCCCCTTCATCGCCTGGATGCGGTCCACCGCCTTCTTGCGCGAGACAAGGCAACCCAGCCCGAAGAGCGTGTCTGTCGGATAGGCGATGACGCCGTCCTTCTGCAGGACTTCGGCGATGCGCTCCAGGTGGCGCAGCTGAGGCGTTTCGGGGTGCAGCGAGAGAATCATGGCGGCTACAGGTTACTCCAGCGGGCGCGTCCTTCGCTTGGATGTTCCTTGGGGCGCTGGAAGAACCGCTCGGCCAGCGCCGCATCCATGGGTGTGGCGCAGCCGGTCAGTCGTGCGTGCAGGGCAAGGATGGCGAACACCGTCAGGGCGTCGGTGATCTCGCCGTTGAGCACCCTGGACAGGCACTGGCCAAAGGGCTCGCGGATCCGCAGGAACTCCTCGGTGTCTTCCGGCGCATCCCCGTTCGGATGAGGCTCCAGGTTCCTGGCGAGAAACAGGAATGTCTCCTCGTCCGTGCTGGAGTTGCTGTTGTGGCAGAAGGCCAGGGGCTCCCAGTGCTGCGCCTGCAGTCCGGCTTCCTCGATCAGCTCTCGCTGGATGCATTCGAAGGGGCTTTCATCAAGCTCGCCGCCACCTTCCGGGATTTCCCACGAATATCGCTCCAAGGGGTAGCGCCACTGGCCCACCAGCACGACGCGATCCTCGTCGTCCAGTGCGAGGACGCCGCAGGCCGTTCGATGGAACCCGCAGACCGCATACCGCCCTTCGCCGCCCTGTCGATGGGTGAAACGATCCTCGCGCAATCGGATCCATGGCGAGTCGTAGAGCAGGGTGCGCTGGGAAACCGTGTAGGGGTTGGGATTCTCGGGGCTGGGAAGGGGGGGGATGGGATTCATGGCATTCACCCAAAAAACAAACGCCCGCGAGTGCCGCGGGCGTTTGCATCGTGCATCGGCACGTAAATGAACTAGCGGCGCAGGCCGAGACGCTCGATGAGGGCGGCGTAACGGGCCTTGCTCTTCTTCTTCAGGTAGTCCAGCAGGCTGCGGCGCTGGCCAACCATGACCAGCAGACCGCGGCGGCTGTGATGATCCTTCGCGTGCACCTTGAAGTGTTCGGTCAGGTCGTTGATGCGCTTCGTCAGCAGGGCCACCTGGACTTCGGGGCTGCCTGTGTCCGTGGCGTGCTGCTTGAAGTCTTCGATGACAATCTGCTTCTGTTCAGTGCTCAGGGCCATGTTCGGCTCCTTTTCGGGTATTCGCCCGTCACCATTCCCGCAGTCCCGTACCGCAGAAAGGTCGAAGTCCGGGAAGGCCGGACACCTTTATCAAGACTAACAGGTCCATCAAGACAAAAACCGACGCAAGGCGCCGGTTTTTGTTGGTGGTGCGGATAGAGGGACTCGAACCCCCACGACCGTGAAGCCACTAGCACCTGAAGCTAGCGCGTCTACCAATTCCGCCATATCCGCAAGAACTCGCTGCGTCCCTCGGGATCATCAGCGCGAAACATAAGCCTATCGCGCTTCTGCGAAGGCTTCAAGAAAAAATGTTGGCTACCACTCGCGGTAGGGGATTCCGTTGAGCCCCTTGCCGGGGGCGAGGCTGTAGACGTCGAAGACACAGCCGCTACTCCCCGAGGTGCTTCCAGGTTCGTCGCTGACCGAGCGCAGGCCCCATTCCGCCTTGCTCGTGAAGGGATCGACGGGGATGCGGCGCAGGAAGAGCGTCTTTGATGTCTTGCCGCCCTTCGCTGGGGCACCTTCCACCAGGATCTCCAGGCTCTCTGGGTAGCCGTTGTTCTCGATGGGAGGGGATGCGATCTTCTGCTGTTCGACGGCCAACTTGTAGGCGTCGATGGCGAGGCGCATCTCACGCAGATCCCGGCGCAGTTCCAGTTCCTTCTGTCGCCGCACGCCGTTCTTGGCCATGGGAATAACAGCCCCCGCAAGGATCAGCAGCACCGTGGCGGTGATGAGCATCTCCAGGAGCGTGAATCCGCGGGTTGCGCGCACGAGGGATTACTCCACGGTCACGAGGGCGTTGACGACCTTGGCGGGGATGGGATTGGTCCCCACGAGATACTTCCCGCTCTGGATCAGCACCGGCGCGTTGCCCGCCTTGAGCGCCTCCACCTCGATCACGGCCACGGTGCCACTGTCAGAGGCGGTCGTGGCGCGCTTGAAGTGGATGGTCGCGCCGCCTTCCCGGCGCAAGTTGGATTCCACTGTGCCGCCTTCGTTGGTGATGAAGTCCCCACCGTTGATGCTGATCAGCTTCAGGCGCGGGTCGATCTGCAGATCGATGTCGCCGCTGGAGAGTCCGCGCCCTCCGCTGGCCATCAAGGTGAGCTGCAGATGTTCCTGGGGTTTCAGGGTGCTGCTGAGCGGCGTGAGGAAAAGCACAAGATCCTGGGCATCCTGCGATGCGCCCTCCTGGGCGGTGGCCGTTCCAGCATTTGCGGGCGCACTGGTTGAGGTGTTGGCCGGGAGATTAGCGGGAGTCTGCGCCCCGACCTTGGTTTCCTCGCCAGGACCCGTTGGCGTGGATGTGGCCTCGCTTCTCGTCGGAGCTTTCTCTTGCAGATGCGCCGATGGGGTGGAGATCGCCTCCTCGCGCGCTTCCGTGGTGGGGGCTTTGATCTTTGATGGCTTTGGCGTGAAGGGGCCGGCCTCAGCGCTGGCGCGTTCGGGGTCGAAGGCCTCGAAGTCTTCCTCGCGCAGATCGGGCTTGCGCACCAGCACGGTTCGCAAGGTCATGATCACGTCCGTCTTGGCGCGGTTTCGGTATGTGTTGCCCAGCAGCTTGCCCAGGATGGGAACATCGGTGAGGCCCCAGATGCCCTGCAGGCTCTTCTGCTCCTCGTCCTTCAGCAGCCCGCCGAAGACGACGGTCTCGCCGTCCTTCAAGCGCGCGACGGTCTTGATATCGCGCTTGCCCATATCGGGGCGCCCTGCAACCGAGCCAGACTTCAGCGTGCTGATGGTGGCGGAGATTGTGAGTGTGATGTCGTCGTTGAAGTGGACGCGCGGTTCCACGCTGATCTTCACGCCCACATCCTCGTAGGCGTACTGGGTCTGCCCGATCAGGCCATTGGCGAGGCTGGACATCGAGCTTGTGCTGCTGCTGGTGGAGGCGGTGCCCAGATTGCCGATGGAGGACTGCGTGGTGCTGATTTTTTCGCCGATGTTCACCTCGGCCTTTTCGCCAGAGACCACGCGCACATTGGGGCTGGCGACCAGTTTGCCATCGCCGTTGCTCTTCAGGGCGTCCAGCGCCAGGCTCGGGAAGATGTACTGGATATCCGATTTGTTGAAGCGCATGGTGCCGCTGGTGTGATTGACGAAGTTGCCCACATCCAGCGTGGCGCCCATGCGATACAGGCCACTGTAGTCCGTGGCGCTGGTGACGGGCAGCAGGCCGACGCGCTCAAGCTGGTTCTCGGTGACCTCCAGCAGTTCGACGTAGACCATGACCTCGGCCCTGGCCTTGTCCAGGCTATTGACGATGCGCTTCGCGATGGTCAAGTCCGTGAGCTTGGCCTTGAGGGTCAGCGCATTCAGCTGCTTGTTGGGAACCACCTTGACCCGGTTCTCCATCAAGGTGCTCAAGACGTTTTTTACTTCGTCCACGTTGGCGTTGGACAGGTAGAAGGTCTGGATGAGCTGGTTCTCGTTCTGGTTTCGAAGCGTGGGACTGTCCTTGAACACCATGATGGTATTGGCGTCGATGACCTTGTAGAACAGGTCGCTCTGCAGCATCAGAGTGTCCAGGATGCGCTGGAACGTGAGTCCGCGGAGATCTGCGCTGATCTGATCATCCTTGAACGAGTTGTGCAGGATGATGCTGACGCCGGAATTCTTGCTGATGGCGGCAAAGACATCGCGCAGACTCGTCTTGCGCGAGAAGTTCAGATCCATGCCCTCCAGGCTGCGGGGATTGAGCAGGATGGGGGATTTCGCCTGGGCTCGGATGCGTTGATCCTCAAGGCTGGATTCCTCGTCATCCTGCTGTTTGGCGCGCTTCTGGGCGGCGAGCTCCAGGCGGACGATCCATTCCTGGGCCGCGGCATTGCTGGGGTCCATGCGATAGGCCGCCCGGACTTCGCGCTCCACCACGTCGTCCTTGCCGTGGCGCTCTGCGTCGCGCGCGGCTTCCAGATGCTGCTCGGACGCCCGCGCGGCCGCGCGCTGGTAGCCGATGCGCGCTTTCAGGTTGGTGGGATTGCTCTGCAACGTGGCGTGATAGAGTTTGGCCGATGCCTCAAAATTGCCCGCGTCAAAGGCGCTCCTCGCCTTGTACATATTGCACCCGATGGCCAGCGTCAGGGATGCCGTGACCAGGAGTGCCTGGGAAGTCTGGGAGAGGGGTTTCATTCGGCGTGAGGACATCGCTTCATCCGGGGATCAAAATTCGTTGCTGGGGGCAGCAGTGGCGTTGGTGGAGCGGGCGTCTCCCGCCTCGAGGCGGAAAAGCAGATCCTGGAACTTCACGTTCTGGAACTCTGCATAGTTTTCCGTCAGTTTCGATAGCCGCCAGTGCGGATTCGCCAGGTCGCCCAGGCGGATGGAGACGCTGTCATCCCCCTTCATGAATGCGCCCAGCCGGCCCGAGGTGGCGGTTCCCATGTAGCCGAGGTAACGCAGCGATTGGGGGCGGAGATTCTGTTCGTTCTGCCGGGCCTGACGCAGCTGCTCGGCGGCGATCTGTTCTTTGGTCGGAGGAGGCGGTGGAGGTGGCAACGGCGCGGGTTTGGGCTTGGGAGGCGGGGGCGGCGCGGGCATATCGAACAGGATCAGATCACGGTACATGCGTCCTTCGCCCGGCAGTTCTCCCGCCTTGTTGAGCTGCGCCAGATCCGGCAGCTTCTGGATGGCTGCGTTGGTTTGGCCCGAGATGGGGGCGGCGAAGGTGCGCGCGGTTCTGGGTCGGGCCTTGGGGCCATCATCCAGAAGCGAATAGACGAGAAAGGCCAGCGTCAGGGGCGCCAGCAGCGCGACGGCCTGGGTTTTCCGGTTGGTCTTCAGCTCGTGAAGCAGGGCCTTGGTGTCCAGGGAGAATCGGGATTTCGCGCTCATTCTCCCTCCCCGCTGGTGGCTGCTGGGGCCGAACCGGAATGGCGGAAGGCCCTCAGCGTGGCCGTGAGCCGGGCGCCATCGGGGCTTTCTTCCAGCTTGGCTCCCGCGACGGCGAAGGGCAGTTCGCTTTTCTCCAGATCGAGCATGAAGGGCTTCAGGCTTTGGTACACGCCAACGGCGGTGAATTCGACGTCGAGGGATTCCAGATCCGTGCCCTTGGCTCCCTCGCGCGAAGGGGCGCCGTACTTCACGGCCTGAAGCCGCACGGCGTGCTGCTTGGCCAGTTCGCCCAGGCGGGCGTGGATGCGCCAGTGGAGCGCGCTCACGCTATCCGAGGTCATGTTGCCGAGGGTTTTTTCAAGGATAGTTCGGCTGCGCTCGATGCTGTCGGCCTGGGCCTGGAGCGAAGCCAGGCTGGCTTCCCTTTCGCGCAGCGCCTTCTGGGCGTTCTGCTCGGCCCTCTGCTTCTGGTGGTAGTCCCGGGAAACGCTGGGGAGCAGGAACAGGGCGGCGATCAGGGCCAAGGCCAGCGTCCCTCCGCCGATGGCGACCCGAAGGGTGCTGGCGCGAAGCAGGCGGTTCATGGCTGATCTCCCGTCGGATGGCCCGAGACATTGCCCATGAAGCGCGGCTGATCGGGGCGCGGCACGGGGCGGAATCGGGGCGGCCGATTGCTGCCGGCCGGGTTCGGAGCCGAGGTTGAAATTGGGGCCGAGGCCCGGGGCGGGGCCAGATTGGGTCTGGACGCCGGAGGCGTAAGCGACGGGGCTGCTGCCGGGCGGATGGGGCTTGGCGCGGGGCGAAGGACAGGCTTGGTCACCGTGGAGACGCCACCCTTTGCGATTTTCGGGTTGCTCGGGGCAGCGTCCTTGGTGTGCGACGGCCCGAATTTCGGCAGCGGCGCATAGGGGACGGGTGCGGGCGAGATGGGCAGGATGAAATCGAAGTCCAGGCCTCCCCCTTGGCCCTCCGCTTCGCGCTCCAGGACTGCGCCCGCGAAGAAGGCGTTCTTGCGCAGGGATTCAAGAAGTGCGTCTTCCGCGGCGCGGCTGCGGGCCTCGGCCTTGATCTTCAACAGCACCTTCTGGGCGTTATCGCGGGTGCGCTGGATGTTCTTGATGCGCACATCCTGAACGAGGCTGCGCTCCAGTTCTGCTGTGAGCCGCGACCAGGGCGCACTGCGTTCGGCGAGGATGCGTTCGGCCAAGCGCCAGCGGGGAAGTTCCTTCTCCACATCGATGGACTGCATCTGGGCTTCGATGGCGGCCTGCTTGCGGGCGGCGGCGGTGGATCGGGCGTCGAAAGCTGCCGCCTTGCGACCCGCGGTGGCCGCATGCCGGTAGGCGATGCCCGTGGCGGCCAACACGCCGAGCAGGGCGAGGACGCCGCAGCTCAGCACCGTCCAGCTGATCGCCTGGTGGTACTGGCGCCAGGGGGTCGGCGGCGGAACCAGATTGAGCTTGAGTGATGGGACCGGCATCAGAGCGTCTCCTGGGCCGGGATTTCCGGCTGGAGCAGTTGCACGGGCAGCGCGCCATCCGGCCAGGTGGAAGCGCCCCAGACCCAGAGCTTTTGGGCAGGGCGTCCTTCCCGCTGAAGAAAGGCCGCCGAGGGCGTCACGCGCTCGTGCATCCAGACTTCGGCGGATGCGGGTTCGGACCACTGGCGCAGCAGGGTGAGCGTGCGTCCCCAGGCCGCCAGGGTGCCGGTGTAGCCACCCTCAACGGCGGAGAGGGAGAGCAGCATGCCCGGAGCTTCCTGGTGGGGGGCTAGGCGGTTGTAGATCCACAGCCAGCGGGGGGCGAGAGCGTAGATGGGGCGTCCCACGCGCAAGGTAATTTGGCTCAGGGCCTCCTTGCGATCTTGCGGCATTCCGGCCAGCAGCCACGCGCTTTCGCCAAGCGCAAGGGCCTGCACCGACTGGGGTGCCTCCAGGGCGAGCTGCTGCTCGAAGCGCCAGCGGAAGAAGGCTTCACGCGCTTCGCCGTTGGGGGGAAGCTCTGCCAGATCCTTCACCAGCAGGCAGGGAGCCCAGGCGTCATCCAGGATCCAGCTCGTGGGGCCTGCGGGCAGGGCGCCCAAAATGGAGGCGATGTGATCCGGGTCGGGCCAGCCGCTACAGATATGGGAAGTGCCCCCCGCATGGACGCGGTTCGGCTCCAGCCATACCATGGAGGCCTGCTTCGATTGCAGGTGGAATAGACTCACCGTTCCCGCTCCGCGGTGTGGATTGGCTGAATGGGAAGGGTTGGCACAACAACTCCATTTCGGTAGGAAAAGACAAGTCTAGCGCCCCAAGGTCCCGTTTCCCAAGCAGTGAGCGTTCAAGGCAGGTAATGAAGAAAATCGGGCGGAGGTTCCCGCCTTCGCAGGAGAAATCAGATTGCGCCTCATCTCCCTAGAGATCCACGGCTTCAAGTCTTTCGCGGATCACCAGAAGCTCGGCTTTCCCGGCGGTATGACCGCCGTGGTTGGCCCGAATGGGTGTGGCAAATCCAATATCTCGGATGCTCTGGCGTGGGTGCTGGGCGAGCAGCGCGCCACCCTGCTGCGCGGCGCGGAGATGGCCGACGTGATCTTCGCCGGAACGAGTCAGCGCAAGGCCACGGGCATGGCCGAGGTGAAGCTGGCCCTGGAGATGGCCGATCCCGTCCTGCCGGGCGCGACCAAAGAAGTGGTCATCTCGCGTCGGCTTTACCGCGATACCGGCAGCGAATACCGCATCAATGGCCGCGAATGCCGTCTCAAGGATGTTCAGGATCTGCTCATGGATACAGGCATGGGCATGCGCGCCTATTCCTTCATCCAGCAGGGCCAAATTGATTTGATCCTGTCCACCAAGCCCAAGGACCGGCGCCAGCTTCTGGAAGAAGCTGCGGGCATTACGCGCTACAAAGCGCGACGGGGAGAGGCCGAGCGCCGCTTAGGTGAGACCCGCGCGAATCTTTTGCGCCTGGACGACATCCTGCACGAGCTGGGCAAACAGCAGGAAAGCCTCAAGCGCCAAGCCGCGAAGGCACGGCGCGCCCAGGAGCTGGATACGGCCATCCGCGCCACGCAGCGCATCCTGTTGGCGGGCAAGGCGGTGGAGCTTGAAAGCGCGAAGGATCGCATCCTGGAGCAACTGGACGGCCTTGAGCGCCAGATCGCCACGCTGACGGCCCAGGCCTCCGAAAAAGCCAGTGAAGTTGAGCATCAGCGCCATGCGCTGGATGAACTCAAGGAGACGCAGGAAAACCGAAGCCGGGCCTTATTGGGATTGGATCAACGCCTGGGCTTGGCCGATCAGGATCGAGGGTTCCAGGAAGAGCGCATCCAGGAAGCGCGCCAGCAGGAAGCGCAGCTGAAGGCCAGGCTGGTGGAGCTGGAACAGCGAAGTGGAGATTCACAGGCCGAAATGGAGCGCCTGAAGGCGTCCCTCGCCCAGGCCGAGAGCGCGCTGGAGGCAAGGCAGTCCCTGGTTTCGGAAGCTGAAGAGTCCGTGGCGCTGGCGGCCGGGGGCCTGCGCCATGTGGAATCCGAGCTGAAGGAGCTGCGCCAGAAGCGGGCCGAGGCGGAGAAGGAAGCCCTGGCTGTCCAACGTCAGCAGCAAGTCCTTCATCAGCAGATCGCTCAACTCGAAGGCCGCCTGGAAGCGCTCAATCACGAGGAATCCCTGCGTGCGCCGCGCCTGGACGGCCTGAAGGCCGATGATCAGCGGCTTTCGAGGGAACTGGAAAGCGCCAGCGAGCGCATGGAACTGATGGACGAGGCGATGCAGATCCAGGTGCGGATCCAGCAGGAGGCCTCGGAAGCCCATCGGAACGCCAGCCAGGCCCTGCGGGAATCGGAAGCCGCCCTGGATGGACAGGAACGCAAGCTGCGTCAGATAGCCGATCAGCTCCAGCAGGCGAGCGGATCCGAGGATATGAAGGCGGGACTCGCCTGGGCGCGCCATTTGGGGGAAAGCCCTCTGGTTTTGACGGACGCCCTGACCATCGACGCCGAGGCCCTGGCGGACGTGGAGCGCCTGCTGGGGGCCTGGATCCAGACCCTCTCCCTGGGGCCGAAAGGCCTGTCGGATCTGGCGGGTGCGCCTGGACAGCTCATGGTTTGGGCCGGGGGTGAGGCGGAAACGCCTGCGGCGCCGGATGCTTGCGAAGCCCTGGCGGCGCACGTGCGCTGGAAGTCCGGTGTCGCGCGGCCGCTGGAGTCCCTCATCGCCAGGGCTTTTCGCTGTTCGGACGAACGGCTTCCCGAGCTGGCCGTGCTTCATCCGGAACTGGCGCTGGTGTCGCCAAGGCTGTTAAAGCTCCCCTTTGGTCCCGTGCAGGCGGGGATCTCCGCGCCTGCGGCCTCGCCCCTCAAACTGAGATCCGAACTGGAGGAAGCCCGCCGCATTCGAGAGGAATTGCTGGATCGCGTCGAAGCGCTGGAAGCGGAAGCCAAGACGGCCCAGGGGCGGCACCAGGAGCACGCCGAGCGTTTCCGCGAGATGGAAGAAGACCGGCTGGCGGCCCGCCGCAGTCTGGAGGATCTGAAGGGCCGGGTAGCGTCCGTGAAGGGGCAGCTGCGGGAAATCCAGGTCGCCCAGGAGCAGGCGGACGCCCAGTGGGAAGTGCTGGAGAACGAAATCAGCGCCCTTAAGGCAAAGCTGCGCGAGCTGGAAACGCCGCAGGAGCAGGAAGGGGCCGCCGAGTTGCTGGAGGCCATCCACGCCCATGAGGCCAAGCGGCAGGAGGCCCAGCAGCTTCTGGAGGAGCGGCGAGAACGATTGATGGAAGCCACCCAGATCCGCAGCTCCGCCTGGGCCGAGCGGGATAGCCTTCAGCGTCAGGTGCAGCAGTACCAGCGGGGGGCTTTCGATCTGGAAGGCGAGAAGCAGCGCGTCCAGGCCGATATCCAGCAGGCCCAGGAACGTGCGACGCAAGCCACGGCCCGCATCGACGAGCTGGAAGGCGAAACCCAGGCGATGCTGAAGGATCGACAGTCGCTGTCAAATCAGCTGCAGGAGCTCGCCCCACGCATCGAGGAGGCGCAAGAAGCCCTTCGCGTCTATGAACGCATGGCGCGCGAGTTCCAGGAGGCCCTGGAGAATGCGCGCCAGATCCACCACGAGGCGCTGGTCCAGGGGGCCCAGGTTCAAGGCAGCATCGAGGCCCTTTCCAAGGAAGTGGAACTGGCCCTGTCCATGACCGTGCCTGATTTCCTGGCGTCCATCTCCGAGGAAGAACGCGAGGCTTGGTCCTTCGGGGAGCTGGTGCATCAGACGAATCTCTCGGAACTGCAGGGCAAGCGCCTGGATCTGGGCGGCGTGAACCCCTTGGCCATCCAGGAACTGCAAGAGGCCGAAGAACGCCTGACCTTTATGAACCAGCAGCGGGGCGATGTCCTGGAAGCCATCGGCAATCTGGATGCGACGATCCGCGAGATCAACGCCACCAGCGAGGAGCGCTTCCGGGAGGCCTTCGACTTCGTGAACGCCCGGTTCCAGGAGGTGTTCCGCGAAGCCTTCGGCGGCGGCAGCCGCGGGCGCGCCCGCGGCTGCC
>Ga0209098_1001455_pt1 | contig 22635 bp, 21 predicted proteins | sample AD_JPNHW1_MetaG_FD_184429 | JGI IMG/M metagenome (GOLD analysis project Ga0209098, IMG submission 184429) | Active sludge microbial communities of municipal wastewater-treating anaerobic digesters from Japan - AD_JPNHW1_MetaG (SPAdes) (version 2) | ecosystem: Engineered > Bioreactor > Anaerobic...
TGAGCTCCACCGAGAGGGGCTTGGAATCGAAGCTCTTACCGGCGATGAACTGGAGAAGCTGGGTTGTCAGGAAGCTGATGGTCAGGGAGAGGAGGAAGAAGTGGAGGGAGAGGAAGAGAAAGGTCGAACCCACCAGGGGAAGGGTCGGCAGGAGGGGGTGGTTGAGGGAGAGGGTGAGAAGGAGCGAAAAGAGGGTAAAAGGGAGGGCGACCGCGGAGAAGTTGCCCAGGGAACGGAGAGGTTTCACCCCGGAAAATCCTGGTCCTTGGGCCTTTCCATGAAGAGGATGGTGCTCTGGCCGAGGGTGAACTCGGTCCGGTCTTCCAAGGTGATACTGGAAATCCTTTCGCCGCCGACGAAGACGCCGTTGGTGCTGTCCAAATCTTTTAAGATGGCCTTATCGCCCGAGATTTCCAGGGCACAATGTTTCCTGGAGACCTCCAGGTCCGGGAGGATGAGGTCGGCCTCGCTGCCCCTGCCGATCACCAGGTAGGGGGTTTCAACCTTATGCTTGTAGCCGGACCGGGGCCCTTTTATGACGAAGAGGTAGAGGGTTTTGCCCAAGGGGAGGCTGAACTCCTCCTGCTTGGGGGCGGTGTCCTTCCGCACTTGGGTGGTGTCGTCTTCACGGATGTCCCTCTTCATGAGGGGGTTCTGAACCTCGAAGATGTTGGAGCACTGGGGACACCGAAGCTTTACGGTGGGCTTCATCTGGAGACGGTTCTCGTCGAGACGGTACTTGGTGTAACACTTAGGGCACACTATCAGCACCTTAGGGCTCCTTGATCGAAAACTATAAGGCCTGTTCCGGCAAGGCGGGCTCCCCGGCGAGGGAGGTTCCCCTTGGAGAGGGCCTCTTCGAGGCAGAGAGAGGCCAAGGGGGGCGAAAACAACCTTCCCGAACCCTCTCTTCTCCGCTCCACGCTCTCTCTCCTTTCCGCCTTTGAAAGAAAAATATAGAAGAAAAGGGAGGCTTTGTCAACGATCCGGGGGAGTTAGGGTTTTTCGAAGCGATCGTAGGCCTCTTTGATCTCCTGGCAGAGGTCGAGACGACCGATGGCGATCTTCCCGTTTTTGACCACCACGAAGAGGTTTTCCACACCCAACAGGGCGACCTCCATCCCTTGGGCGAAGACGAAGTTGTTCTGGCTCTTGTGGAAGAGGACATCCCCCTCCCGGCGGGAGTTCCCTGCCTCGTCTTTGGGGAGGAGGTTGTGGAGGGAGAGGAAAGAGCCGACATCGGACCAGCCGAAGTCTCCGGGGACGAGGCGGATCGCGCTGCTCTTCTCCAGGAGGGCGTAATCGATGGAATCCCTAGGGATCTCCGGGAAGACCCGATCCGCCGGCTCCCCCGCCAACATACGTGCGTAGAAGGGGAAGAGCTCCGGGGAGTAGAGGGCCAGCTGTTGGTGAAAGGTGGAGGCCTTCCAGACGAACATCCCGGAGTTCCAGAAGTAGTTTCCCTTTCTGAGGTACTCCTCCGCGGTCTTCCGGTCGGGCTTCTCCTTGAAGGAGAGGATGGGGAGAGAGGGGGTCTGGTCGGAGAAGCGCGAACCTTCAGGGGTTTCGATGTACCCATACCCGGTTTCCGGGGAGGTGGGAAGGATGCCGAAGGTGATCAGGTCGCGAGAGCCGTCGGCCAGGGCGAAGGCCGTCTCCATCCGTCTGAGGAAGAGGTCGGTGTCGGTGATGTTATGGTCCGCCGGGAAGATCCCGACAACGTTCTCCGGGTCTTCACACTCCAGGCGGGAGATCGCCCAGAAGAGGGAGGGGGCTGTGTTTCTCGGCTCCGGTTCGGTCCAGATGTTCTCGGCCGGGAATCCGGGGCAGAGACGGCGGAAGCTCTCGGCCAAGGCCCTATGGGTGACGATGTAGATGTCCTTCGTCTCCAGGTAACCCGAGAGGCGCTGGAGGGTCTCCTCAATCAAGGTCAGAGGGGAGAGGAGCGAGAGGAGCTGTTTGGGAACGGCTTTCTCGCTGAGGGGCCAGAAACGTTTGCCGGAACCGCCGGCCAGGATCAGGGCTTTCTTTTTCATGGATCTCTCCAGAGAGGGAATTTAAAAGACGAAGAGGAGGGTCCCCAAGAGGGCTACCGAGAGGCAGTAGAAGCCGAAGAGGGGGAAGGAGCCTTTGCGCAAGACCCGCAGGAGCAAGGCGATGCTGGCCAGTCCAACGAAGAAGGAGACCAGGAAACCGAGAAGGAGGAGGCTGGGGTTCGAGAAGGCCTGGACCTTGGTAATCTCCAGGAGTAAGGCTCCGGCGACGGCGGGAAGGGAGGCGAGGAAGCTGAACTCCGCGGCCTTAGCCCCCAACCATCCGAGGAGAAGGGCCACCGCGATGGTCGATCCGGAGCGGGAGATGCCGGGGAGGATGGCGACGCTCTGGGCCACCCCCAGGAGGATGTAGTGCGCCAAGGGGGGAATCCGGTCCCTCTCCCGGGCGAAACGGGTGGTCAGTAGCAGGGTTCCTGTAAAGAAGAGCCCTCCCAGGGAGACCGCCGGAGAGGAGAAGGCCTGCTCGATGGCGTCTTTAAAGAGGATCCCCGCCGCTCCAGTGATCGCTGTCACCACGACCAGCCCCAGGAGGGTGGACCGCTCCTCGGGCTTCACCTCTTTGTACCGGAAGGGAAGCCGAAGAAGGGAGAGGAAGAGCTCCCAGATTCTCTTCCGAAAGAAGAGGAGCACCGAAAGGAGGGTGCCCCCGTGGAGGACGACGGTGAGAAGGAGGTTGTCCTCCCGGATTCCCAGGAGGTGCTGGAGAATCGTCAGATGGCCGGAGGAGCTGATGGGGAGAAATTCGGCAACCCCTTGAACCAGGGCGAGAAGCAGGGTCGAGAAGAGAGGAGTGGTCACTTCAGATCGGCCTCGATGGAGGCAAGCTCTCTGTTCATCTCCCCTTGGATCCTCTCCAGGGACTCCGGGGAAGAGGCTTCGAAGCGGAGGACCAGGACCGGTTGGGTGTTGGAGGCTCTGACAAGGCCCCAACCGTCAGGGAAGGTGACCCTGACGCCGTCTACCGAGGATATGGGATAGAGGCCCTCCCACCTTTTTCTGAGGGCGTCGACGATGGCGAACTTCTTCTCTTCCGTGCTCTCTCTGCGGATCTCCGGGGTGTTGAAGACCTTGGGCATGGAGTCCAACCAGGCCGAGACAGGGCGACCCTGGGCCGTCACCGTCTCCGTGAAGCGGAGGGAGGAGTAGATGGCGTCGTCGAAGCCGAAGTAGCGGTGTTTGAAGAAGATGTGACCGCTCATCTCACCGGCCAGGATGGCCCCGTCTTCCTTCATCTTGTTCTTGATCAGGGAGTGGCCGGTCATCCACATCAGAGGCTTGCCCTTCAGCCTCGCCACCTCCGAGAAGAGGACGTTGGAGGCCTTGACGTCGGCGATGATCTCACCGCCGGGAACGTCCGCCAGCACCTGCTGAATGAGGATGTAGAGGATCTGGTCGCCGAAGAGCAACCGCCCCTTGTCGTCGACGACGCCGATTCGGTCGGCGTCCCCGTCGTAGCCGATTCCGAAGTCCGCCCTGTTCTCCAGGACCGCCTTCGCCAGGGCCTCCATGTTCTCGGGCACCGTGGGGTCCGGGTGGTGGTTGGGGAAGCGACCGTCCGGTTCGGTGAAGAGTTCGACGACTTCGGCTCCCAGGCTACGGAAGAGGGGGGCGGCGACCACTCCGCCCACTCCGTTGCCCGCGTCGATGACGATCTTCGGCTTACCGGTGAAGCGGATGTCCCTCTTCATGTACTCCCAGTAGGAGGGGACGATGTTCAGAGAGGCCAGCTCACCACCCTCTTGTCGGTGGAAACGGCCCTTCTGGATGATCTTGTAAACCTCTTGGATCTGCTCCCCGAAGAGGGTCTCTTCGCCGACCATGAGCTTGAAGCCGTTGTAGTTGGAGGGGTTGTGGGATCCTGTGATCATGACCCCTCCGCCGGCCTTTTGGGTGTAGACAGCGTAGTAGAAGACCGGAGTGGGGACCATGCCGAGGTCGACGACCTTCAAACCTGTGGAGAGAAGGCCGGCGATGAGGGCGTCCCTGAAGGAGGGGGAGGAGAGGCGGGCGTCTCTTCCCACGAAGGCGCTTGTCTTGCCGCGCTCTCTGAGCAGAGAACCGAAGGCTTTTCCTATGGTCTCGACGCTCTCCGGAGTCAGGTCTTCGTCAACGATTCCTCGGATGTCGTAGCTGCGGAAAATATGTGGGTGGATAGTCATGGTCCCTCCTGGTTGACATCGAAGAATTATAACAGAAGAGGAAGAGGGGAGGCAACTTCCCGGGATTCTCCACGGAGGTCCCCCTTTCTCAAGGGGGTTCCGGGGGCGGGGAAACTTTTTCGGGTTTGACACCCTCTTCGGGGAGCCCTATAATCATCTGGATGACCCTGCGGAACAAGATCATCCTCCTGTGCCTCTTCTTCTATGTCGCCTCTCTGGGGACCCTCTTCGTGGTCAACGAGAAGTTTCTCCAACGGCAAGGGCAGAAGAGGACCGTGGGTCTGCTCAAGTCCAAGGCGGAGATTCTCTCCTCCATCGTTCTCAACTCCGTCCTGGTCAGTGACGAGGAGACCATCAAGAGCTCCCTAGAGGAGTTTTCCCGGGCCAACCCGAGGGAGAGCGTCTTTCTCGCCCTCCCGGAGAGACGCTACTACTTCGGCGCCGCCCCGGCGGAGGGGCCGCTGAAGAGGGAGGGGGCCAAACTCTCCGCGGGCGAGTCGATTCTCGAGTCCCGCCCGGGGCACTCCCTCCTGGTTTTTACCAAACCTCTCCTGACCAGTTACTCCACCCACCGGTGGGGGAACCTCGTCCTGGCCCGGGAGTCCCAGACGAGAATCCGCTTTCTCTCCCTGGCCGGCAGGAGAACCAACCAGCTCCTCTTCGCCTTCAGCATAGGTCTCCTTCTCCTCTACGCCCTCTTCCTGGGGCACCTCTTCCGGCCCCTGGAGAAGATCAAAGGGGCGGTAAGGGAGATGGTCGAGAAGAAAAGGCTGGACAGCTCCCTGGGCCTCTCGACCCAAGACGAGTTTTCCCTCCTGGCCGGAGCCATCAAGAGGCTCGTCTTCCGCCTGAAGATCATCGAGAAGGACCTTCTGGACAAGACCAACAGCCTGGAAGAGACGGTGAACAAGAACACCGCCGACTTGAAGGCCGTGATCGGCCAGCTGGAAGAGAAGACCAAAGAGCTCTCCACATTAAAGCGCGATTTCCTCGAGAGCGAGAGGAACCTCTCCCTCTACATCATGGTCTCGGGTCTGGCCCACGAGATCAACAACCCTCTGACAACGATCCTTGGCTACCTGGAGCTCCTGATCGCCGGAAAGAAGTTGCCCGGCAAGGCCCTGGCCGAGGGGGAGAAACTCTACGAAAAGCTCTTTGCCATGAAAGAGTCTCTGAGCCGGCTCTCGGAGCTCCACGCCGATGAGGAGGAGGGGGAGCTCTACGAGATGGCCCTCTGGGTGAGGAGCACCTTCGGGCACATCAAGGGGGTTACCGTAGACTCTTCCGCTTCCTCTTTCTACGCTTTCGGACACAGGGAGCGGCTCGCGGAGGCTTTTACGGAGTGGCTCTCCATCAGCGGTAAGGCGGGAGCCCAGGGGTGGCGTTTCTCCTTCCGTCAGAGGGAGAACGAGAACAGGGTTCTCCTTGAGACCACCTTCCCCTCCGTCCCCGACGAAGTGGAAATCAAGAAGGCCTCTCTGAACCTCCAGCTGAAGCTCTCCCAGGAGGGGAACACGGAATGGTCCTTCCAGGGGAAGACCCTAACCCTGGCCTTCTTGCCCTCCTCCGGGTAAGGCTTCCAGGGCGCCGTTTCTCAGCAAGAGCGTTCTCGGGAAGAGAGAGGCCACCTCCTGGCTGTGGGTGACCAAGAGGATGGTCAGGGCCAGGTCGGCGATGGTCTCCTTGATGAACTCGACGGTCTGTCTGGCCGTCTTCCAGTCCAGGTTCCCTGTGGGCTCGTCCAGGAGGAGGAGCTCCGGAGAGGCGGAGAGGGCTCTGGCGATGGCTACCCGTTGTTGTTCTCCCCCAGAAAGCTGGGAGGGACGGTGGGAGAGCCGGTCCTTCAACCCGCACCGGACTAGGAGCTCTTCGGCCCTGACCAAGGCTTGTCGCTTGTTCGCCCCCCCGATCAGGAGGGGAAGGGCGACATTCTCCTGGGCGGTGAACTCCTTCAGGAGGTGGAAGAACTGGAAGATCATTCCGACCTTCCGGTTTCTGAACTCCGCCCTTCTCTCGACGCTCCACCCGTAGATCTCCTCGTCGAAGACCAAGACCCGCCCCGAGGTGGGACGGTCGATTCCCGCCAGGATGTGCAGGAGAGTGGTCTTCCCGGTCCCGGAGGCCCCCATGATGACGGTCTGGCTTCCCCGCTCCAGAGAGAGGGAGAGGTCTTCGAAGACCCGTACCTCCCCTTGAGGGGAGGGGTAAACCTTGGTGACCGCCTCAAGCCGGATCATTCTTCTCTGAGCGCCTCCGCCGGGTCCACCCCCGCCGCCTTGTGGGAGGGGTAGAGGGTGGTGAGAAAGGTGATGGCCAAGGAGCAGAGGGTGATGATAAGGATGTCCGTCGGATCCGGAAGGAGTCTGAGGTAACGGATATGGTAGATCTCATAGGGCACCTTGATGAGCTGAAAGGTGTTGGCTATGAAGACCGTGAGGAGTCCGAGGGCGATCCCCGCCAAGGTTCCCGCGAGGCCCAGGAAGGCCCCCTGAAAGAAGAAGATCCTGCGGATGTGGGTCGGCGTGGCTCCTAGGGAGGAGAGAATCCCGATCTCCTTGACCTTCTCGACGACCAGGAGAATCAGGGTGGCGATGATGTTTAGGGCGGCCACGAAAACGATCAGGGCGATGGTGAAGAAGAGCACGGTCTTCTCCAGTTTCAGGGCCGAGAAGAGGGGGCGGTTGAGCTCTTTCCAGGAGACGATCATATAGGAGTCTCCTAGCTCTCTCTCCAGCCGCTCCTGGACACTCTCCACGTTGAAAATCTCCTTCACCTTGACCCCGACGAAGCTGGACTGGCCGGTTTGGGAGAGACTCTTCTGGAGAAGGGAGAGGTCGGTCAGGAGGGAGAGGGAGTCGAACTCGTAGAGTCCGGATTCGATGATTCCGCCCACTTCGAAGCTCTTCTGTTTGGGAAGGGCGCCGAAGGGGGAGAGGCGGAGCTCCGGGAAGAGGAGTTTGACCTTGTCACCCGGGATGACCCCCAGGGTCTCGGCGACCCCCTTCCCCAGGAAGAGAGGGGGCAACTCCGTGGGAGCCGTGAAGGACCCTCTCACGAGGAAGGGCTTCCACTCCTTGGCCAAGGCCTTCGGGGGCATGCCCTTGACGACGCCTCCCGTGGAAGCCGTAGCCGAACGGATCAAGACGCTCTGGAAGAGAACCGGAGTGGCCGAGACGACCCCCTCTACGGAGGCGATCCTTCCGGCGAGCTCCTCACCGCCGCCGAAACGGGGGGAGAAGTTCTTCATGACCATGAGGTGGTAGGAGGTCTGGAAGAGACGGTCCCGGATGTCGGTCTGAAAGCCGTTGATCAGGGAGAGGGCCACCACGAGAGCGGTTACGCCGATGCAAATCCCTCCGATAGAGACGAAAGTGATGAAGGAGACGAACCGTTGCTTCTTCGGAGAGATCAGGTAACGGATGGCGACGAAACGGGAAAAGGACAAGGGGGCCTCACCAAAAAAAACTCTACCACAAGCCGAAGGAAAAGGGAAGGAGCCCTTCCCTTGACAGAGAGAGGGTCGACGGATATGCTTGAAGAAAATCGAGCGGAGGGTTCCGAATGAGGCTGAAGTGGCTTGGTCATTCCGCGGTGCTCCTGACCGGGACCAAACGGGTCATGATCGACCCGTTTCTGACGGGGAACCCTGTGGTCAAGGTGGAACCCGAAGAGAGAGAGGGGTTGGACTACATCGCCGTGACCCACGACCACCGTGACCACCTTGGGGACGCCGAGGTCCTGGCCAAGGCGAACACGTGTCCGGTCGTCGCCGTCGACGATCTGGCGGTTTCCCTTCAGAAGAGGGGAGTCGAGGTGATAGGGATGAACATCGGCGGGAGAGTGGGCCTGAACGGGGTCTCCTTCACCATGGTTCAAGCGGTTCACTCCTCCTCCCTGGGAGTCCCCGTCGGCTTTATCGTGGAGATGGACGGGATCAGGGTCTACCACGCCGGAGACACGGCCCTCTTCAGCGAAATGTCCCTGATCGGGGAGCGCTATCGGCCCACGGTCCTTCTCCTCCCTATCGACGGGAGGTACAACATGGATGTCATCGACGCCGTAAGGGCGGTGGAGCTGATCAAACCCTCTCTGGCGATCCCCTTCCACTACAACACCTGGCCGTCGGTGGCCGCGGACCCATGGGAGTTTAAGAGGCTGGCGGAGGGAATCTCTCCGGTGACGGTCCTCTCTCCCGGGGAAGAGATCGTTTTATGAGGCGCCCCCCGCTCACAGCCCCGAGAGGCACTGGGGAGGACGACCGGGAGGGGGGCCCCCGCCTCTACGTCGCCGCCACCCCTCTGGGAAACCGTGAGGACGTTACCCTCAGGGTCCTGGAGACTCTCCGGAGGGTTCCCCTGGTGATCGCCGAAGATACCAGACGGGCCCGCTCCCTTTTCGCCATCTACGGAATCGAGGGAAAGCGCGTCGAAAGCCTCTTCAAGGGGAAGGAAGAGGTGAGAACCGACGATCTGATCGAGAAGATCCGGGGCGCCGGCGAGGCAGTCCTCATCTCCGAGGCAGGGACTCCGGTGATCTCGGACCCCGGATACCTCCTCGTGGAGAGGTGTCGGCGGGAGGGGGTCCCGGTGATTCCCCTGCCCGGTCCCTGCGCCGCGGTCGCCGCCCTCTCCGTAGCCGGCCTTCCCGCGGAGCCCTTCCTCTTCCTCGGGTTTTCGCCCCGCAAGCCCGGTGAGTTGAGACACTACCTGGAGGGGTACCTCTCCCTCCCCTTCACGCTGGTTCTCTACGAATCCCCCCTTCGGATCGAGAAGACCCTCGAGGCGTTGAGGGAGCTCGCCCCCCGCCGTCCCCTCTTCCTGGCCAGGGAGATGACGAAGCTCTTCGAGGAGCACCTCTCCGGGAGTGCCGAAGAGCTTCTCGCCGCTCTGACGGGGCGGGAGATCAAGGGAGAGATCACACTCGTGGTAGGCCGTGGGGAGAAGAGGCCCCCCAGGCCGGAGAGCCGGGAGGAGCTTGTGGAGATTCTCCTCCGGGAGACCGGCCTCTCCCTCAAGAGGTTGGAAAGGCTTCTTCGCCGGGAAACACCGGCTTGAACATTTTCCGGGAATCCGGTAAAGATGCGGGAATGAGAATGAGAGACCTTTTTCCGGAGCAGAATTTTTTTGTCACCCTCTTCGACGATAGAGTCTACGCCGTCGGCGGGGCGGTGAGAGACCTCTTCCTGGAGAGGGAGAGAGGGGACGTGGACCTCCTGGTCGTCCGGGAGGAGATCGACGGGGTGATCGCCAAGCTGAAGCGCCACGGCAAGGTGGATGTCGTCGGGAAGGCCTTCGGGGTCATCCGCTTCAAGTACGGGGGACGGGAGTTCGAGATCGCCCTCCCCAGGGTCGATGTGACCGATCCGGAGGCGAAAGCGGACCACAAGAACTTCCTGGTCCACGCCGACCCCTGGCTTCCCCTGGAAGAGGATCTTCGGCGGAGGGACTTCGTCTGCAACTCCATGGCCCTGAACCTGAAGGAGGGCCTCTTGGTCGACCCCTTCGGAGGGCGCGAGGATATCGGGAAGAGGCTGCTCAGGATGACCGATGAGAGAAGCTTCTTCGACGATCCCTTGAGGATTCTCCGGGGGGCGCGGTTTGCGGCCTACCTGGGGTTCAAACTGGAGAAGAGGGTCTACCTGAAGGCCGCCAAGACCGATCTGACGGCGTTGAGCGCCGAGCGTGTCTCCGAAGAGCTTTACAAGCTTCTGCTCACGGCGCCGAGGCCTTCGGTGGGTCTGGAGGCATACTTCCACCTCGGCGTGATCCGGCAACTCTTTCCGGAGATTGACAGGCTGACGCTGACACTGCAGGACCAGGAGTTCCATCCCGAGAGGGATGCCCGGGGAAACCATACGGTCTGGGCCCATCTTCTCGAAACCGTCGACAACGCCAGGGCCCTGGCCGTGAGAGAGGAGCATGGTCTGGAGAAGTCTCGAAAGCTGGCCTTGCTCTTGGGGGCCCTTCTCCACGATTTGGGGAAGGGGGAGACCACCCGTTGGGAGTTTAAGAGGGGTCGGATGACCATCACCTCCAACAACCACGATACCCAGGGGGTGAAGCTGGGCAAGGGGCTCATGGACCGATGCCGCATCTTCGCCTACGATGGGTATCCGCTCCGGGACAGGGTTCTTCAGTTGATCGGACTCCACCACAGGACCTTCAGCTACTGGCGCTCCCGGGATACCCTTACCCGAAAGACTCTGGCGAAGCTCTACCTGGAGATGGGGGAGGATCTCCTCCTCCTGGCCCTCCTGGATACGGCCGATCAGAGCGCCCGGGGAGGAGGGGTCCCTCCTGAAAGCCTCTCAGAGTCTGGACAGTGGCTTCTGGAAAGGATCCGAAGGGACAACCTGAACCGGGAGAGCGTCAAGCCCTTGGTGATGGGGAGGGATCTTCTGGCCTGGGATCTCTTGCCCGGTCCCAACATGGGAAAGATTCTCAAGGCCCTTTACGAGCATCAGATGGAGGGGCGTTTCACCGATCGAGAAAGCGCCCTTCTCTTCGCCAGAGACTACCTTCGAGAAAGGGGGATACTGCCATGAAACGTCTTCTTTCGGTTCCGTTGATCCTTCTGACGGCGCTCCTCTTCGCGCCCCTTCTGAACTCCGCCGGGGTCTCTTCCTACTCTCGGGGAGTGGCCCTTCTCCTTCTGGGGGAGAGGGAACAGGCCAAGCCCTTCCTGGAGCAGGGGCTGAAGGGGGCGAACCTCAGGGGGCTCATTCCCGCCTATCAGGCCCTGGCCGAGGGAAGGGAGATGGACGCTGCCTCCCTCTTCGAACGGGCGGTCCGGCAGAGGATCAAGGGCATGGAGGCCCTGATCGGGTATGGGCAGGCTATGGGGGAGTACTCCCTCTACTACAGGGAGTACTATTTCCGCTTCGCCGGTGAGCTCTTCCCCAAATCCGGCGCAGCCCAGCTCTGCCAGGGGGCCTTCCTCGTCCAACAGGGGGATCCCGCCAAGGGGATTCTCTTCGTCCAGAAGGCCCTGAAGCTGGAGAGGGTTCCTGAGTACAGGCTCTTCTTGGCCTTAGCCTACAGGTACCTCAACCAGGAGGCGAAGGAGAGGGAGGAGCTTGTGGGGGCCCTCAAGGAGGGGGCACTCTCCTTCTCGGCGCTCCAGAGGGCCGCGGAGCTCTTCGAGAGGGAGGGGAAGAACCAACAGGCCGTCGCCCTGGTCCGGGAGCAGGGCGAGAGGTTCTCTTCCCGCCCTCTGTACAGAGTCCTTCTGGCAGGCGTCCTGCGTCGCGGCGGAGACTACCGGGGGGCCTTGGAGGAACTGGGTCGGGTCACCGGCCCCTCCCTCCAGGAGTTTCCCTTCCTCAAGGAGAAGGCCTTGGCCCTTTTGGAGAAGAGAGACCGGGTCGAAGCCTTGAAGTTTTTCCGGCAGGCCGAGGCGATGGGTGAGGAGGACAGGGAGTTCTCCCTCCGCTACGGTGAGGCTCTCATGAAGAGCAACGCCGCCGAGGCCGGACGTTGGTTCTTTCGGGCTGTCCTTCTCGGCGATCCAAAGGGGGAGAGCTCTCTGGCGTCCACCCCTCGGGGGGAGGAGTGGACGGGCAAGCTGAAGGGAAGCCGCAGGATTCCCTTCTTTCAGGTGGAAGGGGCGCGGTGGTGGGACGATACCCAGCTTCTCGTCTGGGGGAAGGGGAAGGCGACTCCCACGAGCAGCCTCTACCTTGTGGATGCCTTGAACGGCAAGATTCTCCAGAGTCACCCCCTGGACGAAAGGGTTCAGAGCGTTCTTCTCCTGAAGGAGAGGGGAGGCGCCCTGATCTCGACCCTGTCGAAGAGGAAGGATGAGGCGAACCTCTTCCTCTTCACGCCCTCCCGGAAAGAGCTTCGGCTCCTTACCCCTCGGGGGCTTCCCGCCAAGGGGTGGACAGCCCTCCTCTCCCCTGGGGAGAAGAGGGCCTACCTGTTGGAAGAGACCTTCTACAAGGGCCTCTTCCGCTCGCCCTTCCGCTTCGAAGGGGAGATGGGAAAGCTCTTCCCCTACTTTCCCAACCTTCTCGCCAACGGGTATGTGGTCTCCCTGGAGAGACCCGGACTACCCGCGAAGACCGGCAAGGGGAACATCGATCTCTCTCTCCCCTTCTATAAAGAGTACAAGAGGATGATCGACCTCTACGCCTCCTCCAAGATCTTCCGGGAGGCGATCGAGCGAAGCGGCTCTTTCACCCTCCTCTCCGGTGAGAAGTCCGGAATCGAGACCGGACCCGACTACATCCTGCTTTGGGAGGTTACGCCCAAGGAATCCTGGAAGTACACCCTCTTCACCTCGGGAGGGGAGACCTTTCAGGGAAGCTACTCCTCTCTTCTGAAGAAGACGGGGTTCGAGCTGGTTGACTTCCTCGGTTTGAGCCTTCCCGGGGGGTATCTGGTCGTGAAGGGAGAGGGGGAACTCGTCCAGATCGATTTCAGAAAGAACCGTGTCCGGAACAGGGTCCCCGACCTCTTCACCACGGTCGCCTCCGGGGGGGATGTCTTCTACTCCTGTGGCAAGGACCTGCGGGCCTACAGGATCGATAGGGAGAGCGGGGAACCCCGGCGCCTCTCCAAACTGGACAAGTTTACCCAGATTCTCTCCCTAGAGGACGGTTCGGTGTTGCTTGTCAACGGTGGGCTCTGGTTAACCAGGAGCCGGGAAGGGAGAGAGGAGTGGGCCTCCCTCTTTCCGAAGACCAAGGTCAGGGAGCTCTCTCCCACCGGTGCCCGCATGGCCTTTGTCGGAGAGGACGGCGCGGTGGTGACGACGCCGCTCCGGTAGTGGTGTGAAAGAACAGCCCTTTCCTCCGGCGAAGCTCCTGTTGGGGATCCTCTCCCGGGAAGAGGCCCCCTGGCAGGAGGCCTTGAGGCTCTTCTCCCGCCGATGGAAGGGGGAGGTAGAGATCGCCTCGAAACCCTTCCCCTTCACGGCGAGCGACTACTACGGGAAAGAGATGGGGGAGCCCTTGCTGCGGCGATTCTTTCTCTTCCAGGGAGGGTTCCCCCCGGAGAGGCTCCCAGAGGTGAAACTCTTCACCAACAGGTTGGAGGAGAGGCTCCGTCTGGAGGAGGGAAGCCCCGGGAGAGTTGTCAACATGGACCCCGGGATCCTCTCGCTCTCCTCCCTCATCATGGCCACGGCCAAAAACTTCGCCCACCGGATTCCGCTGCGTAACGGAATCTACGCGCACTTGGAGTATACCTTTACCCGATCCGGTCCCAAGGAGTTGGAGTGGACCTATCCGGATTTCCGGCAGGAGGAGTACAAGAGCTTTTTTTTCCAGGCTCGGCGCCTCCTGCTGGTTTCTTAGGAGTCCCCCTCCGGTTCGGCCCCATCTTTCACGTTGCCTGACCCTTCCCTTTCTGTTAAAATACCCCCTCGAAAGGGAGGTGGAAATGAAGATAAAGGCAAAGATTATGGACTCCCGGAAGATCGCAGCCGCTCTCAAGCGGTTGGCCATGGAAGTGGTGGAGCGGAACCACGACCTGAAGAACACGGCCATCGTCGGAATCCGTACCCGAGGCGTTTTTCTCGGGGAGAGAATCCAGAAGATGATCGAGAAGAGCGAGGGCGTGACTCTCCCCCTGGGCATACTCGACATCACCCTCTACAGGGATGACCTCTCAACGGTGGGTCCCCATCCCCTGGTGAAGGGGACGGAGATTCCCTTCGATGTCTCCGGCAAAGACATCATCCTTGTGGACGATGTCCTCTTCTCGGGGAGAACGGTTCGGGCGGCCCTGGACTCGATCGTCGATTTCGGGCGTCCCAACTCGATCCAGCTTCTCGTCCTGATCGACCGCGGCCACCGGGAGCTCCCCATCCAGGCCGACTACGTGGGGAAGATCCTTCCTACCTCCCGAAGGGAAAACGTGGAATTGAAACTGAAAGAGACCGACGGCGCGGACGAGGTCCGAATCGTCGAGGAGGAGTGATGTTCAAACGGCGACACTTGATCGGCATCGAAGACCTCAAGAGAGAGGAGATAGACCACATCCTCGACACGGCGGACAGTATGCTGGAGGTTTCCACCAGGAACGTGAAGAAGGTCCCCGCCCTGAGGGGAAAGACGGTGGTCAACCTCTTCTTCGAAAACAGCACGAGGACCCGCATCTCCTTCGAGCTGGCGGCAAAGAGGCTTTCCGCGGACCTGCTCAACTTCTCAGGAAGCTCCTCGAGCCTCTCCAAAGGGGAGACCTTCCGGGATACGGTTCAGAACATCGAGGCGATGCATCCAGACATCTTTGTGATCCGTCACGCCGCCTCGGGCTCTGCCCAGTACCTCTCCTCTTTTACCAAGTATTCCGTGGTGAACGCCGGAGACGGAGCCCATGAGCACCCCACTCAAGCCCTCCTGGACGCCCTGACGATCCGTCAGAAGAAGGGCTCTCTGGACGGTCTGAAGGTCACCATTGTCGGAGATGTCCTCCACAGCCGCGTGGCCAGGTCCAACATCTTCCTGCTCAGGAACTACAACACCCGTATCACCCTCTCCGGGCCGGTTCCCCTGGTTCCTGAAGAGTTCAAGGAGCTGGGCGTGGAGGTCGAGTACGACCTGGACAAGGCCTTAGAGGGGTCCGACATCGTCATGATGCTCCGGATCCAGAGGGAGCGTCTGAGCGGGATCTTCTTCCCCAGCCTGAGGGAGTACAGGAAGTACTACCAGATGACCCCGGAGAGAATGAAGAGGGCCGACAAGAACGCCCTCCTGCTCCACCCCGGTCCGATCAACCGGGGAGTCGAGCTGATGAAAGAGGTGGCCGACGGGGAGCAGTCGGTGATTCTTGACCAGGTGACCAACGGGGTTGCCGTGAGGATGGCGGTGCTCTATCTGATCTCAGGAGGAACCAATGAGCTTGATCATTAAGAAGGGTCGGGTTGTCGACCCCGCCCAGAAGCTGAACGAAGAGACCGATCTCCTCATCGACGGGGGGAAGGTCGTCAAGATCGGGAAGAACCTCTCCGTTCCCGGTGCGGAAACCGTGGACGCCAAAGGGCTTCTGGTCTTCCCCGGACTCATCGATATGCACGTTCACCTGAGGGAACCGGGTTTCGAATACAAGGAGACCATCGCCAGCGGAGGCCGTGCCGCCGCCGCGGGAGGTTTCACCTCCATCGCGGCCATGCCCAACACCTTGCCCATGAACGATAACGAAGGGATCACCTCCTTCATCGTCGACAAGGCCGCCGCGGAGTCTCCGGTCCGAGTCTTTCCCATCTCGGCGGTGAGCCGGGAGCAGGAGGGCAAGGAGCTTGTCGAGATGGGCTCTATTGTCGAGGCCGGAGCGGTCGCCTTCTCGGAAGACGGCTTTCCGATCCGTTCCCCCCTCATCCTCCGCAGGGCCCTGGAGTTTCAGAAGACCTTGGGCAAGATCATCATCGAACACGCCGAGGACCTCGTTCTCTCCGGCGAAGGGGTAGCCCACGCCAGCGCCTTTACCTATAAGTTGGGTTTGAAGGGGATCCCCTTCAGCTCCGAGACGGCCGCCATCGCCAGAGACATCGAGATTCTCAGGGAGTTCGGAGGGAAGATCCACTTCGCGCACCTCTCTTCCCGGTTCAGCGTGGAACTCGTGGAGAGGGCCAAGAGGGACGGTCTTCAGGTGACCGCCGAAGTCACTCCCCACCACCTTCTCTTGAACGAGGACCTCCTCTCCACCTACTCTCCCCTCTACAAGACCAAGCCCCCCCTGCGGGAGGAGAAGGATAGGCTCTCCCTGGTCGACGCCTTGGCCAAGGGGATCATCGACGTGATCGCGACCGACCATGCCCCCCACAGCCAGGACGAGAAGGAGTTGGAGTTCGATTTCGCTCCCTTCGGGGTCATCGGCCTCGAAACGGCGGCCGGGTTGATCTACGACCGTTTGGTCTCCACGAAGCTCATCTCTCTTGAACGTTTTGTCGAGGTGCTCTCCCTGAACCCGGCCAAGATCCTTGGCCTCTCCGGGAAAGGGACCCTCGCCGTCGGAAGCGATGGGGACGTCACGCTCTTCGACCCCGAGAAGAGTGTCGTCGTGGATTGTGAACGGTTCCAGAGCCTCGCGAGAAACACGCCTTTCCAGGGCTGGAAGGCTAAAGGCTGGCCTGTCATGACCTTCGTGGCGGGACGTCGGGTCTTTTAAACAGGGAAGGAGGGGGGTTGAAACGCCCCCTTCCTTTCGTGTATACTACCAACAAGTTGGCGGAGTAGCTCAGGGGTAGAGCAAGCGGCTCATATCCGCTGTGTCGGGGGTTCAAATCCCTCCTTCGCCACTTTCTTCCATCCATGTTTGCCCTCTACAGAAGAGTCAGGGAGAGCGTTCAAAAGGACGGCCTCATTTCTCCGGGGGACCGCGTTCTCGCGGCCTGTTCCGGGGGAGCCGATTCCACGGCTTTGGTTCTTCTCCTCATGAAGCTGAGAACAAAGATCCCCTTTACCTTGGGAATCCTCCACATCAACCACCGGTTGCGGCCGGAGAGCGATGGAGAGGAGGAGCATCTGCGGCGTTTCGCCGAACAGGTCGATCTCCCTCTCAGGGTTGTCCACTGGAATCCCACGGCAGGGGGAAACCTGGAAGAGAGGGCCCGGGAGTTCCGGTACGAAGCCTTCCGCCAGGAGAGGGAGAGGGGAGGGTGGGACAGCGTCGCCACGGCCCATACCCGGGACGATCAGACAGAAACTTTCCTCATGCGGCTCCTTCGGGGAAGCGGCAGCGAAGGTCTCGCCTCGATACCCAGGAAGAGGGAGGGGTGGATCATCCGCCCCCTCCTGGACATTCCCAAGGCCGAACTCCTTCTCTACCTCCAGAGGCTGGGGCTTCCCTTCCTGGAAGATCCCTCGAACTGTGATGAACGCTTCCTGAGAAACCGTGTCCGCCATCGTCTGATCCCCTTTCTCAAGGAGCATTTCACCGAAGAGGTGGAGCCGATTCTGGCCAGGGAGGCGGACATTCTTCGGGAGGAGAGCCTCTACCTGGAGGGGCAGGCCGAGGCTTGGTTGAAAAACCGCCTGAGGGAGGGCGACTCTCTGGAACTGGAAGGCTTCGAGGATCTCCCCCGTGCCTTGGCAAGGAGGGTCGTCAGGGCCTACCTGCTCCGGCTGAGGGGGAATCTGAGAAGGATCGAGAGGGTCCACTGCGAAGCGGTTCTCGGGATGAGAAACGGCGATAGGGTCTCCCTGCCCGATCTGGTCCTGGAGAGATCCGCTGGAAGACTTTCCCCCATGAGAGCTCAGAGCGTTCCCTTCCTCATCGTCTTGGCGGAGGGGCTCGGAGAGGTCACCCTTCCTACAGGGGAGAGGTACCTTCTGCGCCTCCTGGGAGAGGGGGAACCCCGCCCCTGCTTCGACGACTCCCGCCGAGCCCTCCTCGACTACGAGAGCGTAAGAGGGCCCGTCACCGTTCGCAACCGAAGGGAGGGGGACCGGATCAGACCCTGGGGTATGGGGGGGAAGAGGAGGCGGCTTAAAGAGGTCTTGAGGGAGAGGGGGGTCGACAGATTTTCCAGAGGCTGTTTGCCCCTCTTCGAAGATGGGGAAGGGGAGATTCTGTGGGTTCCGGGAATCCCGGTCTGTGAAAAGAGGCGGTTAACCGACGGGAGCCGAAGAATCCTGCTCATCGAGAGGGTTCCCTCCGGTGAGGAGTGAGCCCGGAGAGAGGAAGTCGCCGTAACGGGGAAGAAATTTCTCTCATTTTCACGTTTTCAGCATATATTATGTGTGAAGCTCACTTTAATAAGGAGGCCCCAATGCCCGCTCCAGGGAAGAGCGTTCTTGTCGCGGCAGAGAGGAGGGGGGGCGAGTCGATGGTGACCCTCTCCAAGGTCCTCCTTTTTCACCTCACCCCACCCGTTGAAGGCCTCTTCGCCCAAGGGCCCTGGGCCGTTAAAACCTACCTTCCCCAGGGCTATGGGTCTCTTCTCTCCGCAGGGTCTCTCTCCTGGGAGAGTTCCGCCGAAGGGGGGAAAAAGACCAAAGGGGATTCTTCATCGGAAGGGATGCCTGACTCTCTCCCCCAGGGAGAGGGTCGGCGTTTAGGAAGAACGGCTTCCAAAGAAGGGGAAAACCGTTGGTGTGTAAGAGAGAGCTATGTCCCAAGAAAAGGGAACCGTTCCTTCTTGCTTCACCTTTTCACTTGGGATATAATGCCGAATAAGAACGTTTAGGTTGGAGGACGATATGTTTTCAGATTGGATGATTGATTCCACCTACAACAAAAAGAAGGACGGGACCAAGTTTAAGTATACTCTCATTGGTGCCTTCATCTTTCATGCGGTGGCTTTCGGAGCAATCATCGTCGTTCCTTTGATGACCGCGCAGACCCTTCCGACCATCACTATCACGACGGCCTTTTTGGCCGCAACCCCGCCTCCCCCCCCTCCGCCCCCACCCCCGGCCAAGAAGAAAGTGAACAAAGAGGCCGAGCAGAAAAAGGCAGAAGAGGTTCAGACCAAGGAGATCAAAGCGGGAGCCTTTGCAGTCCCTCTCGAAGTGCCTGAAGAGATCGCAGAAGAGAGCTTCAGCGATTTCGGCGTTGAAGGCGGCGTCGAGGGCGGTATCGAAGGTGGTGTCGTTGGAGGCGTCTTGGGTGGCGTCTTGGGCGGCGTCTTAACAAGCGGCAACAGTGCGGATGAAGTAGAAAGAGCCCCATCTGTCCGTATCATCAAACCCCCCGCCATTATTCGGAAGGTGGACCCCACCTATCCTGAAGCGGCCCGTCAGGCGCGTATCACAGGCGTCGTTATCCTTGAGTGCCAGACCGATATTCGGGGAAACGTGAAGGATATCACCATCCTCCGCGGTCATCCCTTGCTGAACCAGTCGGCCATCGACGCCGTTAAGAAGTGGCTCTTCGAACCCATGGTCATCGACGGGGTTCCCAAGCCGGTGAAGTTTACACTCACAGTTACCTTTAGATTCCAGTAATAAGAAAACAAAAACTGCAGGAGGTTATCTCATGGGAGAGTTTACATTTATTGGAATGTGGCACAGCATGGGGGTGTTGGCAAAGACAGTCTTCATCACCCTCATCATCTTCTCCGTCTGGTCTCTCGCCGTAGGAATCGAGCGTTACTTTTTCTACAAAAGGACCCAAAAGCAATCTTCCCTCTTTCTGAAGATGGTTGAGAAGTACCTCTCCGAGGGTAAGATGGAAGAGGCCATTGAGTTGGCCAAGAACAAGAAGTTCAAAGACTCCCACGTCGCTCAGGTTCTCTATGCCGGTCTCCAGGAGCTTACATCCCAGGAAGCCATGGGTGCCAGCTACGAAGAGAAGATCGAATCCGCCAAACGGGCTATCGAGAGAGCTCGGGTCATGCGGATCGAGAAGTTGAAGAGGGGTATGACCATCCTGGCCACCGTCGGTGCCACTGCTCCCTTCGTCGGTCTCTTCGGAACCGTCTTCGGGATCATCAACGCCTTCCAGGGCATGGCCGCCACCGGATCCGGTGGTATCGGTGCCGTGGCCGCCGGTATCGCCGAGGCTTTGGTGACGACCGGTACCGGTATCGGCGTGGCTATTCCCGCCGTTTGGTTCTTCAACCTCTTTACCGCCCGTATCGAGATCTTCACCAACGAGATGGGCAACGCCGCTTCCGAGTTGATCGATTTCTTCATCAAGAAACACGGCAAATAAGCGGACCGGAAGAAAAATTCAATTAAGGGAGACAAAGAATGTCCAGCGGATATAATGCGGAACCGAACGTCGTCCCTCTGACCGACATTCTCCTGGTCCTCCTGATTATCTTCATGGTCATCACCCCCATGTTGAAGAAAGGGGTAGACGTGAAGTTGCCGGAAGCGGGGAACGTCATCACGGAGCCCCCGGAAGGGATCGACACGGTGTCGGTGAGGAAAGACGGAACGGTGTATTACAACGCTTCCCCTATCGATATCAGCAAACTGAACGATAAACTTCTGGAGTACGTGGAAGAGAAGAACCAGACCAAGGTTTTCTTCAAAGCCGACCAAGAAGGCGAGTACGGTAAGGTCGTGAACGTCATCAAGATTATCCGGGATTCCGGAATCGAGATGGTGGGGATCATTACCGACAAGAAGACCAAATCTTCCGACTGAGATCAGAAGCTCTCAGGGACAATCACCCTGAGTGAGAGGGGATGGGCCTTGACCTTGATGGTTGAGGCCCATTTTCCTTTTTCACCGTCGTAGTGATAAATCTGAGGCTCCGGCGTCTGGACGACCACCTCACCGATCTGGTGGGTCGTGTAGTACTTGACCTTGTCGATTCTCTTCGTAAAGAGCTTAGGAAGGTTGAGTACGATGGAGGGAAAAGAGAGACTCTCTATCAGGCAGAAGTCGAGGAGACCATCGTCGGGTTGGGCGTGAGGAGCGATGTAGGTGTTCCCGCCCCACTCCTTGAAATTGGAAAAGGTTATCAGGAGGGCTCCGGGGACGATCTGTCTCTTCTGCCCGTCCAGGAAGACCTCCGCCAGAAAGGGCGGCATCTTGATGTAGTTCGTGAAGGCGTACAGAACATACGGGGGAATCCCCCTGCCCAGAGGCTTCTCGTTGAAGTCCTTGGCGATCCAGGCGTCGAGGCCGATGCCGGCGATGTTGAAGAAGTAATCATCGTTGATCTGGCCCGCGTCGATGACTTTCACCCTTTTCTTCTTGAGAATCTCCACGGCCGTGGGGATGTGGGGGGGAATCTTCAACCCCCGGGCCAAGCCGTTGCCTGAACCTCCGGGGATGATTCCCAGGGGCTTATCCTTATAAAGGAGAGCCCTGGCGGTTTCGTTGATGGAACCGTCTCCTCCGAAGATGGCGAAGAGGTCGAAATCGTCGTAGTAGCGTTGGATGATCTCGTTTCCCTCTCCCTTATAGGAGGTGGTGATGATCTCGGGAGAGTAAACCTCGGAGAGTTCGCTTCGAAGATAGGCGCAAAGATCCCCCTTGTTCAGTTTCCCCGATTTGGGGTTGACAACAACGAGGATTCTCTCTTTCATCTTTTTCTCCCGGGAGATCTTCGGCCCCCATGGCCAAAGAGTCTGGATTATAAGCCAAAACGACTCCTTTATCAAGACGGGGGCTTAAGAAGCGGGCCTTGACAAAGGTGGCGGATAATTCCATACTTAACACTTTTTCAAGGAGGATTCCTCAATGAGAGACCGTCGTCGACTCTTTTTTCTCTTTCTCATGATCGCTTTTGTCGTCTCTTTGGCTTCTCCGCTATCCGCCTCCACCGTGGAGGAGGGGCATAAGAGCCTGGGAGAGCTTTTACCGCTTTGGTCAGCTATCCCCTTCGTGGGCATTCTCCTCTCCATCGCCCTCTTTCCCCTCTTGGCCCCCAAGTTTTGGCACCACCACTTCGGGAAGGTCTCCCTCTTCTGGTCGCTCCTCTTCTTTGTCCCCTTCTTGATAGCCTTCCCCGGAGAGGCCAAGCACGAGCTGGTCTCCATCATCTTTGTCGACTACATCCCCTTCCTCCTCCTCCTTTGGGCCCTCTTCACGATCTCTGGAGGGATTCTTCTGAAGGGTTCCCTCAAGGGGACTCCCGCCGTGAACACTCTCATCCTCCTTGTGGGAACCTTCCTCTCCTCCTGGGTCGGGACGACCGGGTCGGCCATGTTGATGATCCGACCCATCCTTCGGGCCAACAAGGAAAGAAAGTATAAGGTTCACACCATCGCCTTCTTCATCTTCTTGGTCGCCAACATCGGGGGGTGTCTGACCCCCCTCGGGGATCCCCCCCTCTTTCTCGGTTTCCTCCACGGAGTCCCCTTCTTCTGGACCATGGGTATGGCCCCTATCTTGGCCTTCACCTCTGCGGTTCTTCTGGTGATCTACTTCCTCCTGGACACCTTCTACTTCAAAAAAGAGGGTGGAAAGGCCTTGGCTGAGAGTGGGGAGAAAGAGCCTCTCCGTATCGAGGGGGGAATCAACTTCCTCATCCTCTTGGGAGTCGTGGGTTCCACGGTCATGAGCGGTTTCTGGCACCCCGGTTCCGTCTCTTTCCTGGGCATCAACATCGAGATCGAGAACATCCTGCGCAATGTCCTCTTCCTGATCCTCGGCTTCATCTCCTGGAAGGTGACCACGAAGAAGATCCGTCAGGAGAACGATTTCTCCTGGGGTCCCATCCTGGAGGTTGCGAAACTCTTTGCGGGGATCTTCGTGACCATCATCCCCGCCATAGCCATCCTGAAGGCGGGCGACAAGGGCTCCTTGGGCTTCCTCATGGCCGCGGTCACTCAGCCGGCCCACTATTTCTGGGCCTCCGGCGCGCTCTCCAGCTTCCTGGACAACGCACCAACCTACCTGACCTTCTTCAACTCTGCGGTGGGGGCTTTCGTCGTCCCCCTCTACGGGACACTGCCGGACCCTGTCTCCGTGAAGCATCTGATTGCGGAGAACCACAAGATTCTCTTGGCCATCTCGGCCGGCTCCGTCTTCATGGGGGCTAATACCTACATCGGCAACGCCCCGAACTTCATGGTCA
>Ga0209098_1001456_pt1 | contig 22628 bp, 18 predicted proteins | sample AD_JPNHW1_MetaG_FD_184429 | JGI IMG/M metagenome (GOLD analysis project Ga0209098, IMG submission 184429) | Active sludge microbial communities of municipal wastewater-treating anaerobic digesters from Japan - AD_JPNHW1_MetaG (SPAdes) (version 2) | ecosystem: Engineered > Bioreactor > Anaerobic...
ACCAAGCCCATCGACCTCGACGAGACCGTCGCCCGCGTCCAGACCCAGCTGCGCTTCGTCTCGATGAACCGCGAGCTGCTCGTCCTCCAGCGCCGCCTCTCCGAGGCCCGTCGCTCCGCCAGCGTCGGCGCCATCACCCAGGGCATCTCGCACAATCTCAACAACCTCCTCGGCGTCGTCATCGGCTACCTCGACCTCATCAAGACCTACTACGACAAACCCGAGCTGGTGAAGAAAAACGCCGAGGCCGTCGACCAGGCGATCAACCGCATCGTCAACATCCTCCGCCAGCTCTCAACCGTCGCCATCAAGTCCCGCGTCTCCCTCTCGCAGACCACCCTCCAGAAGCTTCTCGAGGACGTCGTCAAACGCTACCAGTCCGAGTTCAAGATCACCGAGCCCGTCACCATCGACAACCCTCTCGGCGAGCTCGAGCTCACCACCAGCGTCGAAGTCATGGAGGAGGCCATATCCAAGCTCCTCATCAACGCCTGGGAATCCTACGGCGACGACCACAAGGGCCCGCGCCCCGTCGTCATCCAGACCGAGCTCAACCTCGACCATCCCGATGGCGAGATGATCGAGCTCCACATTCTGGACAAGGGCCGCGGCATCGACCCGAAGATCCGCGACCACATGTTCGAGCCCTTCACCAGCACCAAGCACACCGTCGGTGTCGGCATGGGGCTGACCGTCGCCCGCCACTCCCTGCGCAGCATCGGCGGCAACGTCGAGCTCATCGACCGCCCCGACGGCGGCGTCTGCGCCACCGTCCTCCACCCCCGCAAGGCCGAGCCCGCGACCTGAGCGCCAACCGCTCCGGCCACGACGGTCCGCCTGCTGACGTCCGTCCGGCGCCGAAGGAACTTCGGCCCACCCTGTCGGTCCCCACGGAGTGACCAGCCGAGAGCCCTGTCTCCGTAAACACCCCACCACCGCGCTTGCCCGCTTCGCCCGCACGCGCCTCAATCCCCGCATGTCCTCCGGCCCCACAACGCTCCGCCGGTTCGCGTCCGTCGCCCTCACCGCGCTCGCCTGCCTCCTCATCCCCGCGCTCACGGCCGACACGCCATCACCCGCGCCGACGCCCACCGCCATCGCCGAGACCGCCGCCAAGCCCCCGCTGGCGGTCGTCTTCGTCACGCCGAACACAGTGCTCGCCGAGAACTTCCCGCAGAGCGCGACCCTCGCCGACTGGCTCAAGCCCGTGATCGCCACCGCCGAATCCGAGCTTGTAGCGCACCCGGAAATCCCGGCGCTGTTGATCCAGATCGTTCTCAGCCCCGACGCCACGCCCCGCTACGAACTGGCCGGCCGCCCCGTCCTGCCCGCCGCCTTCGCCGCCGCACTCCAGTCCCGCCTCGCGCCACTGCCCGACCTGCGCGCCCCGCTCGGCCAGGTCTGCATCCGCGTGCAGACTCCCGGCGGCACCGCCACCCCGCTCGCCGAAGCGGCCACCTTCATCCCGCGGCTCCACCCGCCCGAGGAGGCCGCGCTCAACACCTTCATCGCCGCCGATCTGGCCACGCAGTACCGCGAGCTCCGCGCCTGGGCGCGCACCCACGCCCTGCCGCTCCTCGCCCACAGCGCCGCCAGCTCCGACCCGCAGTACACCGGCGTCGTCGCCACCGGCCGCGCCATCGCAGCGCTCGGCCCGGATGCGCCGATCGACGTCGCCCGCCTCACGTACCGTAATCCCGATTACTGGCGCGGCGTCATGGAGATGGCACCCGGCGACCAGCTCATGGCGGCGCTGCCCGTCTTCCTCCACGCCGCCGCCGGCGACATCGACCAGTCCAGCACCCTGCTCGGGCTCGTCTTCTCGTTCAGCCGCAACGGCACGCTCGCCCACCAACTGCTCGGCGAGTTCGCCGCCCGCCTCGGCCCCTTCCGTCGCCAGCTCACCACGGAAGTCCAGCGCGGCGTCGCCAGCCACGACGAAGGCCACTTCGACGAAGCCATCGCCCGCCACCAGCAGACCCTCGCCGCCTACCCGAGCTCCGCCTGGGCCCGCTACGAGCTCTTCTTCTCCACCATCACCCGCGACGGCTACGACACCAAGAAGAAGCTCAAGCGCGCCAACAAGCTCTGGAACGAGACCGCCCCCGAGATCTTCCGCTGCAACCCCCTCTACACCTCCCAGTTCGGCGCCACCCACGGCAAGTCAGTCGGCGCCATGCTCGACCGCCTCGTCCTCCACCGCATCGCCAACAAACCGCCCGAGGACTTCGGCGAGCGCGTCGGCTCCTTCGCCGACATCGCCCTGCGTCTCGAGGACTATGGTACCGCCGGCCTCCTGTACTGGTCCGCCCTCGGCACCACCCACCAGATCAAGGGAGTGTCGTTCCTCAACAACCTGCCCGTCGACCTCACCAAGGACGACGTCCTCGCCCGCTTCCTCTACTGCCTCGAGAAACTCGGCGTTCCCCAGTGGAAGAGCGAGTTCGAGGGCGATTTCACAGCCTCCTTCCGCACCCTCGACGCCGCCCTCGCCGCCCACCGCGGGCAGTAGCTCGCCGCGTCCCCGAGTTTCGATTCGCCTGCGTCGCAGCCCCGCCACCACTCTCGATCCATGAAGCGTCAGGCCGCACTGGTCTCCCTCGGTCTCATCGCCGGTCTCGGCCTCGGCTACACCATCGGTGCGCATCGCGCCGGCGGATTCATCCAGCGCGCACCCCAATCGGGGGCGGCACCTCAGGCCATCCCCGCACCAGCACCGAGCACGGCAGTAGACGCTCCCAGCAGTCCAGCCAGCGAAGTAGCGCCCCGCCTCACCGCCGCCGCGGCCAAGCAGAAACTCGCGGACTGGGTCGCCGCCGGCTGTCCGGACCAGGAGCGATGGAAGGCGCAGGAATGGCTCAGCGCCTGGAGCGTGGAGGACGCGCACGGCGCGCTCGCCTTCGTAGCCGGCGCCGCGCGTTTCCCCCTCCGCAATCCCGCCCTCGTCATCCCCTTGGCCGTACTCTGCCGCAAGGATCCCGCCCACGTTCGCGACTGGTTGTACGCCAAGATCCCCGAGCAGGAACGCGGGATGGTCGCCGAGATGATCATCCGCAGCATCAGCGCCGAGAACCCCCGCGAGGCGCTCGTACTCGCCGAGGCCGAACAGATGCCCGTGAGCACCAACACCTATGGTCCGATGCTCGCCCAACTGCTGCGCGTATCGGTGCCGGAGACCCTCGCCGCCTTCAACCGCCTCACCGACGGCGGCCGGCAGGAAACCGCCGGCGCCATCGCGCGCGCCTGGGCCACGATCGATCCGGCCGCAGCGCTGCGCTGGGCAGAAACCCTGCGCGGGCTACCCGGCGAGGCCGAAGCGCTGACCGCCATCGCTTTCGAGCTGGCCGAGGACCAACCCGATCAGGCGCTCGCGCTGATGCGCGACGGCCGCGTCACGCCCGAGGTGACCTCCAGTTTCGTCCACATGCTGTCCTACCGCAGCCCCAAGTTTCTGCTCTCCCATATCGAGGACTGCCCGGCCGCCGACCGAGCGGCTGTCCTCGGGAACACCCTACCCGACGCATTCTCCAACGATCCCGACCGCCTCGCCGCGCTGGCCCGTTCGACCCTCCCGGCGGCCGAGGCCAACCGCATCGTATGCAATGCCTGGCAACGTTGGCTGCAGGAGGATCGCCCGGCCGCCGAAGCATGGGCCGCCCAGGCTGGCGACGCGTCGATCCGTGCAAGCCTTGAGCTGGTGAAGCTGCGCGACACCGCGAACACGGACCCCAGCCTGTTCCTTTCCTCGATCGACAACTACCCGGCCGCGCTCACCGAGAAACCGCTGATCGCTGCCGCACTCGACCGGCTCAACTCCGACGAAGCCGGGGATTGGATCGCGCGCCATCCCGGGGTGGTCGATCCCGAGGTCGTCGCCACCACGGCCGGGAGGTATTTCGGTTGGAACCGCGCCGAGGCGCTCGTCTGGGCGCAATCGCTGCCCCCCGGCCCGAGTCAGAACCAGGCACTCGCCAGCATCGCCCAGCAATGGACAAACACCGGCGACTCCGCGCAGGCCGCCACCACCATCTCCGCCATCACCGACCAGCGCGTCCAGACCGGCACGCGTTTCAAAGTCTTCGCCTCCCTCTACCGCAAGGATCGCTCCGCCGCCACCCAGTGGCTCGCCGCGCAGCCCGTCACGCCCGAGATCCGCGCCAACTGGGAGACCCTCGCCTCCACCGTCGAAACCGACGTCAGCCCGGGTACGGTCCACCTCGACTGATCGCCCCCGCAGTCCGGCGGCGGTACGCCGGCCCGCCGAGCCCACCCGCACCGCCCACCGACGGCGGTCGAAATCCCGCCCGCTGCGCCTCGGCCCGGCCCGCTGGCCGCACTCGGGGAACCACTCGCCGCTTCCCGTTCGCCCGCCCCTGCGCCGGCCGCATGCTGCCGCCATGAAACGCGAGGCGGCACTCCTGTCCATCGGCATCCTGCTCGGCTCCGGCATCGGGCTGGGCCTCGGCCTGCGTCCCGTCCCACCCGCGCCGGCCACAACGCCAGCCGTATCCGGAACTCAGCCGCAGCAGTCTACCGTCAGCACGCCGAGCAGCGGAGCTCCGGCCACAACCACACCGAGCACCGCCGCCGCGCCGGATCCGGACCGTCCACCCGCCGCGGCCCTCGCCGCGCTGCTCTCGGCACCGAATCCGCTCAACAACTGGTCCGAGATCACCACGCACCTCACCCTCTGGGCCGAGCGGGACCCGCGCGCCACGCTCGACTATGTCGCCCGGGCCCCCCGCTTCCCAATGCGCAACAGCGCCATGGCAATCCCCCTCGCCGCCATGGCCCGCACCGACCCCGCCCCGGTCGCCGACTGGCTGCGCCGCAATGTCGGCGAAACCGACCGCCGCCGCATCACCGACGAGATCGTCTCCACAATCGCCGAGTCCAACCCGCATGAGGCGTTGGCCCTCTCCATCGACCCCAGCCTCAACTCCGAGTCCTATCTGTGCGCCTACGCCCTCGGGCACCTCGCCTCGACCTCACCCGCGGATGCCCTTGAGGTCTATGCCACGCTCCCCGGCCCCACGCAGACCCAGGCCGCCCAGCTCATCGGCGATGCCTGGGCGAAGCTCGCCCCCCAGGCCGCCCTGAGCTGGTGCGAATCCTTGACCGACGCGCCCGCCAGAAACGCCGCCGCCACCGGAATCATCGACAGTCTGGCTATGAAGGATCCGCAACAGGCGGCCGCGGCGCTCGTCCGGCTCCACCCCTCCAGCGAGGCGACCTGCTCCGCACTGCGCACCCTCGCCCAATCAAATCCGGCGCTCGCGTTATCCTGCATCCCTCAGCTTCCGAGCGAGGTGGCCCCCGCGGCCGCGAAGGCCGTCGCCGCGAGCGCCTTCTGGGCCGCCCCCGATCAGATCACCGCTGTGCTCTGCACCAAAGTCCCGCAGGCCGAGCTCCCCGCCGTCCTGCAACAGCGCTGGAACGACTGGCGCGAATACGACCGCAAAGCCGCCGACGAATGGGCCGAGGCGCTCGCCGCCCCCACCCTCCGGGGCTACCTGCTCGACCAGCAGCTCAACGCCTCCGCCGAGTCCGACCCCGCCGCATTCCTCGCCTCCGTCGACGCCGTACCCGGTGCCGATCTCGAACGCAACCCCATCCAGAAGGCGCTGAAAAACCTCCCGCCCGCCGAGGCCGCACGGTGGATCGCCACGCATCCGAACCAAGTTGCAACGACAACAGCCGCGTCGATCGCCAGCGCCTTCGTCCAGCAGGACAGCACTGCCGCAAGCACCTGGGCCTTCGCCCTGCCCCCAGGCGAGCTACGCGATCAAGCCCTTGCCGGAGTCGCCACCAGCTGCACCGGCGAGCGCACCGCCATCGCCAACCAGGCCCTCGACACCATCGCCGATGCCAAGAGCCGCACACGAGCCCGCTTCGAGATCTACCAATCCTTGCTCACACAAAACAGCGAATCCGCCCGCGCCTGGCTCGCCACCCAACCATTGTCACCCGAGGTCCGCGAAACATGGGAGACGATCGCCTCCACGATCCGCCCGTCGCCAGACGACGGTTCGCCCGACTAACCGGCTCCAGCCGGTCTCGCGCAGCAGTCCGCCCGCCGCCACAGCCTCCCGCTTTTCCCTTTCCCCATGCGGCCTCGCCGCATTCAATCCACACCCGATGGAAACCGATCTCGCCACCACCGTCCGCCAGCTCGCCGAGGCCGCCCGCGCCGCCTCGTTGAAACTGGCCGTCGCCACGACCGAGGCCAAGAACCGCGCGCTCACTGCGCTCGCCGAGAAGATCGAGTCCTCCATCCCGGCGCTCATCGCCGCCAACGCCAAGGACCTCGACGCCGGCCGCGCTGCCGGTCTTTCCGCCGCGTTGCTCGACCGCCTCACGCTGAACGAATCGCGCATCCGCCAGATGGCCCAGGGCGTGCGCGAGATCGTCGCCCTGCCCGACCCCGTCGGCGCCGAGCTCGAGCGCACCACGCGTCCCAACGGCCTGGTCATCCGCAAGGTCCGCGTTCCCATCGGCGTGATCGGCATCATCTACGAGTCGCGTCCCAACGTCACCGTCGACTGCGCCGCGCTGTGTCTGAAAGCCGGCGACGCCACCATCCTGCGCGGCGGCAAGGAGGCTTTCCACAGCAACACCGCGCTGGCCGCGCTCATCTCCAAAGCGCTCGCTGTCGCCGGCCTGCCCGCCACCGCCGTCCAGCTCATCCCCACCACCGACCGCGCGGCGCTCAACACCCTGCTCAAGCTCAACGACCTCGTCCACTGCATCATCCCCCGCGGCGGCGAGGCGCTCATCCGTTTCGTCACGGAGAACTCCTCCATCCCCGTCATCAAGCACTACAAGGGAGTCTGCTTCATCTACGTCGACCGCGCCGCCGACCTCGCCCTCGCCGAGCCCCTGCTCGTCAACGCCAAGGTCCAGCGCCCCAGCGCCTGCAACGCCGCCGAGCAGCTCCTCGTCCACCGCGACATCGCCGCCACCGCCCTGCCCCGTCTCGCCAAGGCCCTCCAGACCGCGCGTACCGGCGGCGTGGAGCTGCGCTGCGACGCCGCCTCGGCCGCCATCCTCGCCGCCGCCGGCATCGCCACCAAGCCCGCCACCGCCGAGGACTACCGCACCGAGTTCCTCGACTACATCCTCGCCGTGCGCGTCGTCGACTCGCTCGACGCCGCCATCGCCACCATCAACCGCGACAGCTCCAACCACAGCGACGCCATCGTCACCGCCGACGAGTCCGCCGCCCGCCGGTTCCAGGGCGAAGTCGACTCCGCCACCGTGTACTGGAACGCCAGCACCCGTTTCACCGACGGCTTCGAGTTCGGCCTCGGCGCCGAGATCGGCATCTCCACGGACCGGTTGCACGCCCGCGGCCCGATGGGCCTAGCCGAGCTTTGCAGCTACAAGTTCGTTATCGACGGCACCGGCCAGATTCGGCGCTAATGCCGCGGTAACCCCCACGCAACTCGGGCATGGATTGGAAAATTCCATTCATCGGTCTGGCCATCGGCTTCGGCATGTCCGTGCCCGTCGGCCCCGTCGGCCTGCTCGTCTTCCGCCGCTCGCTGCTCCACCACGTCCGCGCCGGCATCGTCACCGGACTCGGCGCCGCCTTGGCCGACTCGCTCCTCTGCTCGATCCTCGCCTTCGGTATCTCGGCGGTGTCCGATTTCTTCGCCAAGCACACCGCGACACTGGAGAACGTCGGCGGCTTTATCCTGCTCCTGATCGGCTACATCGTCTGGCGCACCTCCCCTCCGAAGGAGATGCCAAAGACACCCACCGCGCGCCCCGGCTGGTTCGGCGCCTTCTCGACCTCGCTGCTGATCACCATCGGCAACCCGATGACGCTGGTCGGCGCCACGGCCATCTTCGCCGGTTTCGCCATCGCCGCACGCTTGGGCAGCCATTTCGACGCCCTCATGCTCGTCACCGGCATCTTCTGCGGTTCGACCCTCTGGTGGGTCATCCTCAGCACGCTCGCCGGCTGCCTGCGCGACAAGGCCAGCGGCTACTGGATGCGCCGGCTCAACCAAGGCTGCGGCATCGCCGTCGCCATCTTCGGCCTGGTCCAGATCGCCCGCGTCGTCATCGCCTGGTGCTGGGACTGAACGTAGAGCGGCGCACACACGGCCCTCGTAGATCGCGGATCGGCTTCGGGCGCCCGGCCGGGGCGTTGCTCAGCGCACCGCCTTGAGCGCCTCGGCCACGTTCACACGGCCCTCGTAGATCGCCTTGCCGACGATCACGCCGTCGAGATGCGCGTACTGCTTGGCCAACGCGGCGAGCTTGGTGATATCCTCAAGCTTCGAGACACCGCCCGAGGCGATCACCTGGCAGCGCACGGCGCCCAGCAGTTCCGTGAGCGCAGCGAAGTTCGGCCCCACCAACATGCCGTCGGTCGCAATGTCGGTGTAGATGATCGTGCGCACGCCCAGCGACTCGGCCTTCTTCGCCAGTTCCACGGCGCGCGTGGCGGTCTTCTCGACCCAGCCCTTGATCGTCACAAAACCGTCGCGGGCATCGATGCCCACGGCGATCTTGTCGCCGTGCGTCTTCACGACCTCACGCAGGAACGCCTCGTCCTCCCAGGCCTTGGTGCCAATCACGACGCGACTCACGCCAGCGCCGAGCGCAGCGGCCACCGCCTCACGCGTGCGCATTCCCCCGCCAAGCTGCATGCGCGGGGCGACCTTCGCGATCGCGGCCACGGCGGCGGCGTTCTGGGGCGCGCCGGTGAATGCGCCGTCGAGATCGACGACATGGATCCATGCGGCCCCGGCGGCGGCGAACTCCCCGGCCACCTCGGCCGGGTTATCGCGGTAGATCGTGGCCGCATCGGCGCGGCCCTGCGTCAGCCGCACGCAGCGGCCGCCCTTGAGGTCGATGGCAGGATAGAGAGTGAACACGCCGCCATTGGCACGACCTAGCCGCCCCGGTGCAAGCCGGTTGTGCAAACCTGCCACCAACCCAGTGCCACCACACTCTGCGGCCCGACACCATCCGCCCGAGAGCACGGAATCCTGCTCCGATCGGAACAAGATTCTCTGCGCCACCACGCCACGCGCCGCCGTCTCCGTCCGTTTGCCCGTTGAAACAGCCCTCAGGCACCGCTTTGCTTCGCCCATGCCGAAAAAGGAGTTCGTTCCGCCCGCCTTCCTCACCGAGCTGCTCGCCGCGCATTCGCCCTCCGGCTACGAGACCGAGGCGCAGGCCGTCTTCGACCGCCACGTGAAACCCGCCGCCGACCGCTACGAGAAGGACCGCGTGGGCAACCGCATCGCCACGCTCAACCCCGCCGGCGCCCCCGTCCTCATGCTCGCCGGCCACATCGACGAACTCGGCCTGCTCATCACCTACATCAACAAGGACGGCTTCATCTACTTCGACACCATCGGCGGCCACGACCGGAGCATGATTCCCGGGCGGCGCGTCATCATCCAGACGGCCAACGGACCCGTGAAAGGCGTCACCGGCAAACGCGCCGTCCACCTCATGACCGAGGAGGATCGCAAGAAAGTCCCCGAGCGCCACGAGCTCTGGATCGACATCGGCGCCCGCTCCAAGAAGGAGGCGCTCGCGCGCGTGGCCATCGGCGACGCCGCCACCTACGACCACGAGTTCGAGTTGATCCACGGCACCGTCGCCACCGCCCGCGCGTTCGACGACAAGGTGGGCGCCTACATCGCCGGCGAGACGCTGCGCCGCCTCGCCGCGCACAAGAGGAAGCTCGCCGCGCGCGTCGTCGCCGTCGCCACCGCGCAGGAGGAGGTCGGCACCCGCGGCGCCACCGTGGCCGCCTACTCGGTCGACCCGCATTTCGCCGTCGCCATCGACGTGGGACACGCCACCGACCATCCCGACTGCGACAACCGCAAGTTCGGCGAGACCAAGCTCGGCGGCGGCCCCATCCTCTGCCGCGGCGCCAACATCAACCCGCTCGTCTTCAAGAAGCTCCTCGCCGCCGCCAAGACCGCGAAGATCCCGCACCAGTTCGAGGCCGACCCGCGTCCCACCGGCACCGACGCCCGCGCGCTCCAGACCGCCCGCGGCGGCGTGGCCACCGGGCTGATCTCGGTCCCGCTGCGCTACATGCACACGCCCAGCGAGGTCGTCGACCTCGAGGACGTGGAGAATTGTGTGAAGCTCCTCGTCGAGTTCGCCCTGGGTCTCAAGAAATCCGACACCGGCGAGTGGTGACACGCGAGACGGCAGCCCATGCGGACTGCCCAGCGCTACACTTCGTTACCCGACGCCCATTTCGCTGAGCGCACACGGCAAGACGTCAGCCGCGCCACATAGCACGCGCCGATCGCTACCGCGCAGCAACCGCCGCCGAAATCGGGCATGTCAACTATTGGTTGACATGCCAGCTCGACACTCGCCCGGCTCAACCGATCTATTTTCGCACCCTGCGAGCAGCGATCACCGCACTGCATGAGTCTATCCTTGGTGCGCAGGCACAACGCCCCCCGCTCAGCGCCGGTAGTGCAGGATCGTGAACTCCGGCGTGTCGCGCACCACTTCGGGCTCGGCGAACGCCGTCTCGAACTCGGGGAAAAACGCGTCGCCGCCCTCGACAGTGCGTTTCACTCGCGTCACGAAAACTTCCTGCCAGCGCGGCTGCGTGAGCGCGTAGATCTCCGCTCCGCCGCAGGCCATGATCTCGGCCGCGGCCGGCGCCACGGCGGCGATCTCGTCGAGCGAGCGGATGACCGTCACGCCAGGGATGGGCGCCCCGCCGCGGCTGAGCACGAGCGTGGTGCGGCCCGGCAGCGGCTTGCCGATCGAGGCGAAAGTCTTGCGGCCCATGAGCAGCGTCTTGCCCAGCGTCTGCTGCTTGAACCACTTGAAATCCTCGGGCAGGTGCCAGGGCAGCTTGTTGCCCGCGCCGATCACGCGGTTCTCCGCCATCGCGACGATGGCCACGAAGCGCGGCGTGTCTGATTGCGGTGTGCGGATTGCGGATTGCGGGTTGGCGGGCTCGGGACTCACGGAAGCAATAACGCCGCCCAGCCGGCACAAGTCCAGCCGTTCGGCGTGCCTTCAGGCCGCCCTCTCTGCGTAGCGATGCGCGTGAGCACTTCGATGGCGAGAGCCCTCGGGTTCTCACGAATGCCGCCACGCTCGCGGGAACAACGGAGTTTGCGGCAACGTCGTCCACCAGCGGGCAAGCTTTTGCGCGAGGCTCAGTACTACTGGAGCGGGGATCCTCGATCCCAGCCCGCGACAGATAGCCGGCTTCGCCGAAGCCGGCGACAACCGGCCTCAGTCGCGCACGCCCGGGGTGATCCCGCGTTCGCTCTTCTGGACAAAGTCGATGAACTCCGCCACTTCGCTGGCGCCGGCGACTTCGCTGGCCACGAGCTTCTCCAGCGCCTGCGTCCGGTTGAGCCCCTCGCGGAAGAAGATCCGGAAAATCGTCTTCACGTGGTCCATCTGCTCCTCGGTGAATCCGGCGCGCTCGAGCCCGACCTTGTTGATCGCGCGCACGGCGGCCGGCGAACCCTCGATGATCATGAACGGCGGCACGTCCTGCGAGACGCGGCTCATGCCTCCGACCATCGCACGGTCGCCGATCCGGGTGAACTGGTGCACCGCCGCGAATCCGCCCATCACCACGTGGCTGCCCATCGTCACATGGCCGGCGAGCGTGGCATTGTTGCTCATCACCACATCGTCGCCGACTTGGCAGTCGTGGGCGATATGGGTGTAGGCAAGGAAGTTGTTGTCGGAGCCGATGACGGTGAAGTCGCCATCGAAGGTGGCGGCGTGCACGGTGCAGAACTCGCGGAAGACGTTGCGGTCGCCGATGCGCGTGCCGGGGTTGCCTCCCTTGAACTTCAGATCCTGGGTCTTCAGACCGACGCACGCGAAGGGGAAGACCTCGTTGCCGCGGCCGAGGACGGTGTTGCCCTCGACGGTCGCGTGATGGTGCAGGATGGTGCCGTCGCCGAGCTGCACGCCGGCGCCGACATACACGTACGGGCCGACGACAACCTCGGTGCCCAGCTTCGCGGAGGGATCGACGATGGCGGAAGGATGGATCTGCGTAGGCATCGGATTCTGTGGGGAGAAACGAAAACGCGGGCGGCAAGCCGCCCGCGAAGTCACTAACTCAATCGATTTGGCCGTTTTCGACCAGCGCGAACATCAGCTCCGCGGAGGACACCGCCTGGCCGTCGACGGTGCATGTCGCCTCGGCCGTGCAGATCTTGTTGCCGCGGTTCTTCGTCATCTTCACGGCGATGAGCAACTGGTCGCCGGGGCGCACGGCCTTGCGGAACTTCACCTTGTCGCAGCTCATGAACAGGGCCGTCTTCCCCTCGGCCGACACGCGCCGCAGCAGGAGGATGCCGGCGGACTGCGCCATGGCCTCGATCTGGAGCACGCCGGGCATCACAGGATTGCCGGGGTAATGTCCTTGGAAATAGGGCTCGTTGGCGGAGACGTTCTTGAGCGCCACCAGATCGTCGGGGGTCTTCATCTCGACAACCCGGTCGATCATCACGAACGGGTAGCGGTGCGGCACCATGTCGAGGATGCGGCGGATATCCAGCGACGTCTCCGTCTCGAGGATCGTCTTGTTGACGGGCTTCTCGGCCTTCGGCTTGCCCTTCTTCTGCTCCTCGAGCCGGGCGAAGATGGCCTTCGTGAGCTCGGAGTTGATGGCGTGGCCGGGGCGGATCGCGATGATATGCGCCTTCAGCGGGCGGCCGAGCAGCGTGATGTCGCCGACGATGTCGAGAATCTTGTGACGGACGAACTCGTCCTTGAAGCGCAGCGGCTCCTTCGAGATGATCTTGTCGCCGCGGATGACGACGGCGCAGTCGAGGCTCCCGCCGCGGATCTTGCCCATCTTGAGCAGCTCCTCGATGTCCTCGTAGATCGTGAACGTGCGCGCAGCCGCGACCTGCGAGGCGTAGATCTCGGGATCGATCGTGAGCGAGAGGTGCTGGGTGTGGATGCCGCGATCGTCGGCCGAGGTGCAGGTGATCTTCAGCTGGTCGCAGGGCAACGCGATGATCGACGAGCTGCCGCGCGAGACCGAGATCGGCTGATCGAGGACGAATTCCTCGCGCTCGGCATCCTGCTCCACCGGCTCGCCTTCGAGGATGAGGTTGACGAACGGGCGGGCGGAACCGTCCAGGATCGGCGGCTCGGCGCCGTCCATCTCGACGAGGACATTGTCGATGCCGCAGCCGGTCAGCGCGCTAAGCACGTGCTCGACGGTGTGGATCTTGGTATGTCCGTTGGCGATGGTCGTGCTGCGGATCAGATCCACGACAGCATCGACCGACGGCCGGATCTCGGGCTGGCCGTGGATATCGATGCGCTTGAAGACGATGCCGTGGTTGACGGGAGCGGGCTTAAGTGTGAGGCGGACCATGTCGCCGGTGTGAAGACCGGCTCCCTTGGTCGAGACCTCGCGCAGCAGGGTGCGTTGTTTCATCAAGAAAGTGTGTGAGTCTCGGCCCGCCCTCCGGACTGGCAAGAGTTTTGACAGCACCCCGGCGGCCGCCGCCCCGATCACCCCGCGAGAAGTTGCGCGACTGGCGGGTTGACACCCGCACGCGCCACACCTTACTCGACACCCTTTTACCAACTCCGACCCGTCTCTGTCATGCAAGCCAACGACCTCCGTAAGGGCCAAGTCATCAACTTCAACGGCGAAAGCTGCCTCGTCATGGAGGTCATGCACCGCACGCCTGGAAACCTCCGCGCCTTTGTCCAGGCCAAGCTCCGCAATCTCCGCACCGGCCGCTCCGGCGACCAGCGCTTCAACTCGACCGAGTCCGTCGAAGTCCTCACCACCGACCGCCAGACCCTCGAGCTGAGCTACGTCGAGCGCGACACCTACTGCTTCATGAACTCGACCTCCTACGAGCAGTTCGAGCTCAACGAGACCCTCATCGGCGACGCCAAGAACTACATCGTCCCCGGCGGCAAGGTCGAGGTGCTCTTCGTCGACGACGTCCCGGTTTCCGTCGACCTGCCCAGCGCGGTGAACCTCAAGATCGTCGAGTCGGCCGACGGCGTGAAGGGCGACACCGCCTCCAACGTCCAGAAACCCGCCAAGCTCGAGACCGGCCTCGTCGTCCAGGTTCCTCTCTTCATCAAGGAAGGCGAGACGATCAAGGTCAGCACCGACAACGGCGCCTACATGGGCCGCGCCTGAGCGACCACTCTTCCCTCTTTCGAAAACCGGTCTCCTTGCGGGACCGGTTTTTTCATACCCCGATCCCGAGGCCCCACGCCGGCTTGCTCGTTCCGGACGGCGACGCAGCGTCGCCACCGTCCCGTTTCCGCCGGCCCATGGGAGGCAAGGCCCCGTGCTCCGGGAACCGGCCCGCGCCAGTCTACCCGGCAAACTCGATCGCGCCTCAGTTGCCGCGATGCAGCAGCGACTCGACCAGCGCCCGCAGGAACGCCGTGTTGCCGGGAAGCTTCGACAACTCGCCGAGCGCCTCGGCGGTGTACGCGGCGGCGCGTTCGCGCGCTCCGTCCAGCCCAAGCACACGGACCATCGTCGCCTTCTGCGACTTGGCGTCCTTGCCCGCGGTCTTGCCGAGCTCGGCCGAGGTCGCCGTGGCGTCGAGCACGTCATCGATGGTCTGGAAGGCCAGCCCCACCACGCGCCCAAGCCGGCGCAGCGCCGCAAGCTGAGCCGCATCGGCGCCGCCGACCAGCCCGCCGAGCGCGAGACTGCACGCGATCATCGCGGCGGTCTTGCCGTTGTGGATAAACTCGACCTGGTCGCGCGTCGCCGGCGTCCGCTCGGCCTCGATGTCCTCCATCTGTCCGCCGATCAGCTCGGTGCTGCCGGCGGCCTGGCCGAGCTCGCGCACGAGCGCGGTGGCGAGCGCTGGACGCTCGGCATAGTGCGCCGCGAGAAGAGCGAAGGCGTGCGTGAGCAACGCGTCGCCCGCGAGGATGGCGGTCGGCTCGTCAAAGGCCTTGTGGCAGGTCGGCCGGCCGCGGCGCAGGTCGTCGTTGTCAAGCGCCGGCAGGTCGTCGTGGATGAGCGAATAGGTGTGCACGCACTCGATGGCCGCGGCAGCCGCGGCGGCGTCGGAACGTTTGCCGAAGAGCTCGGCCGCGGCCAACACGAGCACCGGGCGGATGCGTTTGCCGCCCGCCTCGAGGCTGTAGCGCATGGCGGAATGGAGACGCGACGGACGCGTCTGCGCCGCAGGGACGTAACGGTCGAGCGCCTGCTCGGCCTCGGTGCGGAGTTGCGGGAGTTGGGCGGCGAAGTCCATGACAGGGCCGCAGCGTGGATCGCCCTAGGACCAAGGGAAAGGGTGAAGCGCCGGCAGTCGGCCCCAGTCCGACTAGGGGGTTTCCCCCTATTTTCCTCACAAGTGGACCGTCAAGCTGTTGTTCACTTGTGCATCCGACATATGGGCATAGCCATGCCACTGCAGACATCCTCACTCCCTATGCATTTCCTAGACGGCATCCAACCCTGCAGGCGGAACGCTTCCTAGGTTCCGTTCGCCATGAAAACAGCCCATGTTCGCATTCTCCTCGTCGACGACCACCCGCTGCTGCGCGCCAGCGTGCGGGACTACCTCGGCAAGTATTCCGCACGCTTTGATGTGGTCGCCGAGGCGGAGAGCGCCGAGGAGGCATGGCAGGCCGTCGTCCAGCACGAGCCGGACCTCATCGTGATGGATGTCGAGATCCCCGGCGAGGACGGCGTCGCGCTCACCAAGCGCATCCACGCCGCATTCCCCCGGATCACCATCCTCACCCTTACCGGGCACACCGATGGGCAGAAGATCAACAGCGCGCTTGATGCCGGAGCATCCGGATACGTCCTCAAGAGCTGTTCCACCGAGGAGCTCGGCGCGGCCATCGACGCCGTCCTGTCCGGCCAGATCTATCTCTCGCCGGCCGCCTCGACCGTCATCGTCAAGGAACTCCAGCGCCAGCGCAGCGGCGGCAGCGACGGGGTCCTGACCGCGAAGGAGTTCGAGACGCTCCGCCAGATCGCCAACGGACTCACGACAAAGGAGATCGCCTTCGCGATGCAGGTGAGTCCGAAGACTGTGGAGACACACCGCCTCAATCTCATGGCCAAGCTCAAGATCAACACCGTGGCCGGCCTGACCAAGTACGCCCTGCGGCACGGGTTCACGAACCTCTAGCCGTCGCACCCTCGATCCCCGCGACGGGCTCCGCCTGACACTGGCGCGGCCGCCACGGGATCGGACATCCCGGCACCGCCTCCATCCGAGGGGCGCCGGGATCACCGCGGGCGCCTTTCCGCCGCCCGGCGGATTTCGCCACACCATCGGGAAATCTCCCGCCGCCTAAGCATTTCCCCGAACCCCATGGGGAAAACCGAGGGTACGCCCCCTCGCCTCGTCGGGCTTGTCGGCACTGCTCCGCTACACAGGCAGGCCGTCCCGCCGCCGAGGGGCGACCCTCAAGCCATGCTGCGCCAGGGGAGACCGTCGCACGGCCGCACACCGCGGGCACCCCTCAGGCTTTGCGCGCTCGACTAAGGAAATACGAGGCCCGAACTCCGATCCGCCCGATACCGCCGCGCCACGGTTTCCGGTAGGTTGGTTTCGAAACAAACGTCAATTTCTCCGCCGCGGCACCTCGGTCCTGCGGTTGGAATCCAACTTCTACTCACGTGCCACGGATCCTCGCCATCGACGACAGCCTCACCATCCGCAAGATGGTGGAGATCATCCTGCGCGGCGCCGGCCACGAAGTCCTCCTCGCCGAGACCGGCACCGCAGGACTCGCCCTCGCCCGCACCGCCAAGCCCGACCTCATCCTCCTCGACTTCGTCCTGCCCGACCTGCCCAGCACCGAGATCTGCCGGCAGCTCCTCGCCGCCCCCGACACCGCCGCGATCCCGATCCTGCTCATCAGCACCAACGGCGCCGCCATACGCCAGCTCTACGCCGACAGCCGCAACGTCCGCGACTACCTCACCAAGCCCTTCCAGGCGAAGGTCCTCCAGTCCGTCATCGACCACCTCCTCGCCAAGAAGCCCGCCCCCGCCGAGGACACCTCCGGCGCCGTTCTCGCCGCCGCCCCCGCGCCCGCCGTCACCGCCGCCGCCGTTCCCGCGCCCGATCGCACGACCACGCTGCGCACGCTGCTCAACGCCCGTTTCCGCGGCATCGCCAAGATGATACCGGACCTCGAACGCCGCCGCGGTCACATCCCCGCCGAGACGTTCTTCCTCCCCTTCTTCCTGCGCAACGAACTCCTCGCCGAGATCGCCGCCTCCGCCGCCCGTCCCGCCGAAGCGCCCGCCCTGCCCGACATCTCCGGCACCCACGGCTGGGTCGGCATCGACGCCACCCTCCTGCACCTCGGCCGCACCTCCGCCACCGGCGTGCTCTCCCTCCGCCTCGACGGCGAGACCGTCTCCGTCTCGATCGCCGAGGGCCGCGTCGTCATGGTCGGTTCGAGCAATCCGAAGGCCTACTGCAACGGCGCCTCCTACAACTTCCGCGGGCTCCCGGCCCCGGTCGTCTCCGCCGCCGTCGCCGCCCAGCAACGTGACGGTACCCCCTTCTTCGTCACCCTCTGCCGCCAGGGCGTCCTGTCCGATACCGCCGAACTCGAGCGCCTCCTTCTCACCCAGGGCGTGCGCGCCGTCCACCGCGGATTCCTCCAGCCGACCACCCGCTACACTTTCGTCGCCGCCGACACACTACCCGAGTACGCCCGGCAGTTCCCCTTCGGCCTGCCCATGCCCGACTTCGTCCTCGCCGTCCTGCGCCTCGTCGACGACTGGCTTGAGATCGAGGCCGCCGCCGGCTCCGTCGACACCGTCTACGCCGTCCTCCCCGACCGCGCCGAGCACGCCGCCGCACTCCCGCTCACCCCCGAGGAGACCGCCGTCCTCCAGCAGTTCGACGGGCAGCGCACGCTCCAGTCCGTCGCCGCCGTCACCGGCCAGGAGCTCTTCGCCACCTGCGCCGCCGCCTACCGCCTCCTGCGTCTCGGCCTGCTGCGCACCGTCGCCGCCCCGGTCGTCACGGAAGTCGCCGCCGCCTGAACACACCCTCCCGCCTCAACCTTCATTCCACCACCATGTCCAAGATCCTGATTGCAGACGACTCCGCCACCCAGGTGGCGCTCATTCAAGCCGCGGTGTCCGAGACCGGACACATCGCCGTTGTCGCCACCAACGGCGACGAGGCCCTCCGCCTCGCCGCCAGCGAGAAGCCCGCCCTCATCCTCCTCGATGTGGTCATGCCGAACACCGACGGTTTCCAGGTGTGCCGCAAGCTCCGCAAGCTGCCCGAGACGGCCACCACGCCCATCGTGCTCGTCACCTCCAAGAACCAGGAGACCGACCGTTTCTGGGGCCTGCGCCAGGGCGCCAACGACTACGTCACGAAGCCCTTCGAGACGAAGGCCCTCGTCGAGATCATCCGCAAGCACCTCGGCTGAACCGCCACCGTCCCGCCATGCACGCCTCCTCCTCGGGCTCTGTGGTTCACCTGATCGCGCAACGCGCAGGACAACGCTTCTCGCTGCCCGTCCTCACTGTGCGCGAGGTGCTCCCCCTGCCCGAACTGGAGCCGGTCCCCCTCGCCCCGCCCGAGCTGCTCGGCTCGTTCCAGCTCCGCGGCGAGATCATCCCCGTCGTCCGCCCCGATTCCTTCCTCGATGTCGAGGATCCCGGCACGCGGCCCTCCGTCCTCGCGCTCCTCCAGGATCGCGGCGCGACCTGCGCCCTGGCCTTCGACCGCGTCCTGGGCGTCATCGCGATCGCCCCCGGCGATCTGCTCCCGCACCCGCTCGCCACCCGGCGCCCCTGGCTCAGCCACCTCCGCGTCGATCCCCGCCACCAGCTCGTCACCGTGCTCGACGGCCCGGCGCTCTTCGGCGCCGTCGTCGACCAGCTCCATTTCGCCACCGTCGCTGGCTGACTCCGCGCCCGCCCGTTCCTCCCGTCCATTTTCCAATCGCATCCCCGGCATCGTAACATGAAATCCACCACTCCCCTACGCGCCCAGAGCCCGTCCGCCACGCGCACCGGCGGCCAACGCCAGAAGGCCCTCTCCGTCAGCCGCAAGATCACCCTGCTGAGCTTCAGCATGGTCGTGCTCACCGTCGTCATCCTCACCGCCATCGTCGTGGTGCAGAAGAACCGCCTCGCCCCCGTGCTCGGCAGCTACCTCGACAACCAGGCCTTCGAGAGCGCCGACAAGATCGTCCAGCTCGTCCGCGACACCTGCGCCAGCGTTCAGGCCCAAGGCCGCCAGGACCTCGACCATAGCATGAAGGTCCTCCACGAGCTCGTCACCGCCCGTGGCGCCTCCTCGCTCAGCGACGACACCGTCACCTGGCAGGCCGAGAACAAGGAGACCTCCCAGGTCACCAGCGTCGCACTCCCCCGCCTCCTCATCGGCAAGGATGTCTTCGAGCCCGCCTCCGGCGTCATCAAGTCCATGCCCATCGTCGACGACGCCAAGCGCATCACCAACTGCGACATCACCGTCTTCCTGCGCATGAACGACGCCGGCGACATGCTCCGCGTCGCCACCACCCTCACCAACCCCGACGGCACCCGCGCCGTCGGCACCTACGTCCCCGCCATCAACCCCGACGGCTCCACCTCCGCGATGAACGCCGCCCTCGTCGCCGGCCAGGTCTTCTACCGCCGCACCAGTGCCGCCGGCAACTGGTACGAGGCCGCCTACGAGCCCCTCTGGAACCCCGCCCGCACCCGCGTCATCGGCATGATCTGGGTCGGTCGCAACATCACCGCCTCCACCGTCGCCATCCGCGAATCCATGATGAAGGTACGCCTCGGCCAGTCCGGCTACATCTTCGCCTTCGGCTCCAAGGGCGCCCAGCGCGGCCAGTACATCGTCTCCCAGAACGGCAAACAGGACGGCAAGACCCTCTGGGACACCAAGGACGCCGAGGGCCACCTCGTCGTCCAGGACATCATCAAGAAGGGCCTCGAGGCCAAATCCACCCAGTCCGCCCACCTCCGCTACTCCTGGCTCGACGCCGGCGACTCCGCCCCCCGCGAGAAGTTCGTCGCCGTCACCTACTTCGAGCCCTGGGACTGGGTCATCGGCGCCAGCGCCTACTACGACGAGTATCGCCAGACCCAGAGCGAGGCCCTCGGCACCCTGACCACCCTCCTCTGGTGGACCGTCGGCGTCGCCATCGTCATCGCCGTCCTCTCCCTCGTCGTCAGCCACCGCCTCGCCGAGGGTCTCACCAAGCCCCTCACCGAACTCACCGCCACCGCCAAGCGCATCGCCGCCGGCGACAACAACGCCCGCGCCGAGGTCCGCCTCGACGACGAGATCGGCCAGCTCGGCGACGCCTTCAACGCCATGCTCGACGCCCGCGTCAAGGCCAAGGAGGACACCGACGACTACAAGAAGCTCCAGACCGGTATCCAAGCCCTCCTCCAAGTCACCGCCGACGCCTCCGACGGCGATCTCACCGTCCGCGCCCCCGTCACCGACGGCGCCCTCGGCAACGTCTCCGACGCCGTCAACCTCATGCTCGAGAACGTCGGCGACCTCATCCGCAGCGTGCAGGAATCCGCCAAGTCCGTCTCCTCCGCCGCACTCGAGATCCAGGCCGCCGCCGAGCAGCTCGCCGGTGGTGCCAACACCCAGAGTCAGGAGATCGTCAACACCAGTTCCGCCGTCCAGGAGATGGCCGCCAACACCGAGTCCGTCTCCGCCAACGCCGTCGCCGCCAACGAGGCCGCCACCCGTGCCAAGAAGGCCGCTGAGGAAGGCGCCCGCGCCGTCCAGGACGTCATCTCCGGCATGGAGCTCATCCGCGAGAACGTGCAGGCCGGCGCCAAGAAGGTGAAGCGCCTCGGCGAGCGCTCCATGGAGATCAGCACCATCGTCAACACCATCAACCAGATCTCCGCCCAGACCGACATGCTCGCGCTCAACGCCGCCATCGAGGCCGCCCGCGCCGGCGAACACGGCCGCGGCTTCACCGTCGTCGCCGAGGAGGTCCGCAAGCTCGCCGAGCGCGCCGCCGCCGCCACCCAGGAGATCGAGAAGCTCGTCGCCTCCATCCAGGCCGAGACCAACGAGTCCGTCACCGCGATGGAACAACAGACCTCCCAGGTCGAGGACGGCTCCAAGACCGTCGCCTCCGCCGGCGTCTCCCTCGACCACATCAGCAAGGCCTCGGTCCAGTCCGCCGAGCTCATCAACGAGATCTCCCTGGCCGCCAAGCAGCAGGTCCGCGGTGCCAACGGCGTCGTCGCCGCCATGCAGACCGTCTCCCTCATCGCCCAGCAGGCCCAGGCCGGTGCCACGCAGACCAAGCGCTCCACCGAGACCCTCGCCACCCTCGCCAGCGAGCTCCTCGGCCGCGCCGCGAAGTTCAAGGTCTGAGCCGACCCACCACGCCGGTGATGCTCTCCCCCCTACCGACCGAGCCCCTCCGCGCCCACCACGCGGAGGAGTTCTTCGCCGAGCGCGTCCGCGCCCTGGTCGAGTCCCGCTGCGGCTACTCGCCGCGGCCGGCCGCCAGGCCCCTCCTGGTCGCCGCCATCGCGCGGCACCGTGCCGGACGCTCCTTCGAGGCGTATTGGGAAGTCATCAACGACCCGCGCAACGGCGCCGCCGAGCTCCAGGGCCTCGTCGAGGACATGCTCAACCACGAGACCGTCTGCGGTCGCAACCCGCCGCACTTCGAGGCGCTCGCCCTGCGCGTGCTCCCCGAGTTGCGCCGTTTCGACCGCCCCGTCCGCATCGCCTCCCTGGGTTGTTCCACCGGCGAGGAGGTCTACTCCCTGGCCATCACCGCCGCCGAGACCTACGGGGTGGCCGGCGGCCCCGTCGTCGAGATTGCCGGACTCGATCTCTCCGCCCGCGTCCTCGCCGTCGCCCGCGCCGGCCTCTACCGCCCCGCCAGCCTGCGCGAGCTCACGCCCGTCCAGCGCGAGCTCGGCTTCGTTCCCCATCCCGACGGCTTCCAGGTCCGCCCCTCCGTCGCCCGCCACACCCGCTTCCTCCAGCACAACCTCATGGACCCGCTCCCGCTGGTCGGGCTGGACGTGGTGTTCTGCCGCAACGTTCTCATCTACTTCAACATCGCCTCGGCCCGCCGGGTCCTCGCCAACATCCGCGACGCCCTCGCGCCCGGCGGTTGGCTCTTCCTCGGCCCCTCCGAATCCGCGCTTCACCTGCGCGACTGGTTCGAGCCCGTCCCCTGCGCCGAAACCATGCTCTACCGCCGCCGCCCGTCATGAATTCGTCCTCTTCCACCCCCGACCAGATCCTCCGGCTCGTCCAACGGCTCGGCGACCAGCTCGGCAGCGGCCGCGTCGACCCCGCCTCCTGCGAGCGGATACTCACCGGCGCGCACGACCTCGAGCAGCAGGCCATCGCCGCCGAGCTCTCCCTGCTCGCCGGCGCCGCCATCTGCCTCCAGCAGCGCTTCGACCAACTCGCCCACACCCCCGGCGCCGAGGAGGCCGTCTCCACTCTCGGTAAGGCCTGGCTCGAGCACGCCCCCGCCCTCCGCCTCAACGACGACGATGCCGCCGTCGACCGCGCCTGGAACCACCTCCAGCCCCTCCTCTCCGTCGCGCTCGAGGAACCCGCCGCCGAACCCGCCCCCGCTGTTTCCGCCGCCCCCTCACGCCCGGCCGCCGCCCCCGCCGC
>Ga0209098_1001457_pt1 | contig 22624 bp, 18 predicted proteins | sample AD_JPNHW1_MetaG_FD_184429 | JGI IMG/M metagenome (GOLD analysis project Ga0209098, IMG submission 184429) | Active sludge microbial communities of municipal wastewater-treating anaerobic digesters from Japan - AD_JPNHW1_MetaG (SPAdes) (version 2) | ecosystem: Engineered > Bioreactor > Anaerobic...
CCCGCAGCCTATACAGGCAGCGGCATCCATTGAATAATCAGCGTCGCTCTTGGGAATGAGTATTGCATTAGCATCAGGAATGCCTCCTGTATTTACCGAGATGAATCCACCTGCCTGGATGATAGCATCAAACGCTGAACGGTCAACAATCAGGTCTTTGATAACAGGAAACGGACGTGCTCGCCATGGTTCAATCACGATGGTATCACCGTCTTTAAACTTGCGCATATGCAACTGGCATGTAGTTATCGCAGTATCAGGCCCGTGCGGATGCCCGTTTACATAAAGGCTGCAGGCGCCACAAATACCTTCGCGGCAATCATGGTCAAAAGCAACAGGCTCTTCATGCTTGGCAACAAGCTGTTCATTAAGCTGGTCCAGCATCTCAAGGAATGAACAGTTGGGTGAAATATCCGATATTTTGTAGGTTACAAATTTGCCTTTTGAGCGGGCATTTTTTTGTCTCCAGATTTTTAAGGAAAAGTCCATTGTCAGTGATTTTTTTCAATTAAACCATGCTAAAAAGCTAATCAATTCCAATTCAACATCATAACCTGATCCCTATTTGTAGTTGCGTTGTTTCACTTCAATTGATTCGTAAACAAGCGGTTCCTTGTTGAGAATTGGCTCATTACCAGGACCATTATACTCCCAAGCGGCAACGTACATGTATTCAGCATCGTTGCGAAGCGCTTCACCATCGGGTGTCTGGTACTCTTCCCGAAAATGTCCTCCGCACGATTCTTCCCTATTGAGTGCGTCAATGGCCATCAATTCGCCAAGTTCAAGAAAATCGGCAACGCGTGAAGCTTTTTCAAGCTCGGTATTCATGGTATTAAGTTCACCGGTGATTCTCACATCTTTCCAGAATTCATCGCGGAGTTCGCGGATTAAGCCAATGGCTTTCTGCAATTCTTCGCGGTTACGACCCATCCCTACATTTTCCCACATAATTTTTCCAAGTTTTTTATGGAAATAATCAACTGAATGCTGCCCTTTGATATTCATCAGCTTCTCAAGATGCTGCCGAACCTGCTTTTCTGTTTGCTCAAATTCAGCACTATCGGTGCTGAAACGCGGCACATTTATCTGGTCGGCCAGGTAGTTTTGTATGGTATAGGGCAACACAAAATAGCCATCGGCGAGTCCCTGCATCAAAGCAGAGGCACCGAGCCTGTTGGCACCGTGGTCGCTGAAATTTGCCTCACCGGCAATGAACAAGCCTGTAATTGTCGATTGAAGTTCATAATCAACCCAAAGCCCGCCCATTGTGTAATGCACGGCAGGATAAATCATCATCGGGGTTATATAGGGGTCTTCGTCCACAATTTTCTGATACATCTGGAAAAGATTCCCGTAACGCTCTTCGATTGTGCTTTTGCCCAGGCGTTTGATAGCATCGGCAAAATCAAGGAATACTGCCAGTCCTGTTTCTCCCACTCCAAAACCGGCATCACAGCGTTCTTTGGCTGCCCGGGATGCTACATCGCGCGGAACAAGATTACCAAAGGCAGGGTAACGGCGTTCGAGGTAGTAATCACGATCTGGTTCAGCAATATCTTTTGGTTTTATTTTCCCATGCCGAAGCGCTTCAGCATCTTCCTTCTTTTTTGGAACCCAGATGCGGCCGTCGTTCCTGAGGCTTTCGCTCATCAATGTAAGCTTACTCTGGTAATCTCCGTGCACGGGGATACAGGTCGGGTGAATCTGTGTCATGCAGGGATTGCCGAAACAGGCACCACGTTTATAGGCTTTCCATATCGCCGTAGCATTGCTGCCCATGGCGTTGGTTGAAAGGTAAAATACATTGCCGTAACCACCGGTGGCCAGTACCACGGCATATGCTGAATGGCGCCTGATTTCACCTGTAACGAGGTTGCGGGTTACTATTCCCCGTGCACGTCCATCAACTATCACGATATCAAGCATTTCCTCGCGGGGGAATAACTCAACATTGCCTTTGTTGACCTGGCGGCTCATGGCACTGTATGCGCCTAGCAATAACTGCTGACCAGTTTGACCGCGGGCATAAAAAGTGCGTGAAACCTGTGCTCCGCCAAAGGACCTGTTATCCAGCAACCCGCCATATTCGCGGGCAAACGGAACTCCATTGGCTACGCTCTGATCAATAATGGCGCCGCTTACCTCGGCAAGCCGGTAAACATTGGCTTCACGGGCACGATAATCGCCGCCTTTTATGGTATCATAAAACAGGCGGTAAACGCTGTCGCCGTCGTTCTGGTAATTTTTTGCTGCATTTATCCCGCCCTGGGCAGCTATACTGTGAGCCCGGCGCGGACTATCCTGGTAACAAAATGCTTTTACTTTAAAACCCAAAGCGCCCAGCGAGGCTGCAGCAGAAGCACCGGCCAGGCCTGTACCAACAACAATGATATCAAGTTTGCGTTTGTTGGCTGGATTTACCAGGTTTATATGGTCCTTATAGTTACTCCACTTCTTATCAAGTGGCCCGGCAGGTATTTTTGAATTGAGTGTTGCCATTTTCGAAATGCTTTTTCTGTTCAGTGACGTTTCTCGGTTTCCTGTAAAATTAATTCTTCGATATGAGGATTATCAAAGGTATCAGTGCAAATCCAAGCGGGACCACGATAGAATATAATGTGCTCAATCCTTTTATAAAAGGCGTGTATTTGCTGTGGTTAAGTCCGAGTGTCTGGAATGCCGACTGAAATGCATGATGAAGGTGAAAGCCAAGAAAAACCATCAGTACCATATAAAGTATAGCATAAAATTCACTGGAGAAAAGCATGAGAGCCATCTGGTAAAAATCCTCACGCTCAACACCTTCGGGAGGTGCCACCCAACCAAGCTTCTTGAAATAGAAGTTGATAAAATGGATAACCAGGAAGACTAATATTATTGCCCCTGTGTGTATCATATACTTTGAGAAGAAGGATGTATGTGAAAACCCTTCAACCTTATATCTTTTGGGGCGCGCCATCCAGTTGAAAATCTGAATTGTTACACCAATAAAAATATGTACTATGAAGCCACCAAACAGGAATATTTCCATCACTTTGATCAATGGATTGGTGGTCATAAACTCAACAGCCTGCATGTAGGCTGCACCATCATCGTTTCGCAAGAGCAACAGGTTTATGACGAGGTGCAGGACAAGGAAAGTGATAAGGAACAGGCCTGCCAGCGCCATAACAACTTTCTTGGTGATGGAGGAATAGAAGAGAGTTTTTCTGCTCATAATTCTGACGATTAAAGTAGTCGGGAGATGAGAATATGATGCCGGAATTATTTATTTTTGACAATTGAGGCTACGAACAAATATAGGAATAAAATGAAATTTCCAACGGATCGCTGCCATATTTTAAATTATTACCGATAAAACTACTAATCAATGCGTTACAAGTCTATTCCTGCTGAGATGTATATCAACAACCGTAACAGGTTGGTCTCCAAAATGAAGCCAGGCTCATTGGCCATAGTGAATGCGAATGATGAAATGCCGCGTTCAGGCGATCAAACCTTTGGTTATCGTCAGAACAGCGACCTTTTCTACCTTACCGGCCTCGACCAGGAAAAATGCATCCTTGTACTCTGCCCCTGGCACCCGCTCGAAAACATGCGTGAGGTGCTTTTTACCGTGAAAACCAACGATCTCATGGTCACCTGGAACGGTTACAAATATACTTTTGAGGATGTGAGGAATATCTCAGGCATCAAAACCGTGAAATGGATTGAGGATTTCGATTTCACACTGAAAGAGATGATGAGCCAGGTGCAGACCGTTTACCTGAACCAGAACGAATACATTAAATTTTTTACCGAAGTTCCATACCGTGACCTGCGCTTTGCCGAAAAAATGCATCACGACTTCCCTGTACACGGTTACGAAAGGCTGGCACCACTTATCACATCGCTTCGCACTGCCAAGCAGCCCCGGGAAATAGAACAGATAAAAAAAGCGTGTGACATCACAGGCGATGGCTTCAAACGGGTACTCCGGTTTGTCAAGCCCGGTGTTATGGAGTATGAAGTTGAGGCTGAGTACACCCATGAATTTATCCGGCAGGGATGCAACGGACATGCCTATAATCCTATCATTGCTTCAGGAAAAAACGCATGTATTTTACATTATGTAAACAACGACCTTGTTTGCAACGATGGTGACCTTTTGCTGATGGATGTTGGTGCCGAATACGGCCTTTATTGTGCCGATATGACCCGCACCATCCCGGTAAACGGGAAATTTACTCCGCGCCAAAGGCAGGTTTATGACGCCGTGCTTCGGTTACTCAAAGCCGGTATGGCAATGCTTACACCCGGCAATACCAACGACAACTGGCATAAGGCGATCTGCAGTCTTATGGAAAAAGAGCTTGTTGGATTAGGACTTATTACCGAAGATGATATCAGAAAACAGGAACCTGGTAATCCGGCGTTTTTCAAATATTATATGCATGGCAGCGGACACTTCCTCGGTCTCGATGTGCATGATGTGGGCTCAAAACAGCAAACTTTCGAACATGGCGCCGTAATGACCTGTGAACCTGGCATATACATTCCCGAAGAAGGAATTGGAATACGGCTCGAAAACGATGTTATGGTAGCCGATGAACCGGTAAACCTGATGGCAGGCATCCCGGTTGAGCCTGATGAAATAGAGGAACTGATGAGATCGGGAAAGTAGAAAAGCCAAAAAAGCCACCTGAAAAATCAAAGGTGGCTTTTTCATTTCATCGAAACGGTTAACTTATTCGCAACCGTTCTTCGACAGGTCATCCTTTTTGAGTTTGAAGCCAAGTTCTTTGGCTTTTTTCAAATCTGTGCAACCGTCCTTATCAGAATAAGAGCCGGAAGGTAATTGGAACCAGGTCATACCGCGGTTATAATACGCCTCGGCATAGTCGGCTTTCATCTCAATAGCTTTGGTAAAACACTCATAAGCTACCTTATATTCAAACTTCTTGAAATGATCGAGGCCTTGTTTGTTCCAGTCCTGCGCTGTTTGTGTGGTCTGAGCCTGGCCTGCCATCATAAAAGCCAGTGACAGTAAAATGATTCCGAAAAATTTCTTCATGATAATAAATGTTTTGTGTTATCAAATTTACAAACATCTGACGAAAGCTCACAAAATAAATCTGTCTTCCGGAGCAAATCGTTACTTTTGTGTTTCAGCACACTTAAACAACTTTAATACCAAAACACTCATGTTTGCACAGGAAATTTATATAAAAAGGCGCAATGCCCTTCGCAGCGAAGTTAAAAGCGGCATCATCCTGCTTCCGGGAAACAAAGAAGCATCGATGAATTACCCTGATAATACTTATACTTTCAGGCAGGACAGTAACTTTTCCTATTTCTTCGGCCTCAACCATCCCGACCTGGCAGGTGTAATTGACATTGACAACGGCATTGATTACATTTTCGGAAACGATGTTGATATTGAGGACATTATCTGGATGGGCCCTCAACCTTCCACTGCCGAACAAGCCCTGAATGCCGGTATTAAGAACACTGCCCCATTGAGCGAACTGAATGAGTTTATTGCCAATGTCATCCGCCGGAAACGGCCTGTACATATTGTTCCTCACTACCGTGCCGAAACCCAGCTACAGTTGAGCAACCTGTTGGGAATAAAACCCTGCAGGATAAAAGATTACGTTTCGATGGAGCTTATACAGGGCATCGTGAAACTGCGTTCGGTGAAGGATGAAAACGAGGTTGCCGAAATTGAAAAAGCAGTCGATATAGCCTATCTCATGTTCACTGCCGGGATGAAAATGGCGTTCCCGGGACGTAAGGAACAGGAAATTGTCGGTGTGATGGAAGGCATCTCTGTATCGCACGGCAGGCCGGTTTCATTTCCTATCATCTTAAGCATCAACGGGCAAATCCTTCACAATCATCACCATGAAAATTACCTCGAAGCCGGCAGGATGATGGTGATGGATGCCGGTTCGGAAACGTCGCTGCTTTATGCCAGCGATATTACACGTACTGTGCCTGTTGGCGGTAAATTCACAGCAAAGCAGCGCGATATCTATGAAATCGTCCTCAATGCCAACCTGAAATCGATTGCAGCAACCAAACCCGGAACTTTCTATTTTGAGTGCCACATGAAAGCAGCCGAAACCATTGCGACAGGGCTTAAGAACCTGGGACTGATGAAAGGAAATGTTCAGGATGCAATTGCCGCCGGAGCACATGCGCTGTTTTTGCCTCACGGACTCGGGCATATGCTTGGCATGGATGTTCATGATATGGAAGGCCTCGGGCAAATAAATGTAGGTTATGACTCCGAAATACAACCTTCGAAGCAGTTTGGAACCGCTTACCTCCGCATGGGCCGGAGGCTGCAACCGGGTTTCGTGGTGACCAATGAACCCGGGATCTATTTTATTCCTGAACTTATCGACCAGTGGAAATCAGCCGGCATGTTCAGCGAGTTTATCAATTACGAAAAAGTTGAAGAATACAGGAACTTTGGAGGAATACGCATTGAGGATGATATACTTGTGACGCCTGACGGTTGCCGTATTTTAGGGAAACCTATTCCAAAAACAGTGGCTGAGGTGGAAGAAACTATGAAAGAAGGATTGGCCTGATCTCCGAGATTGGAATTCTAAGTTAAAGTTGATGAATAAAACATTTGATTTTCAGAATCATACAATAAGTTACGACATAGCCGGTTCGGGGCCGGCTATTGTTTTGCTGCATGGTTTTCTCGAAACCAAAGAGATCTGGTCAGAATTTTCGGAGGCGCTTTCTTCTGAGTTTACGGTTATCACCCTGGATTTGCCCGGACATGGAAATAGTGAAACGCTGGCCGAAATCCACAGCATGAAACTGATGGGTGAAGTTGTGAAAACACTGATCAACCTTCTGGGAATCAACGAAGTGGTTATTGCCGGACACAGCCTTGGCGGGTATGTTGCGGGTGAATTTGCCATGAATTTTCCTCAGCTTGTAAAAGGCCTTGTATTTTTCCATTCACATGCTGCACCAGATACAGACGAGGCCAAAGAGAACCGGCGCAGAAGCCTGAACATCGTAAAGCAGAATCATGCAGGTTTTATTATGCAGTTCATCCCCGACCTGTTTGACCAGAAATTTGTTGACAACTACCGGACTCAGATTGAAATGCTGCAAAGCCGCGCTTCAGGCATGAAACCTGAAGCCATTACAGCAGCCATTGCCGGCATGCGCGACAGGGCAGGCAGCCTGCCTTACCTGTTCACAACCGAAAAACCGGTGCTTTTCATCATAGGGAAACAGGATACCAGGCTTTCGTATAATGTTGTTCTTGCCCAGGCTCTTATTCCGGCTCATTCGGAAGTGCTGCTGCTCGATGATGTTGGTCACATGGGATATATTGAGGCACCAAAACAAACCATGCAGGCGCTCAGGCATTTTGCACAAAAATGTTTTGAATAGGCGGAATCTGCCAGGGTTCAACCCTCATAAAAGTGCATCTCTTTCAGGTACTTCCAGACTTTCTCCGGCACAAAATGCGAGACATTTCGCCCTTCGCTGATTGCCTGCCTTATGAAGGATGACGAAATCTCCACCTGGGGAGCGTCAAACATCTTTATTGACGGGTGACGGGTCAGTTCATGATCCTGGCTGCCCGGGCGCGGATACACGTAAAGTTTGTAAAATTGAAGAAGAGCCTCCCAGTTTTTCCATTTGTGGAAAGTCGGGAAAATATCCGTACCTGAAATAAGGATGAATTCCCTGCCGGGAAATTTTTCCTGCAGATATGTCAGGGTATCAATGGTATAGGATGGTTTCGCCAGCCTGAACTCAATATCGCTTGAACGAAACCTTAAGTCGTCACCAATTGCCAGGTTTACCATCTCGAGCCGGTGATGGTCAGAAAGTAGCGAAGCCCTTTCCTTCAACGGATTATGCGGTGAAACGACAAACCAAAGTTCTTCTATATCAGAGTATTCGTACATATAGTTGGCAATCATCAGGTGGCCAAGATGTACCGGGTTGAAAGAGCCGAAGAACAAGCCTGTTTTCTTTAGTTCACTCATATTCAACCCGTTTTGTGAATTCTACTGATTTATCAACCCGATCAGGACACCTCGTTTCCGCTGAGGAAATCTCTTACAACTTCCTCGGCATTCTTCAAAGCAATTTCCAGCACACCGTTAACCAGGATTTTGTCAAACTTTGGGGCAAATGCCAGTTCCCAGGCAGCCTTATCAAGCCTTTTTCTCAGGTTTTCTTCACTGTCACTTTTCCTGGACCTTAAGCGTTGTTCAAGCACTTCGACTGAGGGAGGCTGAATAAACAACGCCAGCGCTTTTTCGCCAAACATCTTTTTCACATTCAGGCCGCCAACAACATCAAGGTCAAAAATGGGGATGTGGCCGTTGTAATGTATACGGTCAACCTCTGATTTCAGGGTGCCATAATAGCTGCCGGAGTAAACTTCCTGCCACTCGAGCAGTTCCTGGTTTGCAATCTTATCCCTGAACTCATCTGCTGTTATGAAATAATATTCACGGCCATTTACTTCGCCATCCCGCATAGCCCTGCTTGTTGCCGAAACAGAAAATTCAAGACCCAGCCCTGCACTCATCAGGTGCTTAACAACCGTGCTTTTCCCCGCTCCTGAAGGCGCTGAAACAATGACAATTTTATCTTTCCGGTACACTGGGCTATGCATGAGTTAAATCAGGATGGTTTATCGGTTTTATAATATATTGGCAAGTTGTTCCTTTATTTTTTCAAGCTCGTCTTTCATCTGGACTACCAGTTTCTGAATCTCGGCGTCATTCGCTTTGGAGCCTAGTGTGTTAATCTCGCGGCCAATTTCCTGGGCAATAAAACCTAGCTTGCGTCCATTGCTTTCTGCTGATTTGAGTGCGTCAATATAATAGTCGCAATGCTTTTTCAGCCGTAGTTTTTCCTCGGTAATATCCAGTTTTTCGAGGTACCAGAAGATTTCCTGTTCAAAACGGTTCTGATCAAATTTCTCGAGATTATTATGATTACTGACAAATTCTCCCTGGTTTTTCTCAAACCGCTGACGCAGGCTCACAATTCTGTTTTGCTCGAAAGGTTCTACCTGTTCAAGATAGCTCAATATCAACGCAATACGCATTTTCATGTCTGCTTCGAGCAAAGCGCCTTCCTTCGCCCGGAACTCGTCGGCAAGAAGTAACGCGTTGTTTAGTGCTGTTTTTAGCGCTTCCCACTCCTCGTCAACAAGTGACTTGGTTTCAGTTTTTAGTACGTCGGGCAGGCGGAAAATGGTGGAGATAAATTCAGCATCAACCGGCTGACCAAATTCATGGGCAAGCGCCGCCATCTCCCGGTAATATTCACGGGCAAGAGCCTTGTTAATTACAATGGATGCTTCTTCATCACCTTCGCTGGAAATGATCAGGTCTATTTTACCTCGTTCAAGAACTTTTCCGATTTCTGTCCTCATCTCAAGTTCCTTTTCACGATATACCTGCGGCATGCGGGAATTGATATCGAGTTGACGGCTATTGAGCGAACGAACCTCCACTGTGATGATCTTTCCGTTGATATCGGAGGTTGATTTCCCGTATGCGGTCATTGATTTAATCATAAAACTGGCATTATTCTGAAACAAAGATATAAACTAAAGGCCTAAAAGGGATTCCTGATATAAAACAGAGACCGGTAACTTTATGCTACCGGCCCCTGGTCAAAGTTTTTCCTACTTTTTCAATTCAGGAAGCATACCGGGAATAACCGGTGAATTTAACTTTTGCAATTCAGCTTCGAGCGCCGGTACATCCACCTGCCCGATCTTTTTAACCTGCTCATATACAGGAGGAAACTCATCCATCAGGATATTGAAAGCATCCTGCTGTGTTTGAGTTGGAGCCCCTGTACTTCCCCAGGCAGCCCAGGCAATTTTCCCAAGACGGTTGTTGAGAGGTACAGGCGCCGGAGGATTTTCTTCGTCGCTGGGCACATTCGACTTGCGGTTAAACTGCTTATTCAGGATAACATCCAGCTGACTGGCAATATTTAAGGCATTGGTAACCAGTTCGGCAGGAGCGCCCGGAGTTCCCTGTAATGACTGAGCTATGTTGTTGCAGCGTTCATAGAGCATCTGGGCGTAATCTTCAGTACCACCCATCACCCTGGTGAGGTCGGCTACTTTTTTATGGAATGCCACCACTGCGGCCCTGTCAGCAGCAGGAAGTGAAGTATTATTAAGGGTTTTGCACACAAACTTCACCGGCCCGGCAATCTGTTTTGTTTCGCCCTTGGTTGTAAGGCTCATCGTTACAGAATAGGTTCCCGGCATGGCAAGTATATATCCCCATGAACCTGCCAGCGGATCAAACTTTTCACCACTTTTGGCACTGCGCACCGATTGGTAACGCATATCCCAGTTGATACGCTGTATTCCTTTTGAAGGACTTTTACGGATTGTGCGAACAATATTCCCGGTTTCATCAGTTACAGTGAAGGTAATGTAGGGCGATATTTCACTGTTTTCGGCCCTTAGCAGCGAATCAGATGGCATAGGGATCGGCTTGCTTGCCTTGAAAAGTTCTTTTTCCTTTTCCAAACGCTGTTCTTTCAGCGTTTTAGGAACATCATTCACATAATAAGTAAACACTGCGCCTACCTCGGGATTTTTGGCCACGAAGTATGTTGCTCCCTGCGAGTCCTTAACCCCTGATTGTAAATACATTAAAGCATCCTTCACCGGGAAAATGTATCCCTGTTGGTCGAGGATTTCTTTCTTGAATGTTCTGAGAGGAGTGTAATCATCGAGGATATAAAATCCACGGCCAAAGGTTGCAATCACCAGGTCATTCTCGCGCTGCTGAATGGCCATGTCGCGAACGGCAACCGAAGGCAGGCCCGACTTGAGCTGCACCCAGGTTTTCCCGCCATCGGTTGTGAAAAAACAACCAAATTCAGTCCCCGCAAATAGTAGGTCGGGATTCACAAAGTCCTGCTGTATGGTATGAACGGTTCCTTTATCAGGCAGATTCCCTGCAATGGAAGTCCATGTTTTGCCTTTGTCAGTACTTTTTAAAATATATGGTTTGAAATCATCACGCAAAATATTGTCGAACGAAGCAAACACAACATTTTCATCGAATTTTGAAGCAAGAATATCGCTCACATAAGTATTTTCCGGCACACCGGGAAATGATGATACTTTTAACCATGACTGGCCACCATTATCGGTGATCCTGACAAGCCCGTCGTCAGTGCCGGCAAAAAGCAGCCCGTCTTTCAGCGGCGATTCCTCCAGCGAAATAATGGTTCCAAACAACGATGTACTTATGTCTTTTGCCACGGCGTTGCCAGGCCAGTATTTGCCCATCACAGGCCATGTGTTACGGTCGATGCCTGCGGTAAGGTCATCGCTTATAACCTGCCAGGTATTGCCCCGATCATCACTGCGGAAAACCTTATTAGCAGCACAATAGAGCCTGGTATGCGAATGGTGGCTCAGCAACAAGGGTGTGTTCCAGTTCCACTTGTAGGAATCCTCGCCTTTGCGCGGCTCGGGCCTGATATCGATAGCCTCCTGGCTTTTCCGATCGTAGCGAACCATTCCGCCATACTGCGATTCGGCATACACGATGTTAGGATCTACCGGGTCAATCTGCGACCAGAATCCGTCACCACCATTGGTAACAAACCAGTCGTCGCTGATGACTCCATCGTTAATGGTTCTGGACGGACCGCCCATGCTGTTATTATCCTGGGTGCCACCATAAACATAATAGAAAGGTTCCGAATTATCCACCTGAACCCTGTAGAACTGCGTGACAGGAAGGTTCGATTTGAACAGGAACTCTTTGCCACCGTCGTAAGTTTCGTAAATGCCGCCATCACCACCAATGAGGAAGTGTTTGGTATCATCGGGATCGATCCACAGAGCATGGTCATCCACGTGCCGCTTGTTGTTACCCACGGGGCGCCAGGTACTTCCCCCATCTTCGGTGTATTGTGAAACAGTTTCAACGCTGTAAACCTTATCAGGGTCTTTCGGATCGCAATAGATTTCGTTGTAATACTGACCCTGGGCAAAATGTCCGCTCATTTTCTGCCATGATTCCCCGCGATTTGTCGAGCGGAAAAAGCCACCGGCATCGTCGGCTGCCTCTATGATAGCGTAAATTATATCAGGATTGACCGGTGAAATAGCAAGCCCGATTCCGCCCATATCAGCGCCGGGCAGGCCATTGGTAAGTTTGTCCCAGGTTTCACCAGCATTGGTTGATTTGTAGATAGCTGTTTCGGGGCCACCACCGATTTTTGTAAAGACATGGCGCCGGCGCTGTTCACTTGAGGCATACAGCACATTGGGATCGCGGGGATCCATGATGACGTTGTTGACCCCGGTGTTTTCGCTGATCTCAAGTATCTTTTTCCATGTTTTTCCCCCGTCGGTCGTCTTGTACAGGCCGCGGTCACCACCAGGTCCCCACACTGAGCCTTCAGCCGCCACGTACACTACATTAGAATTGAGCGGATCAATGAGTATTTTACCTATCTGGCGCGATTCTTTAAGTCCCATATTCTGAAAACTTCCACCCCCGTCAACGCTCTTGTAAACACCATCACCATAACCAAGGGCTCGCTGGTGGTTATTCTCACCGGTGCCAACCCACACAATGTTCGGATTATTGGGGTCTATCACTACACATCCGATGGAATACGGGCCGTAATTGTCGAATACCGGCTCGAAAGTAATGCCATTGTTTACGGTTTTCCACACATGTCCAGAGGCGACTGCCACAAACCATTCACTCTTTTTCAGCGGATTAACGGCAAAATCGGCGATGCGCCCGCTGGTGAATGCAGGGCCTATCGACCGCCATTTCAAGCCGCTGAATGTTGCTGATTTCAGGGTGTCAGATTTTGCATCGGTTTTGGATTCTTTGGCTTTTTTACCGGCAGTTGCGGCTTTTATAGCAGGTTTTGAAGCTGTTTTCTTCTGCGAAAAGACCGGATTGGATGTAGCAAGCACTACCAGGGCTGCAACCAGCAGCATGGCAAATGAACGTATTTGATAATTCATTCTGTTATGATTTGAGGTTTATTTGTTTTCAGGAATTTGTTGTATTATAGCTGAGGCAATTTGATGACCTTTGAACCAATTAACAAATATGCAAAATTCAATCTCATCAAGCATAAAATTCACAAATAATCGTTAATAATATATCAACCCTAAAACCAGTATTATGAAAATCAAGATTTTAATTCTCAGCATTTTATTGGCTGCATTAGCATTTAATTCACAAGCACAAAAAGAAGAGTTCAAACTGTCATCATACACCCCACCTGAGTATGTGTACAAATCATTGGACTTCTATTATGATCTGTCAGGCAATTTGAGCCGCGAAGCCGACTATTATGACGACAGCCTGAGTTCAAAAAACATCGTCAACTACTTCAGCACCAGCATCTCACCAAGGTATTCCCGCTATTCGAACCGCGCTAATTACCAGGGCAGCAATGACGTTCAGCTTTATGCCGGTTATAGCATTAATAAAGACGATCCCTATAATTCTTCATTTTCAAGTGATCAATATCATTTACAGAATGGCAATGCCTTAAAAATCTTTTATGACGGGCAAAATCGCTTTTATCTGGCTGGTAAGCGGTTCATTGAAATTGACCCGACTGCACGGCTGATTACACAAACTACAAAATATACAGATAAATCATTCATTGGAGATTCTCTCGCGCAGCAAATTACCACAACCCTTTGGAGGCCGGAAGTATATCTTATGGCTCCTATACTTATCGGTTATGGCAGAATTGACAATATAATGGATGCAAGGCATGCAATTTATATCCTCGATGACCTGAAGAAAGCAGGCAGGCTAAGCCGCTCATTCAGTGATGAAGACGTAATTTCCCTTGCTACCGGCATTTCAAAACTCAAAAACAAAAGGTTTTTTGACTCCAGAATCCGCAATATCGAAGAGTTGGTTGCTCTCGATTCTCTGCTACGGTCGGCCGGCCTTAACGGTGAGACGGATGCCCTGTTCTATGTTACGTTGAACGACTCCTGGAATTTCCCTGGTGTTCAGAACAGGTATTCAGGCTACAGGGTTTATGGCGGCATTGACCCCGAATACCAGCTAAACTACAACAGTACCAGAGCCGACTGGAAACTTTCACCTCAAGGGAACAGTAAATCATGGGAAAGCAGATCGTCTGCTTATATGGGCCTCATGGTTGGCTATAAGCATGAGAAACCAATTTCTTTAAGCTGGCAATCAACCCTTGATGTATGGGCAGGATATGGCATTGAACAAAACATCAGGAAAGAAAAAATGATTCTTCCTGAGCCATGGGATGCAAGAGTATGGAAAACTACCCAGCAACGCGGGAATATTTCGGCAGTGTATTCTGTGGGTTATTACCCCAGCAGCCGCACATGGCTCAAAGCAGGAATCAATGTATCCGGATATTACTATGGGAAAGGCACTGACAAGCCTTACGGAATTGAAGAATCGGATATGCACCCATCAGTTTACGCCACTGCCGGACCTGACGCTGCTGCATACTTTTACCTGAGTCCGCAATTAAGGCTTGAGTTCAGTGGTAGTATTAGTTATTCCTATAACTGGGCGGAATACAAATCTTACCTGGCTGACCATTACAGCGACAATAAATGGTACTTGTATCTGAACTCACGCCTGACTTACAGCATCTTCTAACGTCAGGCTGACTCTTTATTAAAATACAGGTTTGAAAATTTTCCATACCATGCAACCAAAGGGTAAATTAAATGCCCTTTAGAGAAATATGTCGTTATGAGAAAATTAATTATTGCTTCCGTGGCCGGATTAATCATCGGTTTCACCTCCTGCAAAAAAGAGGAAACTCCGGCTGGTGATATGAAAACCGTGCAACTCACTGAAAAACAGCAAAAACTGGTTGATGAGAGCAATGCATTTGGCTTTGACCTCTTCAGAAAAGCAGCTGATATTTCGGGAACGGATCAAAACATGATGATCTCTCCACTTAGTGTGAGCATGGCGCTGGGAATGACACGCAACGGCGCTGCCGGCACCACCCTCGATGCCATGGCCTCCACGCTTGGTTTCAGCGGACTAACCGAACAGGAGATCAATGAATCGTACAAGTACATACTGGAAACGTTCACGTCTCTCGATCCCAGTGTAAAGCTCTCAATCGCCAATTCAATCTGGTACAGGAATACTTTCAGCGTGTTGCAGGAATTTCTCGATACCAACAAAAACTACTTCGATGCCTCGGTTACGCCTATGGATTTCAATGATCCAACGGCTGTAACTACTATCAACGACTGGGTATCAGACAATACCAACCAACTGATTCCCAACATAATAGATCAAATCTCAGGCGATGCTGTAATGTACCTCATCAACGCAGTCTATTTTAAAGGCCAGTGGCGTTATCAGTTTGAAAAAGATAAGACTGAGGATAAGCCTTTTCATCTGACCAACGGCAGCCAGGTGCAAGCCCAAAGCATGGTGCAGCGCGCTACACTTCAATATTATAAAGGATCGGAGTTCCAGGCTGTTGAATTGCCCTACAACCAGGGAAATTATACCATGAATATCCTTCTGCCTGATAACGGAAAATCAATCACTGATGTTATTTCGTTGTTGACGCAGGAAAACTGGAATAGCTGGAAATCAGGTTATGCTGATAATGATGTTCAGATTCAACTGCCAAAATTCAAATATAAATACGATGAAAAGAAAATGATCGCTGTGCTTTCGGCCTTGGGAATGGGAATTGCATTTGAGCCTGACTTGGCTGATTTTACCAGGATTAACAGTGACGGCGGATTGTATATATCCAATGTAAAGCACAAAACTTATATCGAAACAAACGAGGAAGGCACCGAAGCCGCTGCCGTGACTTCTGTTGAAATCTCTTATACTACTGTCGGACCCGATCCTCAGCCCATCTACTTCACGGTTGACCGACCGTTTGTATACCTAATTACTGAAAAATCGACCGGTACAATACTGTTTATTGGAAGTGTAGTTAACCCGGCTTTGTAATGTAACTTTGTCAGAGATAATACCTGTAAATTCAACCACTGATAATAAAACACCAGAAGGAAAAAAGTTCTTGCAGCCACTGACGCAACAAAATTACCGGAAATCATCGAGTGAAAGGGACCTCATACAGGGGTGCTCCCGCAACGAGCGTTATGCCCAGCATGAACTTTACAACCGGTATTGCGATGCCATGTTTACCACATCGTTTCGAATACTCAACAATCGTGACGACGCCCACGATGCGCTCCAGGATGCATTTATCCAGGTTTTCAGGGATATAAACCAGTTCCGTATGGAAAGCACGCTCGGGGCCTGGATTAAAACCATCGTGGTGAGAACATCGCTGAGACTGCTCCGGAAAAAGCGCTCACCTGAACTTACCGCCCTTACTGAAATTAATGAAGACATTTCCCTGCACATCCCTGATTCAATGAGCGGTGATTACCTTGAAAAAGCGATTTTGTCTCTTCCTGATGGCTACAGGGCTGTTTTTCTCCTTACTGAAGTGGAAGGTTACAGCCATGCCGAAACAGCACAACTTCTCGGTATTGCCGAAGGAACTTCGAAATCGCAATTACACCATGCAAAAAACCTGTTAAAACGCCGGATTTCGGCTTTTGTAGGATAAATGAATAACGACAATAACATATTACGAAACAAAGCTTACGATAAGCTGCCTGTGCACCGGCCCGAGGATGATTTGTGGGAACAGATCAGCGCCCGGCTCGATAAAGGAGCAGCCGACAATTATCAGGAAGCACTGTCGGAAATGCCTGTACACATGGCACCTCCAGGCATATGGGAAAATATTGAGCGGCAACTCTCAAAGCGCAGGTACAGGTTGGCATTGGTCTGGCTTGGTATTGCAACTGCAGCATCAGTGGCAGTCTTTACCATGCTCAACTTCCCCTTCAACCCGGCCAGGCAGCCCGGCAATACCAGCTCTCCTGCACTCTCGCTGAAGAAAACCGGCATACACTCCGATAAAGTTGCTGTATCAACAGTACCGGCAACCCATGCCGAACAATCGTCAGCCGGGGTAACAGCAAACAATAACAACAGAGTTTCGGACAACCACACATCGGACATATCACTGGATATCAAAGCTTTAGACTCCTTCAATCAAGTCAGGTTGACTTTACCTAAGAGCGACCGGGCTGAACTTGCTTTTATAAGTTACAGGCCGCAGCTAGTCGTCATCTATTCACCTGAAACAAGCAATGTGAGGGCTTTCCCTGATCCGCTCACGCTGCCTTCATTCGGTTCCATGTATGACCCAAAGGCCATTCAGCCTGAAAAAACAGCACCCCGGCTCTCCCTGTCGCTGGCTTATCTGCCTGAATCAATTGACAATGGCTATAACCCGACTATTTTCCACAATGTGGACTTTGCGGCAAGCATCGATATGAAAAACATGAGATTCAGAAGCAGCATGGGGATGGCTTACAATTCTGAACATTACGATTATACCGTGAAAGCCACACGTAACACTGACAATTTCCATAGTAATCCGGTGACCGATTCTTCATTATACGCGATGGTAGAAACGCTGTCGAATTTTGAAGGGGTGGAGCGGCATGGATTTGTATCGTGGGATATTGGTGCCGGGCGCAAATTATTTACAACCCGTAAACTAACAACATGGATCAATGCCGGAGCGGGGCTGGCTATAAGGATCAATAATGCCAATTTGCGCGATGAAACAGTAGAAACAATGCTCAACAGTTACAATTCCACTGTTAATTCAATCGACCTTGATGACCCGCTGTATAACCGGATGAATATGAGCCTTGTTTCAGGTATCGAATTCGACTACAGGCTCTTAAAACGGCTCAGCCTTACTGTTCAGCCACAGGTTCGTTATTACCTGCACCCGATCTTTAAAGACTCCGAAACTTCTCCCGATTCATATAGTCTCGGATTCAGGACTGGCATGAAATTTGATCTATAATTCGAAAAAACAGCAATCAATCGTCAACCGGTTCATTGTGTTATTATCACCAAACCGCGTTTATTATGAAAAGATTGTGTACCCTGCTATTATTGGTATTATCTGCAACAAGCGTATCTGCACAAAATATCCACCGGGAAGTGGTTGTGAGGCAGGTCGATAAAACAATTACACCGGGTTCTAAAATCCTTGAGGCGCAATTCACTTCGGATGTAACTTCAGGCCCTGTGCCGCTCACAGTGCATTTCACCGACCAATCAACCGGTAATCCCACTTCCTGGAACTGGGACTTTGGCGATGGCGCATCCGATACTGTCCAAAACCCTGTTCATACTTACGAACAGGCTGGAACATACTCTGTAAAACTGATCATTTCGGACGGGATACAGTTTTATGCTCTCGAAAAGAAAAACTATATCACGGTAAGTGTGAACTACAACGGCTGCGACACACTCCATTTCCCTCTGCCTGAGCCCCTTACCTATTATGTTCTCTTAAAGAATAACATTTCTACCGGCTATGTTTCAGGTAATAATGTATATGGCGACAAGGCCATTGCCGACTATTTTGACAACACTTCACCCGATATGGCCATCAAAGGAGCCATCTTTGAATTCAGCTATGCCAAACTGGCTGCTTTTGCCAGTGAAACATTGCTGGTAAAAGCCTGGAAATACGATAGCATACACCAAACCCCGGGCGATGTGATTGGTTCTGCTTCATTGTCGTTGTCTGACATCGTTTCAGATGTGGCAGCAACGCGGCCAACGCAGGTAACTTTTGATGAACCCCTTGCTGTAAACGGACCATTCTTTCTGGGAATATACCTGCCGGAACAAACCGGCGATACGCTGGTCCTCTGGACAACAAAGACAGGCGCTGTTGTACCCAACTCCGGCTGGGTATTACAATCGAACAACGAATGGGCGCCTTATGACAGTTTATATACAAACCCCGTGAAACTTGTCCTCACAAATGCCATCTATCCTATTGTTTGCCACACAAGCAGCGGCACCGATGAGCGCCTGGCAAGCAGGAATTTCACCATCTCGCCTAACCCCGCGACCGATTATGTTCGCATAGAATCCCGGAATCCCGCTTCAAAGGGTTCACGATACGACCTGATTACTGCTACCGGTGAAAAACTAATGTCAGGAACCTTAAACACTCTTCCAGGCAGCGAATACCTCAATGTAAGTTCCTGCAAACCAGGAATGTATTTCCTGAGGATCAGCAATGTATCAACAACAATTGTGAAACGGTTAATTATCAAATAGATAAGATCAGCTCGACAGACTCGTTATCTCGCCCGGTTGGATTACAGCCGGGCTTTTCATTTGATATCGGCTAACAGTAAAATTCCATCAGATCTCTAAATTCTTAATTTGCTTGCAATTTATACACTAATTCATTATATTTGTTCCTTTAAAAAGTGAGTCATAATGAAAGAAATATTAGTTGCAGTAGATTTTTCAGATCTTGTCACCTGCGTGATAGATCATGCAGCGGAAATGGCTGCTCAGTTTAAAAGTCATATTCATATTTTACATGTTGAAATGCCTGTCTCGGCTTTTGTAGGGAATGAAATTGGCCCGCAATTGCCTTCACCCGAACAAAATCTTGAGGAAACAAAGCAGCAACAAGCTGATCTTCAGGCTATGACGTTGCATCTGCAACAAAAAGGAATTGAAGCAAGCTGGGAACTGCTTCAGGGAGCAATCGCTGATACGATTGTTGAAAAAGCAGCCGAAATAAAGGCTGACCTTATTATTGTAGGAGCACACAGTCATGGTTTCCTGTACAGGGCTTTTATCGGAAGCGTGAGTACCGGAGTTCTCAAACATGCACCTTGCCCGGTGTTGGTTATTCCGGAGAAGTAAAGGTTGTAAACTACACTCAGAATTATTTCTTCCGCTTTACGGTATAGTGTGCGCCTGCTCTGCCAAGCAGTTTATCAGCCAGCTGGCTTTCACCAAGTTTCGACAGGGTTCGCCTGATGCCATCCTTATTCTCAGGCTTGTACCAGAAGAAGAACTGACGCTGTTCGAGTTTCTCTTCTTTCGAACGGGCCGTAAAAATGGTCTCTCCTGTAAATGGATGTATGCCGGTCCAGTATATTACACTTGAAAGCGTCATAGGTGTTGGTGTAAAGTCCTGAACCTGTTCCAGTTGAAAGCCCATTTCTTTGGTTTGAACTGCCAAATCAGCCATATCGGTAAGCCGGCTTCCCGGATGACTCGATATGAAATATGGAATAAGTTGTTGCTTCAGACCTTCAGTCTGGTTTATGTTTTCGAAAAGCTTTCTGAAATCATAAAACAATGTAAATGAAGGCTTTCGCATGATTTTAAGCACGTTATCACTTGTATGTTCCGGTGCAACCTTGAGGCGGCCCGAAACATGATACTTCACCAGTTGCCTGATATAATCTGAAAGGCCAAAACGCTTATCGTCCTCCTTGCTCCGTCCGACCAGCAAATCGTAACGCACCCCGCTGCCAATAGTCACTTTTTTCACATCTTTCACTTCAGCAGCCTTCCTGTAAAGGTCTGTCAGCGGTTTGTGGCTGATATTCAAATTATTGCAGACTTTCGGGTAGATGCAGGACGGACGGCTGCATTTGGCACAGATGTTCAGGTCAAAGCCCTGCATCCGGTACATATTAGCCGAAGGAGCGCCGAGATCGGTTATATGCCCTTTGAAATCTGGCATCTGTGTAATTGCTTTAACTTCTCCCACGACCGACCGCTCCGACCTGCTTGCAATGAACTTTCCCTGGTGCATTGCCAGCGCACAGAATGAGCACCCTCCGAAACATCCCCGGTGAATATTCACCGAATGGCGTATCATTTCATAGGCCGGTATCGCACCCCGCTTGTTGTACTTGGGATGTGGCAACCGCGTATAGGGAAGGTCGTATGCTGCATCAACTTCCGCGGTTGTCATGGTTGGATAAGGCGGATTCACAATGACTGCCTTAGTCCCTGTGCGCTGGACCAGCCGTTTGGCTGACACTTTATTCGATTCGGTTTCAATAATCCTGAAAGCACCGGCAAAATCTTTCTTATTCCTCACACATTGCCCGAATGAGGGCAACTCCAGGCCTGGGGTTTCCTGCATCATGGCATTCACGGCAGTTTCGTCAGTTACAAAAGCTGTTTGCGGTATTTCAGTAAGCCATGCGATATCCTTTTGTTTTTCAAGCCCTTGCATAACTTCAACAATGCCCTTTTCAGCCATGCCATAAACAAGCATGTCGGCGCCGCTATCAATAAGAATTGAAGGTTTGAGCGTATCGCTCCAGTAATCGTAATGAACCAGGCGGCGCATGGATGCTTCAATGCCGCCGATGATCACCGGGACATCGGGATAGAGTTTCTTGAGCGCTTGTGTGTATACAACGGTTGCATAATCGGGCCGGAAACCTGCAACGCCGCCGGGGGTATATGCATCGTCACTCCGCAGGCGCTTATTGGCAGTATAATGGTTCACCATCGAGTCCATATTTCCTGCTGATACTGCGAAACATAGCCGCGGTTTACCAAACTTCCTGAAATCCCTGAGATCATCGCGCCAGTTAGGTTGGGGCACAATTGCAACCTTGTATCCAGCAGCTTCTATCACCCTGGCAATCAGAGCACTGCCAAATGCCGGATGATCTACATAGGCATCTCCTGAGATGATCACTACATCCACTTCTTCCCATCCCCGTTTAAGCATTTCGTCGCGGGTAATCGGCAGCCAGGCAGTTATGGGATATTCCATCAAGGTACACTTAATTGGTACTATGTGTTGCAAATATGGCCACAAAGATAGCGGTAAATACCCGTGAAGCAGAGACCGTTCTTATCCTCTAACTGGGAATGTGGCCTTACATCCTAAGGCTCTCCCTGACGGAAACAGAACCTTCACATAAAAGTGTTCAAATGAAAGAGGAGATATAGTATTCTGATAAATTACAAAACTCCGGCAATTCGCATTTTCATATGACATCCTTCTCATCATGAAGCCCGCGGCCTCATTGTTGCGGCACAAAAACGAAGAATCATTCTGAGGGTAACAGATGCAATCGCTGCACAAATTGAAACTGTCGCTGATATCTGCTGAATCGGTGGCGTTTAGCCCGTATACCTTTATCCGTGCTATCGGCTCCTCAAAACTATACTGAAATATCCTCCCAGGGTCAACAGCTGCCTGTGCAGAAGTAGGCATCAGACTACTGAACCACGACTTACGGGAATAAATAACTGTATCTCTAACCAGCACTTTTAAGGTCCAAATTATTGGTGTGTTCGGAGTGACGATAATTTTGCCTTTTAATGTGTTGGCCAGGTTGCTTGTATCTCCTTCAGCAATTTCAATCCCTGTGATCCTTGAACGATGGTCCTCATAACACGGCCGCATTGCACCTTTATATAGCAGAATAATGATAATCATGAAGATCATGAAGGCAATGAGAAGCCACACAAAAATTTTAATACATCCTTTCATCGATTGTATATTTAATTATAACAAAACTCAAACACTTGCACAGCAAAGCTTTCAGTGCCTGAAACACCCGATGATGTGATCATTCACCATGCCGGCTGCCTGCATAAACGCATAACAAATTGTTGTTCCGACAAACTTGAAACCACGCTTTTTCAGGTCGCGGCTCATG
>Ga0209098_1001460_pt1 | contig 22606 bp, 9 predicted proteins | sample AD_JPNHW1_MetaG_FD_184429 | JGI IMG/M metagenome (GOLD analysis project Ga0209098, IMG submission 184429) | Active sludge microbial communities of municipal wastewater-treating anaerobic digesters from Japan - AD_JPNHW1_MetaG (SPAdes) (version 2) | ecosystem: Engineered > Bioreactor > Anaerobic >...
GTCGCCGCCACCAACCGCAACCTCCCCGCCATGATCCAGGAGGGCCGCTTCCGCAGGGACCTTTATGAACGGCTCAAGGTCGTCGTCCTGAAGCTGCCCCCCTTGAGGGAGCGCCGCGAGGACATCAGGCCACTCGCCGACCACTTCCTCGGCGACTGGAACGCCACCTATGGTGAACAGCGCTTCCTCACCGAGGAAAGCCTCAAGCTCCTCGAATCCTACTCCTGGCCGGGCAACGTCCGCGAGCTTGCCAACGCCATCAAGAGCGCAGCCAACACGTCCAAGAGCGAGGCCCTCGGCCCCGAATCCCTCCCGGACGAGATCCGCTTCTCGGGAAGGCGCGATGCGCGACCGACCGCCTCCGCCCCGGATGCCGGCGCGGCGGCGCCCGGCCCGAGAGCAGAAAGCCTCCCCGAAGCGGGCATCAACCTAAAGGCTCGATTACTCCAGGTAGAATGGGACTACGTTTCCGCCGCGCTTAGGCAGACAGGCGGCAACCGCGAGGCGGCAGCCAGGCTCCTCGGGATGACCGGGCATGCCTTCAGGAAGGCGCTCAGGGAGAGGCTTGCGGCCTTTGCGGACGAGGGTGCGGAGGAAGAGATGTAGGCGTTTTTTTGCCTTCCAACAAAACCATATCCGGACATATAATAATAGCCTCAAAATACGTCTAAAAAGAGGGACTATGTCGCCCGCCTTCGCCGCAGAAGAAGTTCATGAAACGTTAGCCAACACCGACTCAGCCGTTCTCGATAAAAACCTCGATCGTATAGCTTCGCTCCAGTGTACCGATGAGGGGCTTTTCGTTCTCGCCGTCCATTCCTTCGTCGAGGGCTGGATCCGCGACCGCTTTTCGCTTGGGATAGACCTGGAGGTCACCTTCCGAATGGCGATGGAGCGTTTCATTGGCTATGCCAAGAGCAAGAATGGGGGCTATGTCCAAGGGATTGCCCCTATGAACGCCATGATCCAGTTGCACTATGTCACAAATGGTGTCCGTCATCGCTTTGCCGCCTTGAGCCGCAGGGATGCCGAGGTTGCCACGGAGCAACTCGTCAGGTTCTGCAACCTGGCGAACATCGGTAGCCCGGAAAAACTGGGAAATATCCAGCGTTACCTTGCCTTCTGGGATGAACGGAAGCCCGCTGCCGCTTTGATCGAGGAGAACAAGCGGCTGGTGGCCCTTCGGGGCGATGATGCCCACGCTATCCGCAAGCTCACCGATCGTCTGGAGGAAAAGACCAAGATCGAGATGCAAGCAGCAGGCTTCGAACAGGTCATTCGGGACAAGGACGGCAAGATCGAAGAGCTACGGCGCATGGTCGGGGCCAAGGACAGCAAGGTTGACGCAGTCCGGAAGGAACGGGCCGAAGCCGAAGAGGCTCTTCGCGAAGCCAAGCGGCTGCTCGAGGGCTACAAGAAAGAAGGCGAGTACGTCGAGCTCGTGCGAGGAATGACGGCCTATACGAGGACCCGGGCCGATTACGAGCAGCGCATTACACGCCTTACCGCGGAACAGAAGAAGGTGCTCGAGAGGATTTCCCTCAATGAGGACTTTCTTATCAAGGGCTCCGCGGGCACCGGGAAGACGCTCGTCCTTCTCAAAGCCATCGAGAAAGCGAAGAGCGGTGTTTCAGGGCAGGACAACCTGGGCATTCCGGAGATCCAGGGCACAGTTGTACTAGTCACCTATACGAATACCCTCGTGAAATACGACCAGTATGTAGCCTCTCTCCTCTCCGGTCTGCCCGGGGGTAGCCGAGTGTCTACCGCCGACTCCTTCCTTCTCGAACGCTTGAGGGACATCGATGGCTCGATCGGTATCGACTATTACCTTGCGGAGGAACTGGCGAAACAGTTTCCTGTGGCTGGCCTTTCCTCTAAGGACATGGCTTTCGAGATCGAGGGCTTCATCTGGGGCAATGATATCTCCTACCAGGAATATGTCGTCGAAGGAATTGACCGTCGGGGCATGAAACGACCGCTCCAGAAGGAACAGAGACAGGCGATCTGGAAGGTCGCCGAGGCGATGGAGCAATCCATGGAAGCCCGGAAGCTCTATTCCCGAAATCGGGCCGCCCTGCTTCTAGCTCGGACGGTCGCGGACGGCAAGGGACCGAACCTCAAAAAGACCGACTTCGTGTTTATTGACGAAGCACAGGACCTTCCCGCCGCAGTGCTGAAGGCGCTCAAAGCCTGCGCCATCCGTTCGGTCATTCTCGCCGGTGATGCCGACCAGTCTATCTACCAGCCTGGTTTCTCCTTCCGCCGGGCCAACCTGGATATCCAGGGACGTACGCGCATCCTTCATACGAACTTCCGAAACACCGTCCAGCTCCATGAGATAGCCGAGCGATACAGGCTCACATGTGACGGGGGAGACGCAGAAAACACGCCAGAAGCCTTCCGTGAAGGCCCCATGCCGGAGTTGTTCGAAGGTGTCGACCTCGAGGACATGCTCAGCCTGCTTATAAAGCGCATCGCGTTATTCCTCAACACGCTTGAGTACTCTTCGGAAAACCTGTGCGTGGTCGTGCCGCGTGACGAAGATGTCCAGATCGTGAGCGCCCGCCTCTCCGACGAGGGACTGTCGGTGGTGGATATCCGCGAGCGGGGATTCGATTTCCAGGAGCAAGGCTCCATACGCGTTACGACGATGCATTCGGCCAAGGGCCTCGATTTCCCCGTAGTCCTCCTCTTCCTTCCCTCCTTCCATGTCCTTTCCAACACGCTCGATGTCGTGGCCTCGGAGCGCATGTCGAGGAACCTCATCTACGTGGCCATGACGCGGGCCATGGACCATCTCAATGTCTTCCTGAAGGAAGGGACGGAGAATCCCGCGCTCACTGATCTCGCGAAGTGCTTCGAGGAGACGGCCCTCGGCGCCTCTTCCAACGAGGGCCAGCCATGAAACCAGTGGATATCTTCAGGATACATGAAGAGAGCGTTCGCAATTATGGAGAGTATGTCCGGAGCTTTATCGAGGTAAGCAACGAGGAGATTGCGGAAGCGATCTCGCGGGAGCTGGACCAGGGCAAGCTCTGGCCTCCTGCCCTCGTGCAGTTCAATCCCGCGTATGAAGAGGGCGACACGGTGGCAGCCCTGCGTGCGGAGGGCATCCTCCACCCCGAGCTCGCCGATTATGTATTCGCTGACTACACGCTTCACCGCCACCAGACCGAGGCGCTCCGACTCGCTGACGCTGGCAATGGCTTCATCGTCACCTCGGGCACGGGTTCCGGCAAGTCATTGGCCTTTCTGGGCTCGATTATAAACGGCCTGCTCAAGAGCGGGCCGTCCATGCCCGGCATAAAGGCGATAATCGTCTATCCCATGAACGCCCTCATCAATTCGCAGGAGAAATCCCTCGAGAACGAGTACAAGGGGCGGTACGAGAAAACGACGGGAAAAATCTTTCCGCTGAGCTTCGCGACCTACTCCGGCCAGTCCAAGCAGGATGCCCGTGTGGATATCCATGCCAATCCCCCGGATATTCTCCTCACCAACTACATGATGCTTGAGCTCTTGCTGACGCGCGGGAGCGACAGCATGCTCAAGACGTCCATCTACGAGAACCTCCGATTCATGGCCTTTGACGAGCTCCACACCTATCGGGGACGTCAGGGGGCCGACGTAGCCATGCTGATCAGGAGGATCAGGGCGAGGTGCGAACACGACGTGCTCTGCATGGGGACTTCTGCGACAATGGTGTCGGACCAGCCCGGGGTCGACAGACGCTCGGCTATCGCTTCGTTCGCGTCGACGATTTTCGGCCTGCGATTCGGGCCGGAACAGATAGTCGACGAAAGCCTTCGCTTCTCACTCGGAAATCCCGACGACATGCCTTCAAGGGAGAGCCTTGCGGCGTCCCTTGCGACGCCGTGGAAATCGCTCGATGTCCAAGGTGTCAGGAACCACCCTCTCGGTCTTTGGATGGAGTCGAATATCGCGTTGGATCGTAGCGGCCCTGGGAAAATGCGCAGGGGCAAGCCGAGGACCTTCGAATCGATTTCCGCTGCACTATCCATCGACTCGGGTCTAGCGAAAGTCGAATGCCTTTCGGCGCTCGAAGGATACCTTCTCGCTATCGGCCGGGCCAATTCCGTGCTCTGGGAGAAGGAAGGTGGCGGTGCCAAGCTAATCCTCCCCTACAAGATCCACCAGTTCATATCTTCGTCCGGGTCCGTCTTCGCGACCCTCCATGACAGCGGCAGGAAGATCAGCCTCGACCCGGCACGCGAGTGGGAGATCAGCGGGGTACCGTATCCCGTGTTCGAGCTTGTCTTCTCCCGCGCCACGGGCAAGGAGTTCTACTGCGTCGAGCTCGACAAGAAGGAATCCTTCTTGCGGCCTCGCGAGTTCGGAGCGCGTTGGGTGCAGGAAGGCGACGAGGACGACGAGACGCAGAAATACCCTTCCCATTGGGGATATATCATTCCTGACCTTGATGCGTGGGTACCGGAACGGGATCTGGAGGAACTCCCTGAATCATGGGTGAAGCGAAGCAAGGATGGGCAGCGACGCCTCGACGACAATAACCGGCCCATGCTTGAGAGCAAGTACGAGGATGTACTTCCCAGGGCTATCTCATGGACTCCGGATGGCCACTACAGCATGGACCATTCGCTCGCACTAAAGGGCTGGTATATCCGGGAGCCCATCATCTTCGATCCGACCGCAGGCAGCTTCTTCGACTTCCGTACGCGTCCGCAGACCATTTTGGGAAGCCTGGGCGTGAATGGACGCAGCACGTCTACGTCCCTCATTTCGCTTTCCATCCTCGATGCCTTGCGGAAGGAAGGCTTCTCCAAAGCGGATCGCAAGTTACTGTCGTTCACCGATAACCGCCAGGACGCGGCCCTCCAGGCGGGGCATTTCAATGACTTTGTCCAGACCGTATTGATCCGCTCTGCCCTCTTCAAGGCCGTCAATGAAGCCGGGGAGCTCGACCATTCGACCATAGGTCAAGCGCTTTTCAAGAACGTTGGCTTGCCCGAATCCCAATACATGGCGCGTCCGAAGATTGACGCCGACGGTAATCCGATCATGCCTCGTTTCGGGACAGAGAAGTTCAAAGCGGCATTCCGTTCCTTCCTCGAATACGTTGCCCTCGATGACCTCTCCTACAACTGGAAGTATGTCCTCCCCAATCTCGAACAGTGTGGTCTTCTCAGGATAGACTACACGAACCTGGAGAAATACGCAGGGGCCGATGACGTATGGAAGGGCATAACCATCATGGAAGGCCTCTCCTTGAAAGACCGTAGCCTCTTCCTGCGGGCCACCCTCGACCTCTTCAGGCGCAACTACGCGATATACTCCGCCGACCTTTATGACGAAGGCAAGGCCGAAATCAGGCGCAAGGAGATGGCGGAGAAGCTCGCGCTTGTCTGGCAAATACCCGAGAAGGATCCGATCTGGCTTCCCCGCTGTGTCACCTTGTCTACGATGAACTCGAAAGAAGCCGGGAAGACCACCAGTTGTGGCTACCGTTCCGAGTATGGTCGCTTCGTGCGGCGTTTCATGGAAGAGCACGGCTCTCCCATCGCTTCCGGAAAGGACTATGACGAACTGATCCTGCCCTTCCTCGCTTCGCTCGGAGAGGCAGGATGGCTCGAGGAGGTGGAGCTCAAGGAGTGGTATTCGTCCGAATACCGCCGGGGCTGGCGTCTCCGGATCGATGCCATCCTTTGGAAGCCCGGCAATGGGGAGATGCCCGACGATCCAGTGCGGCAAGCGGGCTACAAGGGAAAGCGCAGGAAGCCCAACTCGTTCTTCGCCCGTCTCTATCGCGAGTTCGAACTGGGAGACAAGAACATACTCGCCGCCGAACATACGGGACAAGTGAACAGCGATGACCGCAAGGATCGCGAGAATCGTTTCGGTGCCGGTGATCTTTCCGTCCTGTATTGCTCCCCGACGATGGAGCTCGGCGTGGATATACGGGAGCTCACGGTAGTCCACATGCGCAATGTTCCGCCGGGGCCCGCAAACTACGCACAGCGGTCCGGGCGCGCGGGCAGAAGCGGGCAACCCGCGCTGGTTTATACGAGCTGTTCGCAACGCTCTCCTCATGACCGCTTCTATCTCAGGAATCCTCTTCGCATGGTCTCCGGAGAGGTGACGGCGCCACGCCTCGATCTCGACAACCCGGAGCTCAGGAAAACCCATCTTCATGCCTTCTGGCTCTCGGAGTCCGCCATTCCGGGGCTTTCCTTCAGCATTGGCGACGTCATCGATATGCCCGATGGCGGAGAGCCGACGCTGCCAGTCAAGGATGAGGTGAAGGCAGCGATGACACCCTCGTCCGCGAGCCAGGCAGCCGTGGTCAGGCGTTTCCACGAAGTGCTCGAAGGAACGACCGAGGACGAGACCGAGGACGGCGAGGAAGCCATACGCGCGCGACTTGAAGCCATGCCAGCCGTCTTCGACAGCGCTTTCGACCGTTGGCGCATGCTGTACCGCGAAGCGGTCGTCCAGCAGAAGGCGGCACAGGAAGAAATCTCAAGGGCCCACCTCAAGAAGGATTCCACGCCCTATCGTGAGGCCCGCAGGCGCGAGGCCCTCGCCTCGTCGGCGCTCGAACAGCTCATGAACAACCGCGCGGGCGGCTACCAGAACGGCAGCTCGGCGATCGGGGAGTTCTATCCCTTCCGCTACCTCGCCGCCGAGGGATTCCTCCCGGGTTACAATTTCACCCGGCTCCCCATCCGGCTGGCGCTCGAGAAGGGAGACAGCATCGAGTACATAGAGCGGTCGCGCTCGATCGCCCTCACCGAATTCGGGCCCGAGAATATCGTCTACCACAATGGGGAGAAATTTCGGGTCTCCAGCATCATGCTCCCGAACGGCAGCCTGAGCCTCCACAAGGCCACGGTCGCGAAGAACTCCGGTTACTTCATCCTCGACAAGGACATGGACACGGCCAACGTGGACCCCTTCACGGACGTACCGCTCGCCGATCCCTCCACGAGGACAGAGTACGGTGAGCTCGTCGACATGACCGAGAGCAAGGGCAGGCCGATCGAGCGCATATCCTGCGACGAGGAGGACCGGACCCAGGAGGGCTACCAGGTCAGGACCTATTTCAGCTATCCGCGCGGTACCGGCCACCTCCTGTCCCAGTTACTCCGTTCCGCATCCGGTGACGACCTCCTCCGCATGCGCTTCCTCCCCGCCTGCACAATCGTCACCGTCAACGAGGCCTGGCGCCTCGGCAACCACCAGGGCTTCTGGATCGACGCCAAGAGCGGCTGGTGGAAGAAGGCGCGGCCCGACCCCAAGAAGATGCCGGCGGGATCCCAGGCTGCGGGCCCTGACGATTACAAGAAGGTGAGGACCTTCACGACCGAGACCGCGGACGCGATCTACCTCGAGCCCCTCCATGCCCTCAATCTGGAGGCTGACGGACGAGTGACGCTCCAGTACGCCCTTCTCAGGTCCATGGCCGAGCTCTACCAGGCAGAGGAGAGCGAGATAGGCGCTACTCTCGTGGGCGACGATAATGCGCCCAACATCCTCCTCTATGAGAACGCCGAAGGAAGCCTTGGAGTCCTGGCCCAGATAGTCGCCGACCCCGAGGCCATGTCGCGCATCGCCACGCGCGCCCTGGAGCTCTGCCGCTTCGAGGCCGACCCCTCGACAATCAAGGCGAGCTACGACGACCTCCTTACCTACTACAACCAGCGCGACCATGGGCGGATTGACCGCTTCCTTATACGGAACGCGCTCGAGCTCCTTAAGTCCCTCCATGGCGAGGTGACGCGGCCGGGAAGCGCCATGGGCTACGACGAACGCTACGAGGAACTCCTCGGTCAGATCGACAAGAGCTCCTCAACGGAACGCAAATTCCTTGACCGTCTCCACGCACGAGGATTGAGACTGCCAGACAAGGCACAGTACCAGGTACCGGAGGTCTACGTTCGCCCGGACTTCCTGTACGAGAAGAAGATCGTCGTGTTCTGCGACGGGACTCCGCACGACCTCGAGAGCGTCAAGGAAAAGGACGCCGGGCAGCGTGAGCTCCTCAAGGAGCTGGGTTGGCAGGTCCTTGTCTGGCGCTACGACCAGGACCTCGATGCCTGGCTCGCCAAACGTCCTGACGTCTTCACAAAGGTGAAATCATGAGCATGGCCGAACTGACCTTCACGCCCGGAACCCTCGTCAGGGTCCGTGGCCGTACCTGCGTTGTCCAACCCGAAACGGAAGCCGATCTCCTCGTGGTCCGTCCCCTCGGCGGCAGCGAGGACGAGACCCAGGCCGTCTTCCTTCCCCTCGGTTTTGACGCCGGCCTTGAGCGTACGGAGTTTCCCCTCCCAGGTCCCGAAGACCTGGGCAACCTTGCCCACGGCCGCATCCTCTTTGACGCGGCCCGGCTCTCCCTCCGGGAGACCTGCGGGCCCTTCCGATGCTTCGGCAAGCTAGCCTTCAGGCCAAGGGCCTACCAGCTTGTCCCCCTCGTCATGTCCCTGCGTCAGGAGGAGGCCATCCGCCTCATGATCGCGGACGACGTGGGCATCGGAAAGACGGTAGAAGCCCTGCTGATCGTCAAGGAGCTCCTGGAGCGCGCGGAGATCAGGCGCTTTGCAGTGATCTGCCCGCCCCATCTCTGCGACCAGTGGGCGGAGGAACTTGCCGACAAATTCGGCATAGAGGCAGTAGTCATCCGCTCGAGCACCGCGGGGGCCTTGGACCGGGGTGTCCCGGACACGCGGAGCATCTGGCAGTACTACCCTTACCAGGTCATCTCCGTCGATTACGTGAAATCCGAGTCGCGCTGGCGTACCTTCGTGGACCAGGCACCCGAGCTCATCATCGTGGATGAGGTCCATACCTGCGCCCGGCCCGAGGGGGCCCAGGAGTCCCAGCAGCAGCGCCATGCCCTCATAGCGGCCCTGGCCAAGGACCGTGCCCGACACATGATCTTCCTCACCGCCACGCCGCACTCCGGCAAGGACGCGGAGTTCCAGTCCCTTCTCGGCCTCCTCGATCCCGAGTATGAGGGCTGGAACCTTGGCACGGTCGGCGTAGCGGAACGCAAGCGACTCTCCTCCTCCTTCATTCAGCGACGGCGGGAGAACATCGAGAACTGGATGCACGAGAAGACGCCCTTCCCCAAGCGCCCACCGACCAGGGAAGAGAGCTACTCCCTCTCCGGCAAGTACCGAGAGCTCTTCAATGAGGTCCTCGACTTTGCCCGCGAACTCACCACGACGCCCGGCATGGATGCCCGCCACCAGCGTCTCCGCTACTGGACTGCTCTGGCCCTTCTCCGTGGTGTGATGTCAAGCCCGGCCAGCGCCGTGGAGATGCTTTCCCACCGCCTCGATGGCCTCCCCGACGAGGATCTCGACGACGGCGAGAACCCGGTCTTCAAGGCCGAGGACGAGATCGGAAACGATATTACGCAGGGCTCGCTCATGGAGGAGTCCAGGCTTGCGAAGGGCGAGGTCGCCCGCCTCAAGGAACTCATCGAGCTCGCCGCCTCCATCCGCGAGAATGACGACGATATCAAGACCCTCGTGGCAGCCAACATCGTCAAGAAATGGCTGGCCCAGGGCTACAAGCCGGTGGTCTTCTGCCGCTACATCGCCACGGCAAACTACCTTGCTAAACAGCTTCATGAGGCACTGGGCCCCTCCGTAGACGTGCGCGCCGTTACGAGCGAGTATCCCGACGACGAGCGTAAGCGCCTCATAGCGGAGATGCGCGGAAGCGAGAAGCGCGTCCTCGTCGCCACCGACTGCCTCTCCGAGGGCATCAACCTCCAGGAGCTCTTCACGGCCGTACTCCATTATGACCTGCCTTGGAACCCCAACCGGCTCGAGCAACGCGAGGGACGTGTGGATCGCTTTGGCCAAACGGCTCCCGAAGTCCGCACCGCCCTGATCTACGGCGAGGACAATCCCATCGACTCGGTCGTCCTCCGCGTCCTCCTAAAGAAGGTACGCGCGATACGCGACACCCTCGGCATATCGATCCCCTTCCCCGAGGACTCCCGCCCCCTCATGGACGCCATCTTCAACGAGGTCATCGTCGAGTCGGACCGGCAGAAGCGGGCTGCGACGCCCGACCTTCCCTGGGACTACAGCGACCTCCTCAAGAGCAAGGAAGCCGAAGTCGAGGAAGCCCTGGAGCGCGCCAAGGAAAAGGCGAAGGTAATCAGGAACATCCTCGCCCATGAGGGCATCAAGGCGGATGAGCTCGAGGTGGACCTGAAGAGCGCCGACGAGGCCGCAGGCTCGCCCGAGGATGTCGAGCGCTTCACGACCGAGGCGGTGCGGTCGATGTACGGCGGCGTGGCGACAAAGGTCGGCACGGGCTGGCGGATCGATCCCTCGAACCTGCCCTCCCTTCTCAGATCGGCCATCGAGCGGAAGGGAGGGCGGGATACCTCCCTTCCCGTCACGTTCCATTCTCCCGTCCCCGAGGGCTATCGCTACCTAGGGCGCCTTGACCGACTCGTCTCCACCATGTGCGAGGACATCCTCGCCCGTTCCCTCGACCCCATAGGAGGGAATCGCGTGGCGCGCGCAGCGGTCATCGAGACGAAGGACGTTAGCCTCAGGAAGGTCGTCCTCCTCGTGCGCGCGCGCAACCTCATACGGGAGCGGCGCGAGAAGAAACAGATAGTAGCCGAGGAGCTCCTCCTCTGGGGCTGGAGCGGCCTCGCGAAGAAGAAGGAATTCCTTGACACCGCAGAGACCGAGCGCCTCATGCGCCATACGGTGCCCTCAGGGAACCTAAGCCCCGAGGCTTCGAGCTATCACCTCGAGGAAGCGCTTACCGAGCTCCCGGAGCTGGGCGGCGACCTCGATGCTCTGGCCCTCGAGCGAGCGGTGACCCTCGCTGCCCAGCACGAGCGCTACCGGGACCTCACCAAGGGCAAGGGGCGCTTCGAGGCCGTGGAGCCTGCCTTGCCACCCGACATCATAGGCATTTACGTGTTCATCCCGGGAGGCGCAGCATGAGCTTCCAGTCCATACGCGTCGAAGGGACCCTTTTCTCCGCCGAACTCCTCTCCAAGCTCGATGATGGCTTTGGGAGCCAGGCTCCCAAGGATTTCGGACTCGGGCCCCGCGAGCGCGTACGCGACCGCATAATGGAGTCCTGGGGCGACATGGCCGAGCAGTGGCGTGTCTTCTCCCGGAGGCGCGAGCGCTTGCCCGAGGGCGAGAGCGGCACCACGGAAACAAGACGTTTCTGGATGGAGCCCTTCTTCGCAGCCCTAGGCTTCGAGCTTGAGCTCCAGAAGGGCGGAGAGGTAATCCAAGGCAGGAACTACCCGATCAGCCATCGCGACACGAAGCATGCCGGACTTCCGATCCATATTGTCGGTTGCGGATCTCCTTCCGAGTCGGGCGAGAAGCAATCCACCCTGGACCAGAAGCCAAGCCGCGGAGGCCTTTCTCCCCACGCCCTAGTGCAGGAGTACCTGAACCTGACGGACAGTACCCTCTATGCCCTCGTGACGAACGGTCTTGTCCTCCGCCTCGTTCGGGATTGTGGTCGCATATCGCGGCTTTCCTATGTCGAGTTCGACCTCGAGCGCATGTTCGAGGGGGACCTCTACGCTGAGTTCGCTATCCTCTTCCGCTTCCTCCACGCAAGCCGCTTCTCCGCCAATCCGGAGGAGCCTGGCGCGTGCGTCCTCGAGGATTACCACCAGGAGAGCGTGGAGGAAGGTGGCCGCATCCGAGCCCACCTTTCCGAGGCAGTCGAGGAGGCCATACGGGCCCTCGGCAACGGTTTTCTCTCTGACAGCGCCAACGCGGGCCTCCACGAAGCGATCAAGTCCGGAAGCCTGTCCGCGGCCGACTATTATCATGAGCTTCTCCTCCTCGTGTACCGCCTCCTATTCCTCATGGTTATTGAGGAGCGAGGCCTAGTCTTCATGGATGGGGTCGATCCAAAAAAGGCCGAGATCTACGATCGCTTTTACTCACTCAGGCGGCTCAGGAAGCTCACCACTGCCTTGCGCGCCGACCTCGCCCGCCATGCCGACTGGTACCGCCTCCTCCTCGAGATCTTCTCCCTCTTTGACGAGAAAGGCTCAGGTTCGGCCCTCGGAATAGCCCCCCTAGGCGGCGACCTCTTCCGTTCCAGCTCCATCGCCCACCTCTCCGGCGCGCGGCTCTCGAACCGTTACCTGCGCGACGCCCTAGGTCGCCTCGACTCCTTCGAGGACGAAAAGAGCCGGCAACCCGTGCGGGTCAATTACGCGTCTCTCAACGTGGAGGAGTTCGGCTCCGTCTACGAGGGCCTCCTCGAACTCGAACCTGTCTTCAAGGTCTCTCCCTCAGGACCGGTCTTCGACTTCGCGGCAGGCACGACGAGGGGCGACACGGGTAGCCACTACACGCCAGACGAGCTTGTCCAGAAACTCGTGAAGGCAGGCGTGGAGCCGGCCATCGACGAGGCCCTCGAGAAGGTCAAGTCCAAGGGGCTTGCCGGCAAGGCATATACCGAAGCAGCAGAGAAGGTCCTTCTTGACCTAAAGGTTCTCGACTCGGCCTGCGGTTCCGGCCACATGCTCCTTGGCGCCGCAAGGCGCATCGGCCTCGAGCTCGCACGGGTACGCCATGGCGAAGACCAACCTTCGCCTGCCCACCTCAGGCAGGCAGTGCGCGACGCGATCAGCCACTGCGTCTATGGCGTGGACATGAACCCCCTCGCCGTTGAGCTCTGCAAGGTGGCCCTCTGGCTCGAGGCCCACGAACCCGGGAAGCCTCTTGGCTTCCTGGACCACAGGATCAAGTGCGGGGATAGCCTTGTGGGCATCGGACGCTTCGAGGAGCTCGAGGCGGGGATTCCGGATGACTGTTTCAAGGCCAAGCCGGGGGACGACAAGAAGGCGGCGAGCGCCCTTGCCAAGCGCAACAAGAAGGAGAGGGAAGAGGTAGCGGTCAACCAGACCCTCATGGACTGGGGCTACGACCTGGCCCAGCGGGAGAGGATAGCTTCAGCTGAAGGCTTTTCCAGGGTCGATCTTCTTGGCGACGAGGACCTTACGCAGGAGGATGCCAAGCGGGAGGGCTACGCGGCTTACCTCGAACATAAAGCCACGCGAAAGCTTCGTGCCTTGGCTGATATTAAAACGGCCCAGTACTTCCTGCCAATCCTGGACGGCCAGGTCGGCAACGCGGTGACTGCAGGCGCCTTCCGAGCCTGTCTTCGTGGCGAGACAGCCTATGTACGCCTCGCGGGCCACGCTCCCGCGGAAAAGATTGCCCGCTCCAAGCGGTTCTTCCATTGGTTTGTCGAGTTCCCCACGGTATTCGCGGGAAGAAATGTTGGCGGAAAGCATGGAGAGGCCGCCTCGCCGGAACTTGGCTTTGACGTCATCATCGGGAATCCACCCTTCCTGGGAGGACAGAAGCTCTCGGGTACTTTCGGCACCGACTACCTATCCTACCTCAAGGCGAGCTATCCGCCTTCGGGGGCCATGGATCTCGTAGGCTTCTTCTTCCGCAGAAACTATGAGCTCCTCCGCTCGAAAGGCCGCATTGCCCTCATTTCTACGAAAACCATAGCGGAGGGCGGGACGCGAGAGGGCAGCCTCGATGTCATCACGAAGACAGGGACGATCTATTGGGCAGTGAAGTCTATGCCCTGGCCCGGGAAGGCCGCGGTTAGTGTGAGCCTTGCCGCAATCAGGAAGGCCAAGGTTCCGGGGCCCTTTGTCCTCAACGGAAAACCTGCCGAGACGATCAGCCCCTACCTTGACGACTCGAAGAGTCTCGGGAACCCCTATAGGCTCATAGAGAACGCGGGGAAAAGTTTTCAGGGCTCGATAGTCCTCGGCAAGGGCTTTGTCCTCGAGCCGACTGAAGCCGAGGCCCTTATAGCGCGTGACGCTCGCAACCGAGATGTGCTCCTCCCCTATCTAAACGGAGAGGACCTCAATTCGCGGCCGGACGGGAGTCCGAGCCGCTGGGTGATCAACTTTTTCGACTGGCCCCTCAGGTGGAAGAAGGCAGGGGAGGTATCTCTCCCTGAGGACGAGTGGGAGTGCGCGCCGGTGGGCTATACCGGGCCAGTCGCTGAGGATTACCCGGATTGCCTCGAAATCGTCGAAAGGCTTGTCAGGCCAGAGCGACTTGCTCAAAAAGACGGCGGTGGGTGTCAGTATTGGTGGCGATTCTTGCGACCTAGACCAGAGCTAAACCGTGCTATTGCTGGAATGGAGCGTGTGCTTATAAATTCCGAAGTGTCTAAATACCTCTGTATTATGATTGCTGATAAAGGTATCGTTTATTCCGCTAATTGCGATGTTTATGCGTACTGTAAATTCGAATTTTTCTGTGTACAACAATCATGGATTCATGAATACTGGGCGCGAAAATATAGTGCTTTCCTAGATACTCGATTAAAATACTCTCCTGGCAATGCATACGAAACATTTCCTTTCCCCCCCAGCCTCCGCACCAGCGCGACGCGCGACGCTCTCCAGTCCTCAATACGCTCCGAGCTCGAAGCCGCTGGAAAGGAATACTACGAGCACCGTGCCGCCCTCATGCTCGACCTCAACTTGGGCCTCACAAAAACCTACAACCTCTTCCACGACGAGAAGCTCGACCTGAAGGAAGTCGGAGAAGCGCTCCGGAAATCCGGCGGGAAGGCTGCGGCTGAGGATTGTCTTGCGCGAATCCAGAAGCTCCGCGAGCTCCACGCAGAGATGGACTTCGCCGTCCTCAAGGCCTATGGCTGGATGGACATCAAGCCTGAGCATGGCTTCTACGAGCTCGATTTCCTTCCGGAGAACGACAGGGTACGCTATACGATCTCTCCCGAGGCGCGGCGCAAGGTGCTTGAACGCCTCCTCGAACTCAACTTCCAGAGGCATGCGGAGGAACTACGAAACGGAGCCGCGCTGTCCTCCGGCACGGAAGCGGAGAAAGGCGGAGACGAAACCTCTGGCGACGAAGGCGCCGATTTCGTCCTGGAAGGCGGAGACAGGCCTATTCCGCCCCCTCCCTATCCAGCCCTGCCCGCCTTAATGGATATCAAGGGCATCCTCGAGTACCTCGCGAATCTTGGTGTCCAAGCGGATAACAACCGCGGCTCAGGCGGAGGCATCTGGGTCTACAGGACGAAGAAGGAATTTGGAGCCCTGGCCGAGCACCTCCAGAAAAGCGGGGTGGATGTGAAGTACTACCCCGAGGGGAGGAAGAAGAGGGCAGGGGAGCAGTATGAGATAGACCCGGGGAAGAGGCTGGCATAAGGAGCGGGCCATGTACCTGATGTACGTCGATGAAAGCGGCGATCCGGGAGTCGGGGGCTCGGGCTACTATATCCTTACGGGATTGGTAATCCATGAGCTCTCGTGGAAATCCGCCCTCGATGACTTGATCGAATTCAGGAAGAATATCCGCGATCTCTATGGCTGGAAGGTCAGGACCGAGATCCACGCCCAGGAAATGGTCAATGGACGCGTCTCGGGAAACTCAGGGATTCCCCGTAACGAGAGATTCATGATTCTCAGGCGTTCACTGGATTGGATCGCGACAAGGAACGATATAGGCATAATAACGGTCGTCGTCGAAAAGGCAGGATTTGAGGAGCCGATCCAGGTTTTCGAGACAGGATGGAAGTACCTCCTCCAACGTTTCGAGAACACACTGAACCATCGTAATTTCCCTGGCCCGCAAAATCCGGACGACAAAGGTCTCGTCATACCTGACAACACCAATGGCGAGCATCTCCGTATCGTTCTAAGGAAGATGCGCCGCTACAATCCAGTTCCCTCCATGTATTCGGCGGAATCGCGAAATGCGCCAATTCGTTCTATTGTAGAGGATCCTGTCTTGAGGGATTCCAAACATTCGTATTTTATCCAGATGGCCGACGTATGCGCATATTTCGCCCGGCAGGTTTTCGTGCCAAATAAAGTAGTCAAGAAGCAGGGGGCAAGGGGATATTATGAGCGTCTGATGCCAGCAATAATAAAAAAAGCGGCTCCGGGCCATTCTCTTGGCATGGTAATCGCAAAAAAATGAGGGGCGCTTTCGCGCCCCCAGGGAATCCTACTGCCCATACGTGACGGGGTTCGGATTCATAGATAACCTAGCTCGGTATTACGGATATGTCAAGCGCTTTATTGGAAGAGGAGGCAGAGTATGGCACTAACAAAACGGGACCAGAAAGAGCTAGACCAGCTATACTCGGACTACGGCGACATCTACGGCGGGGTAAAGCAGGACTACTTTGCCTTGCTGTACCTCACGCGTAAATTCAAGTGCGAAGTTGATGCTGTCGCGCGCCAGGTGGCATTTGGCGGCAATGATTTCGGGATCGACGGGTATTATCTCGATCGCGAGGCGCGCAACCTCTATCTCTTTCAGTTCAAATGGTCCGAGGATCATAACCTCTTCAAGGACTCAGTAGATCGTCTCACCCAGGACGGCATGGAGATCATATTCGGGAATCCCCTTCAGGATACCGCCCGAAACGAATACCTCCACTACCTAAAGGCTGATATCCGGGAATGCGCAAGTCTCATTCAACGAGTCTATATACAACTCGTATTCAAGGGCGAAGTAGATGCCGCGGAGAAAAGCGCCGGACTTGCCGATCGCATCGAAAACCTCTCGAACAAGCGCCATTACCTCGAACATGCTTTCGAGGGAAGGCAAGTCGAGTTGATAGTTGAGTTTATTGCGGATTTCCGTTCTCCCTCTCCGCCTTCGATCCAGGATTCATTCGAAGTGGGCTGGCGTGAGACCGCGTCGCTTGAGACGGGCAACGATGGGCATGCCATGTATGTAGGGTTCATCTCGCTCGAGGATATCGTCTCCATTTACCAGACAATCGGGCAGCGCTTCCTTGACCGGAATATCAGGGCCGGGCTCTCGGCGGACAATCCGCCTAACCGCAAAATTCGCGAAGCTCTTTCCGATATCGTCATAAAGCAGTCAAGCGAGCCCGAGGTGTTTGCTTTCAACCATAATGGCATTACCCTTGCCGCCGAGCGCGTCGATTTCGAGGGCGGTCACGCTACTATCAGGTCGCCTCGCCTCCTTAATGGCGCGCAGACCGTTACCAGCGTTACGAAATTCCTCAAGGACAACGAGAGCGCCATGGATCAGAAATCCTGCAAGGACGCATTCTCCCGTATAAAGGTCCTTGCGAAACTCGTAGTTGGCGACCCGCATGGCGAATTCATAACAAATGTCACTATATGCAACAATCGCCAGAACCCGGTCGATCCATGGAACCTCCGCGCTAACGACAAGATCCAATGCGACCTTCACGACAAATTCAAGGAGGAGCTGGGAATCTTTTACTCCAGGCAGGAAAACGCCTTCCTGAACTACTCCGATGACGAGCTTCTCGAGATGGGCATTGAGGATAACCGTGATATCAAGATCAAGCCCTTGGCCCAGACCTTCTGTGCCATCCAGGGCGAGATGGACAGGCTGTCGCGACTGGGTGATTTATTTGAGATCCAGAGGAGCTACCAGGAGACGTTCAGGGAAAGCTACCTTAAAAGCGACGCCCGCAAGATAGTCCTATGCTATAAAATCTCCTTGGTTATCAAGAGCCCGATGCAGAGGATAGAGGAGAAGGCCCCGCAGAAGCTAGCATACATTATGGCCAAAGCCAAGAACCTCGTCTGGGCGCTGTTGATACAAGGACTGCTCAATGACAAGGAACTTCAGGCCTTGCTTGATCGATATGGTACTAGTCTTGCCAAGGAAGCCGATTTTAGGGAATTGCTGAAAGTAATTGCCGGCAATCGAATCGTACCGATCCTGAAAGAAGTCCTCATTGACGAAGGATACCAGAAAAAGGCGGAAGCAGGAAAATTCGCTTTCCTCCGAACGCGGGAAATATATAAACGATGCATGGATATTGCATATGAAAAGTACGGGTGGACCAAGCGGAGCATCTAGGAACAAAGGATAAAAATTCTCGAGAGTATCCTAAAAAGGAGTTGATATGAGCGTGGCTGTCTTCGCTCTTGTTGCTTTTCTCGTCGTGGTACTCGCCATAGTCGTAACGCTGTTTCTCAGCAGGCAGTCTTTCCAAGCTCGCTTGCTCGATGCAGGCAGCAGGCTCAAGCTGCTGGAAGACTCGGCGGCCAAGGCATCGAAGCTCGAAGCTGAGGTAAGGGAGCTTCTTGAATATAAGACCCTCTCCCAGGAGCGCGAAAGGGCTCTTGACCAGGCGAAGAGCGATACCGCAAGGATTCAGTCTGAACTCATGAACTCCGTGGCCGAGTGCAAGGGCCTGAAAACGCAACTTGACCAACAGCAAGCAATACTTGAAGGCACCTTCAAGAAAATGGAAGCGGATTTCCAGGTCCTTGGCCAGAAGATGCTCGACGAGAGCACCCAGAAGCTTAATGAAAGAAGCAAGGAGTCCTTGAAGACGGTCCTCGATCCGCTCACGCATGACCTTGGCGAATTCAAGAAACGAATTGACGCGACGCATGACGAGGACACCAAACAACGGACCAGTCTGCAAGAACAGGTCAGGATGCTTGCGGACCTCAACAAGAAAATATCTACTGACGCGGAGAACCTGACAAAGGCTCTCAAAGGAGAGTCCAAGACTCAAGGTACCTGGGGCGAAATGGTGCTCGAGAAGGTCCTTGAAGCATCTGGTCTGCGCAAGGACGAGGAATACGAACTCCAGAAATCCTTTACGGGAGCAGATGGGAAGCGACTGCAGCCAGATGTCATCGTCCACCTTCCCGAGAAACGGGACGTCATTGTCGACGCGAAGGTTTCGCTTGTGGCGTTTGATTCCATGGTCCGCGCAGAGTCCGACGAGGATAGGGCTCTCGCCATTGATAGCCTGACGGCGTCGATCCGATCGCATTTCAAGGGGCTATCCGCCAAGGCGTACCAGAATGTCCCAGGTATTGAGAGCATCGATATCGTCGTCATGTTCATCGCCAACGAAGGCGCTTTATCCGTTGCTGCCATGAATGACAGATCGCTTCTTGAGGACGCCGTCAAGCAGAACGTCATGCTTGCTACTCCAACGACCCTTCTTGCTGTGCTGCGGGGTATTGAGTATGGTTGGCGGTCCGAGCGCCAGAACAAGAACGTGCAGACGATCTTCAAGGCCGCGGGAGATCTTTACGACAAGTTCACCGCCTTTGCTGATGACATGGAGGAATTGGGCTCACGGCTTGACCAGGCGCACAGGTCCTATGATGCTGCCAAGGGAAAGCTTGTCACCGGGAGAGGCAACTTGACTGGGAGGGTAGAGAAGCTTCGCGAACTGGGAGCAAAGAGTACAAAAACCTTGCCAACTGGTTGGGAAGGGGACATAGAGCCGCTCGTGATTACCGATGCCACAACTGGGGAAGGCGATAAGTAAGGGCTTGATCAAGAGGCATTGTCCATCGTATCGATTTCGGCTTAAGCGTCAGAATTGCATAAAGCCATGGCTTTCCATATATACCTTTTCGCCCCGGCAAGCCCGGGATCCCTCAAGGATATGCGACTTAGTATTTGAAAGGATCATCTATGTTGGTTAGTAAACGAGGTCTCAGGGATATTTTCACGACTTCCATTACCTATGTGGTTCCGCTTTTCCAGCGACCCTATGTCTGGGAACGCGACGCGAACTGGGAACCGCTTTGGGAGTCAATCGAAAGCGTCGCAGATGCAGTTCTCGAGAAACGAAATCGGCACCATTTCCTCGGAGCAGTCGTGCTCGAGCAGCTCGAGACGGCGACAGGAGATATGTCGCAGCGACAGGTAATTGATGGGCAGCAGCGACTTACGACGCTCCAGCTTTTCCTGGCGGCATTCCGTTCCTATTGCGTAGACCGTCCTGAGCTAGCCGATTATGTGGCGGAGCTCGATACATATACGCGAAACCGCGGAGTGAGGGCTGATCGTAAGGAATCCGACAGGTACAAGGTCTGGCCAACGAATTCCGACCGCGCCTTATTCAAGACCGCTATGGCGGAATCTTTCTCTCCCTCTTCTAGCCAAAGCCTCATGGAAGAAGCCCGTGAATGGTTCCGAGGAGCGATCTCGGAATGGTTCGACGACTGTGCCGAGCGTGGCATAGCCTCCCCTGAAGCGGTGGCGGCACTTTTCGCAGCTATCGATGAAAGGATCTTCCTGGCGGTACTAGATCTCGATAGGGATGATGATTCCCTCGAGATTTTCGAGACGCTAAACGCCCTCGGCACGCCTCTTCTCGCGAGTGACCTTATAAAGAACTACTCGCTTCGCATGGCGATATCCCTTGGTCTCGATATCGAAATGCTTTTTGACACCTACTTCCGACCCTTTGAGCAAGAGAAGGCCTTCTGGAACAAGGAGGTCTCTGTTGGCCGTTTCAAGAGAAAAAAGATAGATGTCTTCTACCAGTATTTCCTGGGTCTTGTACTGAAAGATGACATTGTCCACGAGGATCTCTTCGGTCGTTTCCGGGAGTACGTCGAGACTATGCTTGCTTCCGAGAATGAAAGTAAAGCAAAGGGTGAGTCGCTCGTGCGCTGTTTAAAGGACATCCGGGCATACGCCGACCTGTATTTCACGCTTGAGCATCTCCCTGCTGACCAGCCATCCCGCAAGTTCCTTGACCTGCTGGAAAGGCTAGAGACAACGACCTTCATGCCCATAGTTCTTCTGACGCACCATGCCACCAACGATGCCACCCTGATACACGCCATCGAGGACAGCATCGCTTCCTACCTCATGCGGAGAATGGTGATCCGAGAAACGACCAAAAGCTATAATCGGCTCGTCTCGGAAATACTCGGGAAGGTCGGTTATTCAGAGACGGGCTTAAGGGATATCCCTGCCTTGCTTATGGCACAGACGGCAGCGAGCAACCGTTGGCCAGCTGATGACGAGGTACAAAGTGCCTTTGTCTCTTTGCCGCTCTATAAAGTGCTTAAACGGTCACGACTCCAGATCCTGCTAGAGCGTATCGACGAGGGACTTAACGATCACCTTGCAGCCAATGTGCAGATCCAGGGGAGCCTCCAAATCGAGCACCTCATGCCTCAGGCCTGGAAGGATCATTGGCAACTTCCCGCCGATAAAGAACCTGCCGCGGCAGAACGCGAGCGCGAACGTATCATCCATACCATCGGAAACCTGACCCTGATCACCGGTCCGCTCAATGCCTCTATCTCCAATGGCGCGTGGAGCGGCAAAAGGCGATCGATTCTCGCGCATAACGCCATCAACATGAATCGCGAATTCCAGGGCGAGTCGTATTCGGTATGGGATGAGAGCAAGATCGAACAACGCTCAATGGCGCTTGCGGAAGTGTTTTGCCGACAGTTCGCAAGGCATGGCTAGCCCTTTTAGGAGTGAAAACGCCGATCATTGCAATTCGATTTTAGATCGCAAGGAGCAAAAAAAACATGGCGCCCTTTCGTTTGACATAATACAATATACGAGAATCCGATACAGGATTTGCAGTAGAGCCGGAAAAAAACGGCAGGCGGTTCTTTGTCAGGGACTATTACCTTGACGATTGTTTAGCGAGGAGTTCGTTAAAGCAAAACGTTTTCAGAGCAGGGAGTTAATATGAAAAAAATCATCATTTATGTTCTTGCCGTTTTCCTGTCGGCAGCCCCCCTATTTGCGCTTGACGTCGGGATAGATGTCAGGGAACTCGATCCGGAAGCAATAGTAGCGGACAGCTCCAATCGACTCGTAAGTGGCTGGGTGCAATCGATCGACTACATCCAGTACTACGGAAACGATATCATGATGAATGCTTCGGTAAAGAAGAGCGATCACACAAATTGGTACATATTCTATACTGCTCCGGCAGACAAGAAGGCATTCCACGAATATCTCTCGGACGTGCTTAGGTACTATCTCGAGGATGCCTTTGCCGTAATCCCTGGGGCTTCGAGCTCCGGAAGTGAATGCGAGATATCCTATGAGTTGTATCTCAAGAGCGGTGGAAAGTTCACGATATACGCAAAGCTGGCTTCGGACAATGGATTGCGTGGTTTCGGTATTACCTCGATCGATGGACGCGACGACACGCCGACCCTGAAGTCGATTTCCGGAGTTCTAAAAGGGAAAAGCATATCGCCCCTATCGGCTTTCGATCCTGATGACTGGTTCACTGGCTCCGTTTTCATATCCGAAGACCTCATAACGGATACTGCGACCTTCAGTGTCGAGTTCAAGCCAGAGTCAGGCGTTCCGACCTGCTATTACTGGGATGTGGCGATAATTCAGGCGAAAGGCGATTTCTCTCCCTTTAGGTTTGAGTGGATGGAGATTCCTGAGGATGCCAAGCGGGCCATGCAGGGCTATTTCCTGATTAATAGCTATGCGATACCAATCAGCGACCTTCCCGCCTCCTATTCAAATCTATATACACCTGCCAGCTATTGTCTTGTTGAAATCTACATGGAGCTCACAAAGTCCGAACTAGCGCCTAAGGGTACAGCGCTTATCGTTACATTTGGCACCTCGGAATAGGCGGCCGTATATGGACGACTCCCCTTTCGCGGAAGGAACGCGGCTAAGGCTCATCGATAATCCGAGTACCAGGGGAAGGGCGACAGGGAGGACCAGGACCGCGGGGACCTTCCTCATGGTTGAGCTCGAACTGGGGCCGAATGACCGACGATACTACCGGCACACGCAACTCGAAGAGTATA
>Ga0209098_1001461_pt1 | contig 22599 bp, 20 predicted proteins | sample AD_JPNHW1_MetaG_FD_184429 | JGI IMG/M metagenome (GOLD analysis project Ga0209098, IMG submission 184429) | Active sludge microbial communities of municipal wastewater-treating anaerobic digesters from Japan - AD_JPNHW1_MetaG (SPAdes) (version 2) | ecosystem: Engineered > Bioreactor > Anaerobic...
AACGGTCGACGGGATGCCGCGCTCTCGGAGAGCCGCACCGACAATCGGGGCAAGCAGCCGTTCGCCGTACGAGATGACATAGTCCTTTGACCGGGGCGTGAGCTCCCGCAGGTTGTGAATGGCAGAAAGGACGTGCTGGAGGCTCGCGAGCCTTTTTTCGATGACCGCACCTACTTCTTTTGCATAATCCGGTGCAGCGCCTTCGAGGGTCTTCATGTGCCGCTCGCGGAGTGCGGCGATGAGCGGCGCAACCTCCGAGCAGTTTTCTGCAGTCGGGAGTTTTTCTGCAATCGCGATGAGCTGGTCGGTCACGCCACGCTGTGCAGATACCACGACCGCTACTTCATCCCCGGCCTTGTGGTGTTTTTCGAGAATATCTACCACAAGACCGATACACCGTGCATCGGCAACGGAAGTCCCGCCAAATTTCATGAGATATTTCATGTCGGTTCACTCTGGCATGCCATTTATTTATGTAACTATACGACGCACAGAATTATAATATGCATGCAGACGACGTAGTGGACTGCCACGTGCTGGTGATCGGCAGCGGCGGTGCGGGAGTCCGGGCGGCGATCGAGGCCGCCGGGCATGGCGACACTGTGCTCGTCACAAAAACCATCGCAGGAAAAGGCGGGTGCACTACGATGGCCGAAGGCGGCTACAACGCGGTGCTGAAAAAAGAGGACTCCTGCGAGATCCACTACGAGGACACGCTCAAAGGTGGAGCATTCTTAAACGACCCGGATCTCGTGAAGATCCTTGTGCAGGAATCCCCGCTGCGCATGGCCGACCTGATCCGGTGGGGTGCGGTCTTTGATTTTACGGACAATGACGAGATCGCCCAGCGCCCGTTCGGCGGCCAGCGGTTCCCCCGGACCTGCTACGCAGGCGACCGGACCGGTCATGAGATGATGATGACCTTAATGGAGCAGCTCGATGCTTCAGATGTGACAAAACTCCAGGAAGTGACCGTGATTGACCTGCTCAAAGACGGAGACCGGGTCACGGGTGCTATCGCGCTTGACGAAAACGGATCGATCGTTGTTATCGCGGCCGACAGCACGATCCTTGCAACCGGCGGAGGGTCCCGGGTCTACGATGTCTCCACGAACTCGTCAAGCGGGACGGGCGACGGGTTTGCGATGGGATACCGGGCTGGGGCGGAACTCGTCGATATGGAGATGGTCCAGTTCCACCCGACCGGTGCGGTGTACCCGTACGATGCACGGGGCCGGCTCATCACGGAAGCGGTCCGGGGCGAAGGGGGCCTCCTCAAGAACCGGCTCGGCGAGCGGTTCATGAAAAAATACGATCCGGACCGGATGGAACTCTCGACACGGGATGTGGTCGCCCGGGCAATAGCGACCGAGATCGCTGCCGGCCGGGGCACGCCGCGTGGCGGGGTGTACCTTGATGTGACCCACCTTTCACGTGAACAGATCGAGAGCCGGCTGCCGGTGATGCTCGAACAGTTCCTCAAGTACGGCGTGGATATCCGGACCGAGCCCATGGAAGTCGCCCCGACCGCCCACCACATTATGGGGGGCCTGAAGATCACACCGGAATGCAAAACCACGCTGCCGGGTCTTTTTGCCTGCGGAGAATCGGCAGGGGGCGTGCAGGGTGCAAACCGTCTTGGCGGAAATGCCCTTGCCGATACGCAGGTCTTCGGGAAACGCGCCGGGGAATTTGCCGCCCGGGCGGAAAAAAGAGTGAAGAAGATCGATCCGGCCCAGATCGCGAAAACAGAAGAACGGCTCGACCTGTTCCTTGCGGGGACAGAAAACCCGGCGAACGTCCGGGAGGAACTCCAGCACGCGATGTGGAAGGGTGCCGGGATCTTCAGGGACGAGGCGGGGCTCAAAGAAGCGCTTGCAGTCGCGAGCCGGCTCATGCAGGCGCCGATTAAAGCCGCTTCAGAGAGGAACCTCGCGGACTGCTGCATTGCCGAGAACATGTGCCTGACGGCAACGCTCATCTGCCGCTCGGCCCTGATCCGGCCTGAGTCCCGGGGCGCCCACATGCGAACCGATATCCCACAGGAATGGGACGCAGCGCACTCGCCCTACGGCCACACGTTCATCGCGAAAAACCGCGAAGGGATCGAAAAACGGAAGGTGACGGCATGAAGGAACTCCACGTAACCGTCCAGCGCTTTGACCCGGGCAAGGACAAAGAGCCCCGGCTGGAATCCTTCACGGTGAGTGTCAATGAGGGTGCCCGGGTCCTCCACGTCCTGCACGCGATCCACGACACGATCGATCCCACGCTCGCGTACCGGTACTGCTGCGGCTCCGGGCAGTGCGGGAGCTGTGCAGTCCGGGTGAACGGTGAACCGGTGCTTGCCTGCATGGAAGAGGCAGCAGACGGCATCACGATTGCCCCCTTGAACCTCCCGGTCAGGCTGGACCTCATTGTCGATCTCCTGCCGAAGATCGAGCAGATCGCATCGCTGAAACCGGCAGCGGAAGGCGAGACAAAACTCCCGACAAAGGCAGAGATCGACGCGATAAAACCCCTCCGGGACTGCATCGAGTGCCTGGCCTGCGTCTCGGTCTGCCCCGCGATGGACGTGACAACATTCCTGGGCCCCACTGCGATGCGCCAGGAGATGCGGCTTGCCCTCGACCCGCGAGACACCGGGAACCGGGTGCCGGACGCAGTCCGGGACGGACTTTTTAATTGTACGAGCTGCCAGGCCTGCTACAAGTCCTGCCCGAAAAAGATCAAAATCCCGGGGAAAGCGATCGAGAAACTCCGGGCGCTTGCAAACAAACAGGGTTTCACGCTCCCCCGGCACCGGGAGGTCGAGGCGCTCATCAAGGAAACGGGCAGAAGCGTTGTCCGGAGTGCGCCATCGTTCATGGAACAGGTGGAAACGACCATCGAGCCGTACGGGCCGGTGAAAGCCACCGTGGGATTCTTTGTCGGCTGCATGTACAACCTGCGCCAGCAGCAGTCTGCTCTTGACGCGATGGAGATCCTCAAAAGAAACGGAATCCGGGTGATCATCCCCCGGGACCAGATCTGCTGCGGCTCGCCGCTGATCCGGACCGGCCAGCTGGACTATGTCGATACGTTACGGAAACGCAACATCGACGCGTTCCAGTCCCGGGGCATCGAGACCGTGATGACGATGTGCGCCGGGTGCGGGTCAACCCTCAAGCACGATTATGTGACGCCATTTGAGGTGCTGGACATCAACCAGCTGCTCACGAAATACGGGATCGAACTGCCGGCCCGGCTCTCGATCAAAGCGACCTACCACGATCCCTGTCACCTGATGCGGGGGCAGGACGTGAAAGACGAGCCCAGGCAGCTGATCCGGCAGGTGGTCGATCTGGTCGAGATGCCATCCATCTGCTGCGGATCCGGTGGTGGGGTGAAATCGGGAGTGCCCGAAGAAGCGGCAGCCCTTGGCAAGCGCCGGGGCGAGGAGATCAAAAAGACCGGGGCCGAAATTGTCATCACCTCCTGCCCGTTCTGCGAGTTCCACATCGCGAGCCACACGGATAAGCCGGTGAAAAATATCATGACGGTTTTACTCGAAGGGTACCGGGAGAAGGACCGGCTGGCGGGAAAGAAGAACGAGTGAGATCCTTTTTTTTACCGATGATTTTCTCCCGGAACTGATCAATTCCTTTTTAGATGACGCTTCTTTGGGGGCTGCCGCCCTCTGCCAGCGTGAGCATCCCCAAATTACAATAGTGCTGTATTTTCCTGTGCCGTGAGGGGCCCGGAGTACAGGTAAACAGGGATGCATCGCATACGCCCCCGCCTGGGGGTAGGGCTGGCGCGAAGAGGGGGCTTTGCGAACAAGGGAACAGGATCGCTCCTGTCACTCTGGCAAAGGGGTCGGGTCGATCTCTTTTGATGATCGATCGGACCGACCATTTTTCTGCGGAGTGTAAGGCGGGGGCAACCAGAGAGCCGGATAATTATTTTCACCCCGCACCGGCATACTATAAGTGCCAGTACTTCCGGCTTATATCTGTAGAAATTATACTCTCAAATCAGGAACCGGGAAATGAAACCAGCACTCATCAGGCGCCTCTGTAAAAATTTTGAAGATTTCGTCCACGTACAGGATGGCGTCGAGTTCTGGTTCGCCCGGGACGTACAGCACCTGCTTGGGTATACCGAATGGAGAAATTTTTTAAAAGTTGTCGAAAAAGCCCGGGAATCCTGTAAAACTGCAAACAACCCGATTTTTGATCATTTTGTTGACGCCAACAAATCGATACCGGTTCCAAAAGGCGGAGAAAAGATCATAGAAGACATCCTTCTTACCCGCTATGCCTGCTATCTCATCGCCCAGAACGGTGATCCCCGCAAGGAAGAGATTGCATTTGCCCAGAGTTATTTTGCGGTGCAGACACGAAGACAGGAGATAATAGAAGAGCATATCCACCTTGCCGAACGGCTGAAAGCAAGAAAACATCTCAAGGATTCAGAAAAAGAATTATCCCGGAATATTTACGAGCGGGGCGTGGACGAATCGGGATTTGCCCGTATCCGGAGCAAAGGAGATATGGCCCTTTTCGGCGGCCATACTACCCAGATGATGAAAAACCGCCTGGATATTGCGGAGAACCGGCCGCTCGCCGATTTCCTTCCGACCGTTACCATCACCGCCAAGAATCTCGCCACAGAGATCACGAATTTCAATGTGACAAAAGAAGATATGCAGGGCGAAGACCCGATCACTGCCGAACATGTACAAAATAATCGGGATATCCGGGAGTTGCTCCTGAAACGGGGGATCCAACCCGAAACGCTGGATCCGGAAGAAGATCTCGTGAAACTTGAGCGCCGCGTAAAATCTCAGGAACGACAGATCGCGAAACGTGCGGGAAAAATTACTCCTGAACTGTCTGATCCCACACCACCATCATCCTAAAAATCCCCCATAATCAGCCCTTTTCCCCCACCCCTCCGCAGTTCAATCAGCTAACCCCCGGGCTGTACCAAACCCCAGGTGAGGAATATCTCTTGAGGGCAGGGATGGCACGAAGATGGAGGCAGTACGAGATGCCATATCCGGGAACCTGTCCCAGACCAGGTGATCGCAGGTTCCTGGGGATCAATGCTCCGACGGAGGACTCCAACCGGATGATCCCCCGGAACCGGTTTCCAGTGGAAATAGTGTCCACGCCACTCAAAAAGTATTTGTAAAACGCTTATTTTGCCGAAATATAAATTTTAATGAGGATTTAGACCTGCAATATAGCGGGCTTCTGTTGGCAGTGTTTTTGGAGAGGTCCTGATGGTCATCTGAGGGGGAGATCGGCCGCCCGGAGGCTTCTATGAGCGTTTTTCAATTTTACGTCGGAGAAATTGGTACTGCCGGGGGTAGGATCGACGGTGATCCCCGGGGGTGGGAACGCTCTTCCTGGTCTGCCGCCCCCGCCTCCTTTTGGGGCAGCCCCGTTTCCGTGTCATATTTTGCATCGATCACGATTCGTTCTTTATTCTCGCTCACCCGTCTTTCTGATTTTCTTCTGTGCCGGGATGATCTAATAACTTAACCCCACCACAACCATATTAATTTCCGGAGTTAACCATACTATACTGTGGACAAAGACTACCTGATCCGGCTCATCCGGGAATTCAACCCCTGGCTGGAAGGGCGGACGTTTGACGTTCCCCCGACCCGGCGCGACCTCTACGATGAGATCGGGCCGTGGCTCTCCCGGAAACAGGCCATCGCCATCACCGGCCTGCGCCGGACCGGGAAGACAACACTCATGCGCCAGCTCCAGGACCGGCTTCCCGGGCCATCCGTCTTCTTCTCATTTGACGAGGAAGAGACCCGCAAAAAAGAGGTCCTGGTCTTTGTGCTCGATTACGCGGTAACGATACTGAACGCAAAGAGCATCCTCCTCGACGAGATTCAGTACGTGGAGGACTGGGAGGGGATACTCAAGCGGTACTACGACCAGAAAGGACTCAGGTTCATCCTCTCCGGTTCAGAATCGCTCGATATCTACCGGGCAAAAGCTGCCCTTGCCGGCCGGATCGCAACATTCGTCCTCCCGCCGCTTTCGTTCCGGGAATACCTGAGGCTCAAAGGTGTGACGTTCGGGCAGGAGCCTGCAACGCTCGCCGATTATCCGTCAATGGAACGGCTCTATCACGAATGCATCACCCGAAAAGAATACTTTGAGCAGGAATTCATCGAGTACCTTTACAAGGGAGCGTTCCCAGAGCTCGTGAAGGAACAGGACGGCACCGTGATCCGTAAATACATTCACGATCTGGTCGTCAAGAAGATTGTCTACCGTGATATCCCGTCAATCTTTGAGGTAAGAAGGCCGGACATCCTTCTTGGCCTGTTCCGGTATGCAGGCAGCACATCATCGCAGCTCTATGACATCCAGAACCTTGCCCGGCATTTCGGCGTCCATGCCGAAACGGTGGCGAATTATCTCTGGTATCTCCAGTCGGCGTTCCTTGTAAGGACTGCCGAATCCTACACCGCAAGTCCCGCAAAACGGGCACGCCGGAACAAAAAACTCTATGTCACGCACCCTTCAATCGCGTGCGCCCTGCTCGGCTACGACCGGCACCAACTCATCGAACCGGTCCTCGGGCCGTATGTCGAGACGCTCTTTGCCGGTCAGTACTTCTGGCGTGACCGGTACAAGCGCGAGGTGGATGTTGTCTATGAGACCCGGGACGGCCTCCTGCCTGTTGAAATAAAGTACCAGGTCACAATCACGTCTTCCGATACCAAGAATCTCCGGTACTTTATGGAGGAGCACGGAGTATCTCACGGTATTCTCATCACAAAAGACGAGATGGACCGGAAAATCAGTGAGGAGAGAGATATCCTGTACATCCCCGCATGGCTGGCTCTCCTCGCACAAAACAAATAACCCCACACTTCCCGCACTCTTCGTGGACATCTCATCGCAGGGGCTCTTTTACCGGCACGGCCTCTTTTTTTGCTGTGACTCGGGCTGTCGGGGCATTCGTTCACTTCCCTGATTGTTAAGGTGTCAGGCAACCGGTCAAAATAAGAGTATGGATAGGGCAGGGGAGAATTTCATGGGGAAAACACCCGTACCAAGGATTCTCCCGGTAAAGGCGTTTGCTCACGATGTTTTTTTCTCCTGACGGTGAGGTAAGACGGATAATCCCCTCTATCCCGTCAAAATCGGAATCAAATGAATATATGCGGGATATGTCCAGGTCTTTCATGCACGCGACCGTGAGCGCATCGACAAGAGACAACCGGGAATATTTTTCAAAGTATGCTTTCCCGGCTGCGAACTGGGTATCGGTTATCCGTATGAGGTCGATATTCTCTGCGGCTTCCAGTGCGAGAAGAGTTTCTACCGCTGCGGCGTGACCCGCTTTCTGGTGGAGAAAGTTCGGGAACTTCTGCGAGAATGAAATCGGTGATAAAGGCCTGTCCGGATCCGGCGTCGATCTCGCTGATGATGGGAGCGGCCTGTTTATGCCACTGATCGTTCCGGTAAAATGCGCCAATGAGAACCACAGAGTCGACAAACGCATCTATTTAATGCATTCCGGTGAGATTATGCGTTTTTACGGAGTCTGTTGCTTCTCTGCTGAATTTTCCCACAAGCGAGGTCAGTTTCCCTTTTTTCTTTTTGATCACTACTGCGACCAGGCGGTCGCCTTCGTAGGTCCAGCGTATCCGGTCGCCTTCCCGGATGCGGAGGCTCTCTTTTATTTTTTGCGGGATATCGAGATGGTCGCCGTTCCTGACCACGGTCTCCAACGTTTCCGTCATACGTACCAGTTGTTATTCATCCCGGATTATTTAAACGTGGGGGCGCCCCTGCCCGGGGGTAATCCGGGTCCGGTGCCGGGTTTTGCGTGGGGAACAGTTTCGGGTTTAGGGTTTGTGAATGTGGTGAAAAGCACGGAAAAATAAGAGTTATCAACGGAAACTCCCGGATTTGTTCCCGCCCCATACTCCAGAGGGAAATCCTTTTTAGGCCCATCCACCCCACTATCTTTTCAAAGGATATTATGGCGCAACCGGATATTTACCAGTTGATCCGTTCAAAGAGAACGGAGATTACCATTCTCGCAGGGAAGTACGGCGCTTCCCATATCCGGATCTTCGGGTCAGTTGCGCGTCATACGGCCGATGAAAAGAGCGATATCGATTTTCTTGTCGAGCTCGCACCGGGAAAAACCCTCTTTGATCTTGGCGGGTTCGCGTACGATCTTGAAAAACTGCTGGGAAGGCCGGTGGATGTCTGTACCGTGCCCCTCCTGCGTGAACCGTTCCGCAGCCGGGTCGTTCTGGAAGCGATCCCCTTATGAGAAGGAAATGCTTTTTGAGTGTTCCGTAACTGGGCAAGAGTTCGTATGAAAAACACGGGCACAATCCCCTGCATGAGCCAGTACCATGAGAAAAACAATAAACCGGGAAAACAATGAGGGGTACAAGGTACGGCCCATGTTGTCAGTTGATGCTGTTGAACCGGTTCTGAAAAGAATGCCTCCCGATGTGCAGCGCAAAGGTACTGAAGTACATTGAGAGCCTTTCAGCACGGGGTCTTGAGAAGCGTCACGGCACGATGATATTTGCATGGGCAGGCTCTGCGCAGATATGAAAGAAGAGTATACTTCTGTACAGTGGAAACCGGGAGCCCGCCATGATTACAATGAATTTTGATATGATCGTCTTTAAGGAGGAGGAGACGTACGTTGCGTACTGCCCGGATCTGGATCTTTCAAGCTGCGGAAATTCCGTGCCGCACGCAAAGGAGATGCTCAGGACAGTTATCCGGTTTTTCCTTGAAGAAGCGGAAAAAATGGGACCCCTCAATGACATCCTTTCTGAAGTCAACTATACCGTAAACCACGATGGCCGGTATGTGCCTCCGAAAATTATCGCGGTAGAAGCAGTCAGCCTCTGATCGATGCCAAAAATTGTCCCGATCCCGGCAAAGCGGCTGCGTAAGGTCTTCGAGCGAATCATCCAAGAGAACAAAGATAAAAACTCTGATCAAGGATCCTGGCCGTTCTGGTCTGTCAGCACGGGTTTCCATCCCTTGCTATCATCTTACCTGAAATCTTCTTCGGTTAATCCGGCGACCTTGATGCATTCATGAACGATCCCAGAGGACAGCTCCCGGTGCTGAGGGATACTGAGTTCCACGGTTTCATCGGAATTCTGCATTACTATATGGCTTCCCGTTTGTCGGTAGGGTTTCCATCCTTTCCGGTACAGGATCTTCACCATCTCCCGTCCCGAAACTACAGGGAGTTTCATGCCTGGATCTCAATTTCCCGAAGGTACGACGCCTGCTTGTCATGCGTCTTTCCCTGCCGCTTGTTCCGCAGTTCAACGAAGACCGGGATCACTTCCTTGATGTTCCGGATCGCCTCCTCCTCCGTCTCGCCTTGGGACATGCAACCGGGAAACTCAGGAGCGAATATTGAGTAGCCCCCTTTTTTCTCCGGGACCAGTTTTACCAGAACCTTCATTATTTCCACCTTTGCCCTTGATCGTTATCTCTTTTGTCCTTTAAGCCAGTCCGGGATCCTCCTGCATCATCGGGTGAAACCTGACCGGGTTGATCGCTTCGACAGCGATTTGAATCCTACCCCCCGGGTGACCGTGGATATTCCGGGCCCTATTTGGGCTCCGATTTGCGGTTTCCTGTTTTCCCTCACCCCGGAAACCCCTGTAAAACGTTTCTTTTCGGTTCGCGTGGAAAATACGCCCTTTTAAGGCTCCGTTTGCCGAAATTCACCCGATTTCGATGTCATCTTTGGGGGGTTAATGGCCCTGGAATCGAGGATGTTTTCTCCCCAATGATTTACTCATGCGATACCCGGAAAGGCCGAAATAACACGAATATGATGATCTTTTTTTCGGGGCGGGATCCGGGAAACGGGGTCCCGGACTCATGAAATACCCACGATCACCCGGACTGTTGTCTGGGGGCAGTCTCCGTCGGAGAATGAGGCCACGCCCCCTACTGCCGGATCTTTTTGAAGGTGTTGAAATGCACAAAACTGGTGCATTTTTGCACAAAATTTTGAAATTCGGCTGAATTGTCCCCGGATTTCCGTATTTCTGGGTAAATCGGGATTTTGTAGAACACTAATGTACGCTTCTGTGAGGCAGATCTCTTTCCGGATCGGACTAGGATACATGGAAATGAAAAGTAGGGCTGTTTTGGGAGGAGAGATCCGGAATGAGTGGTCTGCCAATCCCTGCCAAAGAGAGTGGGACACCTGCGTACATTTCGCTGGGATTATCACGATGATGCACGTAACAATTCCGTACCATGCGTCTCCTGCTCCGGCTCATCTCGAAAAACGATCAGAAAGATGTCTCGCTGGAATATCATAAACTCCAGGGCTTTGTCTATTCATTATTGCAGGAGTCCGGTTTTCCCCTGCTGCACGATAAACCGGGATACAAACCGTTCTGTTTTTCCAATATCTTTCCGTTCGGGGATATGAAAGTCGGGGACGTGCGGCACTTTATGATCGCATCACCGGGCAAAACAATCATTGAACGCCTCGCGCAGCATCTTACCACGAACCACACCGACCGGGAAATACATATTGGCGACTGTGCGTTTGCGCTCGATGGCGTGAGAACGCTTGAGACCCCGCTCGGGAACGGACCGGTCAGGATCATCTGTGCCACACCGATCCTCCTGCGTATCCCGGAGTATAATTACGATCTCTATGCGGTGCCCGAAGAGGAACGCAGGCCCCGGTACGTGTACTGGCGCCCGCAGATCTCGTTTGAGGCGTTCATTAAGCAGCTGACCGAGAATCTTACCAAGAAATACAATCAGTCGTACGGTACGTCAATCGCGGATCATTCCCTGTTCCAGGAATTCCTGTTCAAAAAAACCGTGCACACCCGGTACATTGTTGACGGGAAGAGTTACGGTGCGGCCGGAAGCCTCTGGGAATTTTCCTGGAGCCACATGGATGACGTGCAGCGGCGGGTGATCGAATTCGGGCTTGATGCGGGTTTTGGAGAACGGAACAGTTTCGGGTTCGGGTTTGTGAATGTGGTGAGGGAGCGGAACTGACCGGTGACTCCGGTATCAATCGCTATTTAGTTTAGTAGTTGAGAGAAAAATTTCACATAGTAACGGGAGACGGTTTTTTGACGGGTGGGGAAATATCCTGGAGAGACAGAAAAGATCTGTATGGGGAAGAAAAAGACGCGATAGCAGATTACATTGCGTACGGTAAAGACATCAACATGAAACTGCGGTTTCCTTTTGAAGATCCCTCCACGTTAATATCCCTTCACCAGTCTTTTAACAGGACCGTAGAATGTCTCGACCGTGCGATCCTGAAATCCCGGACTGCGCAGGACCATATTGTTTTCCGTGGGTTGGCCGGCAGGTTTGCGGAGGAACTTCCTGATATTATCAGGGACGGGAGCACGGAATTTGAGGATCCGGCCTTTACTTCATGGAGTTTTTCACTTGAGACTGCCCGCCGTTTTGCATCTCCCGCTTCCCGGTCCGGTATTGTCATGGTCAGCGAATTGAAAGAGGGTGCGCGTGCATTGTATATCGGGGGCGATGACTGTGAATTCGTGCTGCTCCGCAACGGCGTATTCGATATTCTCCGGCAGCACCCTGCCTATGACGGAAACGGGAATCCGATAACGTTTATCTATGTTGAACCGAGAAATGTGATCTGACCATGACCGAAAAACATCAGGAGCGTTTTGTCTGGACTGAGGGCGTCAGGTTCAGGAAGCCAAAAACACTCCCGACCCGGGAAGATCTGGCTCATGCCGATGAGATACTGGGAGCAGTGTCCGAAAAGATCGCTCGTCCGGCTCACCAGAAAGGGCATAAGGCGAAGGTTGTCGAATAACGTATTCTCCGATTCACTTTTTTTTAGACCAGCGCCCCCCGCTGTGATCCGGTTCGCCGGCAGGGAGCGCGGGTTCCGGATCATTCCCGAGCGTTCACGATGAGGCCGTGACCGGGGATTGTTGCGCCGGGGAATGGTTACTGGATTTGTGAATCGACCCCAATCTCTTCCGGGAAACGTTACAGGGTCATCGCCGATGGGTCCCTTTGACCGAGCAGCAGCCCCGTTTCCGTGTCATATTTTGCATCGATCACGATTCGTTCTTTATTCTCGCTCACCCGTCCTTCCGATTTCAGTTTGTGATACTGCCCGAGCGTGAGGGGCACGACGTATTTCATCGCGTCGTAAATTCGTCCGGACTGTATGCACTCGTCATATGCGGCAGCATAGCACAAGGGAACGGCTTCGACTGCACTGAACAGCCGGTAAAAATCAGATTCGCTCCGTTTCGAACTGCAATACGGCTGCTGTTCTTCGATCAGGTGACGATACTTTTATCGGCATGCAAGTATAGCAATCATTAATAACTATTCGAATTTTGGAAAAATCTGCTATGAAAAAAAACGTTCCAAAGAAAAAGCAAATCTCGCCTTTAATCAACTTAAAATCAGTCGATTTTTACGTAACGACCAATCCTTGGATTAATAATGGGTTGTTCATTTTAGCACAAAAAATAAAGGAGCAAGCGAGCAATTCCGGTGAACCAATTGAAGTCACTTATGGTAATGACAAGATTACAATAAAAAATCCAAATAATGTTTTAAATTCTGTTGCTATAGCCCTTCATGATTTGGCGGCAGAAGGGACTTACAATTTCTCTACTACATTTAAAATTATCAATATTGATCGGGACGGAAAATATCAACCTCCAAAACAATATCCAGATCAAGAGGGGGAGAATAAAAAAACGATTGATATATTAGATGATGAGAGAGATGTGCTCAAGAATAAAAATCAAAAAGTAGATAAAAAACAACAAATTTGGAAACAAAGAGTCAGTTATTTTGGATCTTATGATAATTATTTGACGATCGGATTACATTTGAAAGATGAAGATGTATTTACAAAGTTACAAAATTTTTCTGATGGAGGAAAAAATTGTCCTGTGTGTGGATCGATGACGAATTCTTTAACAGACATCAAACAATTTTCCAATCCTCTGTCGGGAGAACACCATAATAACATTGTAGAAGGAACGAGTCCTAATATTAGAAAAACTGTAAGCGCCTGTCCCAAATGCGTAATTCTTACATATTTTGCTCTTTTCAATCGATATATCCCATTTTACCAAGTGCCAAATAAAGGGACATATCTAACCCTTCCTAACACGACGAATATTGAGATTTTAAAAATTATTAACAATAATCTCTCCTTGAAGGGCCAGTTTATCGATTTCTCTATGCCAGATACAATTTATTATTCATCGAACATTAAGTCGATACCATTTAAGACTCCCTCGGCTGCCTTACTCGCACTTCTCCACAATGTTGTAAACCGCTATTCAGTCGTCCGGGAAAAAATGTCCTTTGATTTCATGAATGTTCCGAAAGAAAGGTTTGTTGAAATGGTTGAATGGTTGTTTATTGAAAAAAACCGTTTCTCAATCACACATATTCGAGCGGATGAACGGTTATACGATATATTGTCCGCTCATGAAGATCTGGCAAACAATAAAAAAGTGTATTTAGTCCCGGATGTTCTGTCAAAAATCAGTTTTATCAATTTTGATGAAAATGATATCAGATTCTTTTATGATGGATTGCTCAAACTAGATGGAAAAAAACTCTCGCAGGCGCTATTCAAAATGGCGAAAGGAAGTGTTTCGGATCGTATTGTGATTTTAGGGTATCTGGAGGGAGGCAGCTCCCCGCTTGATTTATTTAAAAAAGTATTTTTACGCCACATACTTGGGGTGAACAGGATGTTAAATGATGATGAGAAGGAAGCATGTGAAGATGTTGCAAAGACAATTGGGAAAGGTTTCTCAAAAGATGTTGGGATGATGACAAAATTTGCATTTGCAGCGAATGAAGAGGACTTTAGGAATGCTATAGCTGATGCAACATTTCGGCTTGCAAAAAAAACAGCTCTGAACGAAGGAGAGACTTACTATCTAAAGGAAGCTAGCATGAAATTATTACTCTCTTCTTTGGGTAACTTACCTTTTGATGAGATCAAGAATTATTTTGTTTCCTTCATGAGTGTTAATGCACTTACAGAGAATTACCGCTTATCAAAAGGATCGTAAGGAGTAACAATATGGCAGGAACTATGAAAAATCCATGGAAATGTGTTGTTGTAACCTGGTTATTCAGGACAGACCTTGCTAATCTGAATGCTGGTGAAGGGAGCAGTAACCTCAAAGAGATCAAGACCTATCGCAATGGACTGCCCTACATTTCAGGTCAATCCGTGAGGCATGCATTGAGGAAAGCAATCCAAAGGGAGCACCCAGATGCCTATAAATGTACCGTTGAATATCCCTGTGGAAATATCAAGGACTGCTGGCTCTGCGATATTTTTGGATATCTTCTCCCTGGGGAAGGGGCAAAACGCTGGAGTGCAGTTAAAGTCTCTCCGGCAATGGGACAAGTGCGACGGCCTGTCGCGACTGATCTGATTCTGCGCTTGGTAAATGATATTGAATGTCCGAATTGCCACAAAAAAATAAATCCTCTCTTCGGAAGAGAAGCGGGTAAAAAGGATATCGATCAAGGAAGTAAACTCAAATGTCCTGAATGTAATAAAGATTTTGAGGCTCCTTATGCAATTCGTCAGGCAATTGCTTACAAACAACTGATCGAAAATACTTACCGGGTTGCCCTTACTATTGATTTGAATGCATTGGGTGTCGAGGAAGTTCCAATCATCAAAACTGAAACAGGAAAAAAACCAGAAATCGATGGAATCAAATACGATAATAAATATGGTGACAATAATGAAAATGAAAGGAGCAAACGAGCATCAGCTATTCTCACTGGAATAGCTAATTTAAGCGATTTTGCAAGCCAGAGCAGAGAGATGACAAATGCTTCTCCCGATTTCGTCATAATAAGCCTCCAAAAACAGTATAACCAGCGGCTTTCTTCTGCATTGCAGATGGATGAATCAGAGAAGATCGATGTTGAACGGTTTAAGGGCATAATTAACGATTGTCTTCAACTGCCTGAAACAAAAATATTCGCGGGCGCTATTCCAAAGGCATTCTCAAATGAGGATGATATCATTGATATTCTTAAATCAACGGAATTCAATGGAACAGTTACCATTGAGGAGACAAAGGATAAGTTATTCACACCTAGAGAAGCATTGATGAAAGCCATCACTGAACTTCAAGTCGGTAAATAATCGAAAATAGGTCTATGAGTAAGATGGGTTGTGGAGAATGAACCTGTTAAAATTTAATTTGTCAGTACCATTTTGGTGTTCGTTTGCCGAATATGGGACGTTGAACATTCAGCAGACCTATCTTATCCCACCCCCAACAGCTCTCTTCGGCATGATTTTGAATGCTATGGGGAAACCTTCTGTTCATACAATTAGTGATGAAAATGCCCGGGAAAATCTCCAACAAGAATATCTGGAGAAGTTTTCCGAATTGCGATTTTCTATTCTTGTCCGCAATCCTGGAGAGAAGATCGATGATTATTTGAATATCTTAAAAGGGAGTCGGGAATCTGAAAATATCATTGCTCAATTATTGGACGAAATAACAAAATCTGAGATTATAATGGCTTCTGGATTAGAAAAGAAAAAGTTGAAAGAGTTGATTGGTGGTCTGATCTCTCAGACCCTTGAAACAAAAGATCTGGATAAGGAACTTATAGAGATTACAGAATCAGATGAAAAAGCACAGGCGATCTCTCTTTTTTTAAAGGAAAAATGCACGATATCGTCTAAAAAAAGATATGACTTCCATAAACGATGGGGGAGATCCCAGATACACCGCCAGAGATTATTACAACCACGATATGGTGTGTATATACAATCAGATGCCGATGCTGGAGAATTTTCATTGAGGGATATTTCACGAGTACTACGTGATCCTAGGAGATCTCTCTATCTTGGAGAAAGTGATGACCTTGTAGATCTGGAAATAGAAAATGAGGGTATTGTTACCGTTGAAAACGAACGCAGCGTCTCTTCCCGCATTGATTCAGTAATCCCGGGTCCAAAAATATTTGAGAACTGCCAGATTACTAAAATCCCTCGAAGGTTAAGGTTTGACACCAAAAAAGAACAAAAAATAATTTGCTCAATACCCCAAGGACCACTTAAGGAAGAAATCGCATGCATCCGTGTCAGCGGTGAAAATATTGTCTTCCTCTGATATTCTGGCAAAAGGGGACGGTTTCACCACTTTACTCCAACATACTGACGATAGCGTATTTGTGCTTGATTATCTCCTTTCTTCAACTGAAAAGGTTTTAAAAAACTGGTGCCTGCGAAATGGACGCAGTTATCATGAATTTTCTTCTGGGCTCCGTTTGGCCCAAAGTTATCATGATCTTGGAAAAGCAACAAAAAAATGGCAGAATGAAATCAGAAAAATAACGCCTAATCTTCCGCCCCATGCACCCTATTCAGGATATTTGCTGTATCATGACAAACAATTTCAAAACTTGAAAAATCCGAATTTTTTCTTTGCAGTTATCTCCCATCATGCACTTCTTAGTGAATCCTCGTGGAATAATCTTGGACAACCAGATACAATCATTGCGGATGCCGTTGTTGAAATAAACCAGAAATTCGGGCATTCACTTTTACTTGATAAATCATTGTGGAATAACAGAAATCTCTTCAATACCTTTTTAGATGGATTTAGAAGAAATAGGGATAATTCCCAATCCGATGAAAATCGATCACTTTGGGGAGAGACCCCCGTTAATACAAAATCAAAAGCAGAATATTGTCTTTTATTATCTTTACTCACTACATCCGATGGAATAGCCAGTAAATTTGAAAACAAGCAAATAAAAGATACAGAGAGAGAACAGAAATTACACGAATTGTTCCCCTCTTCAGGAACGATATTCAATACTCTAAAGGGAATTGAGCATGGGATTGACCTTTCAGATATTCAAAAGGAGGTTTTTAATCACTGTTTGAAAAGCACGGATCCCGTAGATCTCACAAAACCTTTACGATTGGAGGCGCCATGTGGGGAAGGAAAGACCAGAGCGGCTCTTATTTGGGCAAAAAAAATGTTCGAAATGGACATTATCAATAGAGTGATCTTTACTCTACCGACTCAAACAACAACGAATAATATGGTGGGGGAGTTCGAAGAAGAATACAAAATTCCCCCTTCTTGGATCGGAATATATCATTCAGAAGTGATGAGTTTTTTACTGGATAAATCAGAATCTGAAAATGATTCGGCCGAAGAGATCAAATATTGGAATACATTTTACTCAAGGCCTTTTAATATTTCCACAATTGATCACTTGTTGTTATCATTGGTTAACGGATATAAATATGCACCACGGGCCTTCGGGAATATTCAGAATAGTCTTGTAATTATTGATGAATTACATTATTATGATCGGCACACTGTTGGGATGATTGAATGTCTTTGTAAGGTATTGAGACATTTGCATATCCCTCATATTTTAATGAGTGCAACGATCCCAGATTCGATCAAGAAGCAATTCACTACTGATTACGTTTGTCTTCAGAGCAATGGTACAGATGATTATGGCAAAGTGAAAACTCCTTTCAGATTCCAGTATCATCCTGCATCCATTATAACGGATGAGGAAATATCATCGGAGTTTCTTAATCTCGTCGCACTTAATCGAGATCTGAATATTGGAATTATTGTGAATACTGTAAGGAAATCGAAAAAAATCTATCTCAAATTGAAAGATGCCGTTCCCCAAGCGCAAATCCTATTGTACAATGCCGAATTTATTCGAAAAGATCGGCCCATCAAGGAAAAGATTTTAAGAATTTTTGGGAAACGTGCAAAAAGTGAATCTTCTAAATCACTTTCTTCAGAAGAGATTGAACTATGTAAACGATACGGGTATGATCCTGAAAAAAAGTTGATCTTTATCGGTACTCAGGTGGCTGAAATAAGTCTCAACCTGTCCTTTGATGTTATGATCTCTGATTTAGCGCCAGTCGATGCTTTGATTCAGCGAGCTGGGCGCTTACATAGGAGGGAGTCCGTCTCCATGTCAACGCACTGTACTTGTTCCCAGTGCACCAAGATCGGCCCCGGGCATGAATATAGGTTCCATGTATTCGATACTGGAGAGAAATGTCTCCCATATTATGATGGCTCTCCGAATCAATTCCTCATGAAAGAAATTATTGATCTGACCCGAAACGAAGTGAAGGCAGATCCTTTGTACTCATTTAAACAGGGCATTGCAATGATGAATCGGGCATATCAAAATCAGGCATTTTTTGAAGGATTTAACTCCAATATCTCATTTTGGACACCATTTAAAGAAGATTTAATTTTTGGAAAAGGGCCTGTCAAGAGTGAGGATGATGGGGGACAACTGCGAATTATTACCCGACTTATTGATAGAGTAAAATATCCTGTATTGCCCTTTGACTTTGTGTGTAATGGCAAAGTTGTTTCTGTAGAGGAATTTTTTGAACAGATATTCTCAAATGAACATTTTCTTTCCAAAGAAGGTTCATTGAATTTTCGGGGACTTAATGAAATCTCAAAATATATGATCAATGTCTCCCCGGCCAAAGACATTCACGAATTTCAAGATAGTAGGTACGATAATCGAATCCGAAAACACATACGGGTGGTCGATCGAAAGTATCGATTTGATTTCGGATTGCAAGAGTATGAAACCGTAATTTAACTGGTGGAGTGAGAATAACACACAGTAACCAAATTAATTTCCGGACTTAATCCTGTTACAACCATATTAACTTCCATTCTTTGTGAAAATCCCGATTCCCCCGGAATTGCCGTCATCGTCCACCTCACACAAACCTTATAATCCGACGCGCCCACGCACTCTTCGTGGACATCTCATCGCAGGGTCTTTTCACTGGCACGCAGGTCAACTACTACATCATCTGCACGACCAAGCTCTGGCTGTTTGCGCACCACATCACTATGGAGTCCGGCTCCGATCTCGTCGCCATGGGGAGGTTCATCCACGAAACCTCGTACGAGCGGGAGAAAAAGGACGTGATCGTCGACAACCGGATCGGCATCGATTTTATCAAAACCGGTGATACGATCACCGTTCACGAAGTAAAAAAATCGAAGAAACTGGAGCGCGCGCACCGGTACCAGCTCCTGTATTATATCTATTATCTCACAACCGTCAAAGGGCTCCCGAAGGTTGACGGCGTTCTCGATTACCCGGAGAGCCGGGAACGGGTGCATGTTGAGCTCACCGGTGCCGCCCGGGCCGAACTCGAAGAGATCCTGTCTGCTATTCCCGGTATCATCAGTCTCGAAAGCCCGCCGCAACCCGAAAAGAAGACCTACTGCCGGAAATGTGCGTACATGGAATTCTGCTGGGTGTGATCATGAAAAAGAATCTCTACCTCATCAAAAACGGGAAACTGATCCGGAAACAGAACACGCTTTACTTTGTCAGCAAAAAGGAAGAATCGTCAGAGAAAACACCCGGCACCGGGCAGAAACCGGAATTCGTGGAAGAATATGAAGGTGAGGAATCCCCGCTTGAGCCGGACGATATTTCCGATGCGCCGGAGTTTGAGAAACGTCCGCTCCCGATAGAACAGACCGATGCGATCTTCGCATTCGGAAGGATCTCGCTTACCTCCGGGGTGATATCGTTCTTTTCGAAATATTCGGTGCCGATCCATTTCTTTGGCTATTACGGGCACTACGAGAGCACGCTTATCCCAAAGGACTCGTTGCTCTCCGGTGAGATGCACATCCGGCAGGCCTCGTGGTACCTCGACCCGAAGAAGCGGCTCGCGCTGGCAAAAAAGTTCGTGACCGGTTCGGCGGCAAATATCATCAGGAATCTCGAATATTACCGGAACGAGGGAAAACCTGTTGTGGGGGAGATCGCGGACATCTTGGCATTTGTGGAACAGGCTGAGACCATCAACAATGTTGGTCAGTTACTCGCAGCGGAAGGAAATATCCGATCGCTCTATTACAGTACCTTTGACAAGATTCTCAAAAAAGGGTTCTCGTTTGGCGGCCGGAGCCGGCAGCCGCCGGAAAATCCGCTCAATGCCATGATCAGTTTTGGGAATTCTCTGGTCTATGGCCTTACAATCAACGCTATTTACAAGACCCAGCTCGACCAGACGGTATCGTTTCTTCACGAGCCGTCGGAACGGCGTTTTTCGCTTTCGCTCGATGTCTCGGAGATTTTCAAGCCGCTACTGGTCGACCGTGTGATCTTCAAGCTGGTCAACAAGGATATGATATCGCCGGAAGATTTCCGGACGGATCTCGGTTCGTGCCTGCTCAACGATAAGGGGAAACGGATCTTCCTGACCGAGTTTAACGAGAAACTGGAGACGACCATCAAGCACCGGGATCTCGGGAGGAATGTCTCTTACCAGCGCCTGGTGTATCTTGAATGTATCAAGCTCGGGAAACAGTTTACCGGTATGAAAGATTACAAGCCGTTTGCGATCTGGTGGTGATTAACCGGTGTATGTAATCATCGTGTACGATGTCTCGGTGGAGCGCGTTTCAAAGGTCTGCAATTATCTCCGACGGTATCTTGTCCGGGTACAGAACTCAGTGTTCGAAGGAGAGCTGACGGACCGGCAGTTTGCCGATATCGAGTACGGTTTGAAAAAAATTATCAAAAAGGACGAGGATTCGGTTCGTTTTTATGTTATCCGATCGCAGGATCTGGTGAAGGTCGGCAATATGGGAATTGAAAAGGCTGATCAGTGTACCATCATCTAGTTCTCTCTCCTTTGTCTGGGATCTTCTTATAGTGAAAACGTTATTAGCGATCCCAGATTATCTATGATCGAACCCGCAGGGATCTGTTCTTTGTTGGGGAAAATGCCCGATTTTGGGGCGTGTTTGAAGCGGACTAAATTAGGATTGAAATTCGTAATTGTTTCTCCCGCTGCGTTTATTCGCGTAAGGGTTTGAAGCGGACTAAATTAGGATTGAAATGAAAAGACAGACAATGCTGCCACGGGTGACATCCACGTGTTTGAAGCGGACTAAATTAGGATTGAAATCCGACCGGTACAGCCTGGTAGCCGATGTCGCAAAAAAGTTTGAAGCGGACTAAATTAGGATTGAAATTACGATATACCAATATCGGTTTGTGTGAGTTGTATAGTTTGAAGCGGACTAAATTAGGATTGAAATTAGGAAACGGTGAGAATATGAAAGCAGACATCAGAGTTTGAAGCGGACTAAATTAGGATTGAAATTTCCTGGGCTTCATCGTAAACAATGAAATCCCCTTGTTTGAAGCGGACTAAATTAGGATTGAAATTAATATCATTCCTACTCACTTGAATTGACACCGCGTTTGAAGCGGACTAAATTAGGATTGAAATCTGTAATGGGTGCCACTGCCTACGGATGCCTGCTTGTTTGAAGCGGACTAAATTAGGATTGAAATGTACTCCTCTATCTCTTCATCGCTCGCGCCGTACTGCGTTTGAAGCGGACTAAATTAGGATTGAAATTTCCGATGCCCAGATTGACCTCATGGATGCGACAGGTTTGAAGCGGACTAAATTAGGATTGAAATGATATGGGTACTGATGGGCAGATCGAACTCTCATCGTTTGAAGCGGACTAAATTAGGATTGAAATGATATACCGGCAGGCACTCAGGGACATCACCACAAAGTTTGAAGCGGACTAAATTAGGATTGAAATCTGACGTAGATAGGACTCCCTACAGTCCAGGTCCAAGTTTGAAGCGGACTAAATTAGGATTGAAATGGCCAGGAGGTCCGGATTATCATTACGACGGTGAAGTTTGAAGCGGACTAAATTAGGATTGAAATGGTCGGACAGATAACCTCCCAGTCACTCATACCTTCGTTTGAAGCGGACTAAATTAGGATTGAAATCTGCCTTTTCTCGCATGATCGAAAAGGATTCTGCAAGTTTGAAGCGGACTAAATTAGGATTGAAATATGGATAATCGATCGGTACACCGATCCGGGTTCTCTGTTTGAAGCGGACTAAATTAGGATTGAAATAATGCATCCGTATAGATTACCATGTTCGATCCTGGGTTTGAAGCGGACTAAATTAGGATTGAAATTTCATACCGCACGTTTTTGTTTTTGCACAGGTGGAGTTTGAAGCGGACTAAATTAGGATTGAAATTCTTTCCCTTCGTGTGCTAATTTCGTCGGAGCGTTGTTTGAAGCGGACTAAATTAGGATTGAAATGACCGATCTCCTCGGAAAACTCGAAACCATCGAGAGTTTGAAGCGGACTAAATTAGGATTGAAATGATCCCACCCTTCGCGGTTGAATACTCCGGCAATGGTTTGAAGCGGACTAAATTAGGATTGAAATATCCGGGATCATCTGGTACCACCGTTTTGTGTATGGGTTTGAAGCGGACTAAATTAGGATTGAAATTTATGATCCGGCACAAGAAGGGCAATGGCCCCCGGGGTTTGAAGCGGACTAAATTAGGATTGAAATAGATATTATAGGACTTACGCAGTTGGAAGAACAAACCGGCAGATCAAAATATAAGAAGGACAGAGAATAACGTCGTGGTTACCTCTCGAGTAATAACGGATCTGGATTACATCAATTTTCTTGTA